>Ga0210059_1014748_pt1 | contig 11501 bp, 5 predicted proteins | sample Ectturendosymbi2_FD_188042 | JGI IMG/M metagenome (GOLD analysis project Ga0210059, IMG submission 188042) | Ecteinascidia turbinata endosymbiont from Florida, USA - Sample 2 (SPAdes) (version 2) | ecosystem: Host-associated > Tunicates > Ascidians > Unclassified | place: Key West, Florida... | reverse complement strand
ACGTCATGAATTACGTCATAGGGGCCCTCCGGTAAAAATTGCCCCGGGCCCCCCTACCCTTTAATCCGGCTCTGAGTTCCACCACACTGCTTTAGACAATAGGGTGTTGGTGCGAACACCTGCTTCGTCTGGGCAAATTGGGCTGAGTCCAAGCCTACAACAGGAAGTAAACGTTTTATCTGCTATAAAAAAAAATTCATGTACCCTCCGTCTGCGTGAGTGGAATGTGCGAAAATAGTCACTGCGATATTCTACTGATCCAGAACACAACATCCCCAACAATGTTTTTGAGAAAGATAGGTATGCTGCATCAGGAACAAGAGAAAAATCAACTTGACAATGCTGCCTTGCACCAAATAAAATTTTCTGGATGGTATCACGGAGAGAAAGGCCATATGGTCTACTGGTCATCACGAAAACTTAAAATGGACGCTTTTGTCTTAGGCCACCAAAAACCAGCACTTCTTTAGATTTGTCAAAACAGAGAGTTCTTCTTGATTTAGTAACGTTATCTGTCGTTCTAAATGTCATTTACCAAAAAAATTTTTCTATGGCGATTTGATCTCAAGAAATTGAAGTGTTGGCTGAACCACTCTTTCCTTGCGGAGATGTTGCAACAAAGGTCTGTGGAAATTTAATGTTTCGTCCTTCGAGTGGGAAATGAAAACGCAAAATAATCTGGTCCAACATGCACTGCTTCAAGTTTCGCTTAATTCATTTTCAGGTAAGGATGTCTAAATATGTTCGAGGGGATTTATGTAACGACAATGGGCGGTGATGAAAAACTAATAGAAATGAGCTACATTGGAAACTTACGACTTTCACTAAAATATTTTTGCAAAATATAAATTTTGCTAATGCGCAGAAAAAATGATGTTTTCAGAAAAATATTAATGCAAAAATTTAGGATTAGTGCAAAACAATGAATAAACTGTCAGAAGCACAAACCACTGTTTCCAGATGACTCTGAAATTCCCGCGATGGTTGCTGGTGCAGTCTCACTGCGGTCATTTGGATCGTGATGTTGTTGATTCACGTTGAGATATCCATCTAGAAAGGTAACTGGTGACTGAAAATCAATGTTTTCATTGACTTGTCGTTTCACCATCATAACCTACCCTGCTCGATCAATGGGAGTTACTTTTCAATAACAACATGTCGTGTTGTACTTTAAATGCAACTGCGTTTTGTGCGTTTGTGAAAAATTTTTTCTTAAATTGTTGAAACCTTTTTATGAAATTGAACCATGTTTGCACTTTTACCAAATGATTTTTTACAAATTTTAACCATTTGTGATGCTGCAAACGTTATCATTAGTATTTGATATTCTCCATTTTTTCAAAAGTATTTTTTAAGTTTTGAAGTATATTTATTTTTTACATAATACCATTGTTTGGTTCGCACCATTTCTGTTGATTTCGCAGTAAATGCACAATTTCGAAAAATTTTACCATTGTTTTTGTTTTCTACATATTAGAAATTTTTTGAACTATTCAGGATTTATGCAAAACGTTTTGAAAAGCATTTTAATTTTCAGTAAGTTTCTTACTTTTTACCCATAATTAATAAAACAAACATAACAAAAGGAGCTATCCAATTATCTCGATCGGGAATATTACCAAAAAGGTACCATGGTCACACAAAATAATTTCCGAAAACATTTTTGCACCTTCGTTTGCAGTTATAGATACTGAAAATGCTACCTAGACATTTATTGGCCCAGAACACAACTCCCTTAATACATTTCTTTGATAAAGGTAGCTTTCTGGGTCGCGAACAAAATACAAATCAAGTTGACAATTTTGCCTTGCAGAAAACAAGACTATCTGGATTCTATCAAAGGTAAAAGCTGCACGATCTACTGGTCAGCACAAAACATAAGTAAGAAGCTTTCCACTAGGCCACTAAATCACTTCTTGCTTAGGTATGTCAAAACAAAGCGCTTTCCTTGACTTAGTAACGTTATCCGTCTTACTGAAGGTCGTTTACCAAAAACTCTATACGGCGAATTGATCTCCAGAAATTGAACTCTTTCATTTCGGAGATGTTGTAAACAAACATCTGTGGATTCCCAAAATTTTATTTTAACAAGAATGGACAAGTGATGAAAAAACTCAAAAAAATTAGTTCAGTGGCGTATTTACTGCTTGCATTAAAATATTTTTGCAAAATATCAATTTTTTAGTTAATTTTGCTAATACGCCGGAAACACGATGTTTGTCACTACATTTGCATCCAATGAAAAATTTTTCGATCGCAGTACGTTAAAATCACCAATGCAATCATGAGTTTGCTGGAACTGCATCCATAGCACTGCAGGATCATCATGTGCCCATTGTTAGTGAACTTGCCGCTCTTGTGATATTTGTTTCACTTGAAAATTTTTATAAACCCAATCTGGTAATGAATAATGACAACAAAATTGTACTGAAATTACCTATATCTTTATTGCAACCTTCAGTTTATAAAGTCACGTGCAAGTATATATGTAGACTAGATAAAGCTAGCAACAGCCAATTATTTGTGTAAACTTTAAAGCTTTTTCAAAATCATTCTTTCTATCTGTGAATCTGTTCCTAATACAGCTACGTCAACAGTACCTCCAGTAAAGGTTTCCGTAGACGTATTAAAACGTTCAAGTGGAATGCATCGATGCTGACGTTCCATAGGAAGATAGAGTTGCATGTTTGCTAACGCTGCACCAACACAGTGTGCAATCTCTTCATTGGATTGCTGGTTGAGGAGCTCAGCCAAGTCATTTCTGATGTCAAGCATCTTTGGTCGGCGTCTGGGATTGTGGTCCCAGCATCTGCACATCACTGACGCCAAATGCTCAATAATTGCAAGATTATTTGGCTCTGCTGCATGGGTTCTTTTAAGGTCGTCAATGGCTTTAGTACCCGGTCGTTCACCTTGCTTGATTTCGTTCAGGTACATTTTTAGAGACACAAAGGCCAAGTCAGGATTTTCTCGACTGAGAATACTATGAATAATTACACCAAAGCTGTAGGTGTCATGTTCCTTATTGGGACTGGATTTTCCGGAAAGCCGTTCAGGGGCGGCATAAGTCAGGGTCATTTGATTTACGGGCGGTTCGGCTTGGGTCAGACTAGATGTGGTGTACTCTATTAGTTTAGCTGCACCAAAATCAGCGATTTTACAGTGCAAATCCTCAGTAAGCAAAATATTATCTGGTTTGAGGTCGTTGTGAATGAGGCGATTTGCCTTACTAAAGTTGTGCAGAAAAGAAACTCCATTCGCGATTTCCGAGGACAGTCGAAGTCTCAATTTTGGAGAAAGTACAATGCGTTTATTCATCAACAACCGTTTTAGATTTCCTCCAGGCAAGTACTCCATGATCAATCCCACAGAATTGAACCACTTTGACCATCCAAAGACTCTTGTTATATTTTTATTGTTAGCTTTCTGAAGAAGCTCAAGTTCATCTCTTAATCTGCAGATATTTTAGGAAAACGTTTGCATACAGATACAAAAGACATGCAAATGTTTGGCACAATTTGTATGAGGTTTAAATTTATAAAAAAAAACAAGATATGGTTATAGCAAGTATCCGAATGGGTTGGTAAATGTTAAGATTTCTTGCCAGCAGATGTCCATCCTACAAAAAAGCTCATGATTTTAAAGTGAATTTTTTCGTAACTAAATGCTACAAACATGCCGTAATTCCTTTAGAGAGAGCATTTTCAAATTTATTTAACTTGACCGATTTCAGTGTTTGTCAATCGGATCAATTACAGGATATGATATGGTTTGAAACTATCTAATGTTTTTGTATCGCTTAAAATATGTTTTCAATAACAAACAAAGGAAGTTTTATGAAATGTTTGTTTTGTGTTAAATTACGAATTTTTAGCAAACACTCACATATCTGCAAAGTGTTCCTGATCAGCTCCTCCTCCAGGCACAGGAAAGCATTTGACAGCAATGTTGCCTATAATGGAATGAACACAGCAGAGTACAACTGCATTTCCACCTTTTCCCAGCTTCGCTTTCGGATCGTCGTAGCAACGAATTTCATTGCAATTATATTCTTTCAGCTGGACGAATAAAAGTTCGGTTCTACGATAACTGGTTAGTCCCAAAAGATTTCAAGCAAGTGTAAAATTTTCAAATAGTTTTACAAAGTGATTGTGTTAAAAAATTTTAATTAACAAAACGTTCATTTTGTCCGAAACACTAAGAGTTTATTGATTTGCTCTGGGGATTACGTCATCCACGTGTAGAAATAATTTCATTAAGTTTCATGCAGTATAAAACCGTAATTGTCAAGCAAATGTCCCTTTGTATTTATGAAAGATTACAGCACATTAAGTAAAAAGCATAAAACAATCGCTTCAGTTTTGACTCTAGTTAAACTAATGATTTCTGTAATTTTCAGGTATGTCATTCAAATTTAACTTGGAGCTAACCTTCGTAATATTCCCATTGCTTGATTCAGTAAAACTCTGTGTACGAGCTGTGGATCGATTCGCGAAGTAGATTATTTTTTCTAGTCAGACATTGCCAATGGCGAGAAGCCATGTACGCTATTGGTTTATCATGGGTGCAATTAGGTGGAGGACACGGTGGACGCGTCCCCCCACTTTTCCAGACAGTGGGGACATAATATGCCATGTTCCCCCACATTTTTCTCTTTAGGTTTAGTAATATATTGGTTTTACACCAAGCTGTCCCCCTCACATTTTACACCTGGGCTCTGTTTCATCTTTTTTGGCGACTGGGCTCTGCTTTCATCTTTTTTGCAACGATTCAAACTTGATAGCTATATTCAAGTATGTACTCTCCACACTGGAGGTGAGGAAGAAATCAGTTGGCAAATTTTTAATAGGAAATCGATTACACGTAAAATTACGCACCCTCAGTCCTGAAATTTGCAACCAAACTTACGGGTGAAAAGTTGAAAGGCTAAAACAAGATCAGAGAAAGCAAATAAACTCAAGGCCAAATTGAATAAATCAGAACACAAGCTCAGAAATCAAAACATCTTGACCAAACTGACTGACATCAAGAACACAGGCGGCGACAAATAGAAAGAGGCACTAATGACACTAACAAAGCGTTTAGGGCAGGGATCACCAACCTTTTGAAACTGAGAGCTACTTCTTGGTACAAATTCATGCGAAGGGTTACCAATTTGATACACACACTTCTGAAATAAAAATTTGCTGACTTTGTCTTCAAATATGTTAGGGTATCATTAATAAAAAATGAAAGATATTCATCAGACACTAATCGTCAGTGCAGCCAATTTTTTGACCTAAAATTTTAAATTTTGACTTTGTAATTTACAAATGTTGACTTTATTTTGACCTAAAAATTTTCTGCGTTGACAACTGCAAAATGAATTAGCCTTAGGTTTTGAGTTAACTGAGAAACATATTCATGCACTTTATACTTCAAAATTTAAAAAAATTTTGTTGTTTAACTTTGAGGATGATATATTGATAAGTACATTAATAAGTAAAGTAAAGTCAAACCTGAGAACATCGTGAAGCTGAAACGTTATATGCATAATGGATTGAGCTTTTACCTAACCAAGTACTGTAAGACCACGTTTCTTGTCTTACCACACCTATCCTACATAATATTCAATCGTCCAGTAGTGGGCAAAACAACATTATTACGACCGAAATCGCAACAAACCCATTTTTATTACAGAATTGCAACTAAACTTGCAAAAGCATATCAATATCTGTTGTTGTAGTTTCAATAAAATATCAATAAAGAGAAAAAAACGTACTGCAAGAGAAGTTTGACCCAACCATAAATTTTGACCTTTTTTTCACCTAACCACTTGGGATTCCCTCATGGTATGAGCGTGAAACTTGGTTTGTATACGTTTCATAAACTTTAAAAACGGCAGAAAAAATTTGACTTTATTGACTTTTGGTTGGCCTACTGATCATATTTATGCTATTGTCAGAACAAGCCCGCGAACGACCCACGTGATCCATGCGGGCGACTGGTGCCCGCGGGCACCAGGTTGGTGACCCCTGCTTTAGGGTAAGGTGAGGCACGGTGGTACACTTTTCATTTTTTTGCCACTGCTAATTGAATTTAAGTCCAATTAAACTCAAACTTACTTACACAACAAAGCAACCCTTTATGTAAGCCTACAATATCATCCTGAAACACGATAGCACTTTACTTCTGAAAAAATCGCAACGTTTTCAAAAAGGGCACTTTTTTGTACCACTGTGCTCATGCATGGGGAACAATCATGCATGAGGAGCAGTCATGCATGAGGAGCAGTCATGCACGGGGAACAAGAAACAATCGGTCGGCAAGTTATGACTGGACAAAGTCATAGCCACTGTAGTGGTTTTGCGGCGCGTCAAAACAAATCCTCTCAAAGCTACAAGTTTTCGAATGTAGACCAGCAAACTCAGAAATGTTTCTGACAGGCCATGATAATTAAAGACTCTCTAACCTAACGCAGTAGAGTCATGGGCGCAATTAGTGTTTCCAATTCGGGGCAAAATTTTAAAACCGGGGTTTCGGGAAACTGAGAAAAGAAACTCGGGAAAACCCGTTTTTTTTTCGGGTTTTGAAATGAATGCGATTTTGAGCGGTAAAAACTCAATATCGTTGTGAAATTGTTACTGTTGGCCCCTGCGCAATTTATTAGCGAAGCATTAATTAAGTTAAGCACAGTTTGTCACTGATGTTTATAATAATGACGCATGACAATCAAAGCACACTTTCATCATTCAGTCTTCTGCGTTTTGTGACAAATAGTCCAGTGGCTGAAAAAGCCCTCTCTGGTTCCACTCATTTGGGGTTGATTGTAATTAAGGCATGGAACAGTTTTTCAAGGTTATTTGACCTCTTCTTTGTAGCCTCCAAAAGACTAATTTCCTTTTTCACAATTTGTGATAGGGATCTCTTCCTGTGCCGGAATAGTTTTGTGGTCTTCACTCTCATGGGTTACATGGATTCAGTGCTTTGATTTCAAATGGTTGATCAAGCTTTCGGTGCTTGAACCAACTCCTTTTGTATAACGGAGCACAACTTCCACTTTGGTGTTGGTTGAGCATGGTTGTATAAGGAATGGCTCTAAGCTTCTGATTTTCTCTGATTGATAACATCTTTAAACTGCATGTGTGTGATTAAAAATGTACTTAAAGTCGCTTCTAAAGGAAAGCCAAGTATTTCGTGAAAAGTTATTGCAAACTGAAAAGGAACGAATCGATTTTGCAAAGAATCACAGCTTGTATATGAACTAACACATAACGGCTTATAAATGAACTAACTAGTAACTACGAAACTACAACATACCTTTGAAGAAATACCTCACGTAGTAGTTATTTAATTAGGTTAGCGAAAAGACAAAAGTTCGCGTAGACGCCTATTATGTGCTAAATGACGTCACGATCCGTCTGAATAGGTCAATTAAACGAAAATATAAGCGGACCAACAAAGAACGTACGATGGCAACCGGGCAAAACCCGCACCTCGTGTCTCATAACAATAGGTGAAAGTTCAAACGTGCTGATTTGGGCGTTACACGCACCAATCGCGCAACTTCAATGGTATCAGAATCACTAATATTTGAATGCACCAGCAATTCCAGGATTTTTCAAATACCCGGGTTTGGTAGTTGAAAAAACCCGGGTTTCGGGTAGTAGAAAATAGCCAAAAAAAACGGGTTTCTGGTTCGGGAAAACCCGGGTTGGAAACACTAGGCGCAATTTTGTTGTAAAATGTGGGGGGGGACAGCTTAGTGCGAAACCAATACAGTCATCGGGTCGATGCAGAAGTGACGTTTTATATATACAGTTTCCCAATCTTATTTCTAGATGTGTTTTGAGAGCAACACCAATCACGCTTTGCTTTGTCCTTGCAGATGATTTACATATTTATATACTTAAATTTGTTGCTGGACACGGTACTGTAGATCAGCCTGTTTCCATTAAAATCGTATTTGGATGTAAACAAGCACAGCAGTATAGTAGAACACATCGATTGAGTTTTATCAGAGCTGTCAGTTGGAGTGCACCAAATGCTGAATCGCATTGGTCGCACGCGCATATCACTCTTACAGTAGAACACTTCAATTTTCATGCATTTTATAAGTGTGGGTTGCAGCACGATTTGATGTCTTGTTCAAGTCGCCTAACGTTACAAAGACAATAATCATTTTTCTTGCACGTTTCCGTTTTTGAAAAAGCTACAAATCTTTTTAATACTACTGGGCATCATGTATACAGCCCCACCCCTACCATTAGCTGAAGAAAAATCACAATCACTTCACTTACAGAAGTTACCGCAGTGAGCACAACAAATCTACGTCACGAAAGAAAAAAGTCTTTTCTCTTAATGTTATAAAAAAGTTTTGTATGCAGGCTCGAAATTGACCCGAAATATTTTGACAAACTTAACTCCGAGCTCGGCCCGGCCAGACTTATAACTCAGCACCATGTCAAAAGTTTCATTTTAAGAGTTCTACTTGCATAACGACACAAAAGTATATTTGAGATTAAATCAAAATGCACAACGATGAATTGGCAAAAAGTAGCAAGTTTCACCTTCAACACGAAAAGAATGTCCAACAAAATTTGGTGTGATGTATGTGTAAAGCAAATGTTTCGGACTTGGATGAAAACGCCGCTGCATTGTGGGTTTGGCTAAACTCAAGTAAGATCAGATGACTTACGAACCAATGCATTCAACACAAGCACAAAGTGTAAGAGTCAAGGAAAAAATATCTTTTGGATTTGTTGGTCACCATTGTTGTGACATTACAAGAAGTTAGGATAAATGTGTATTTTATCCTTATTTCCGAGTCAAGTGCCTACGTTTTGAGCTATAGATCAATATACAGCTACGTAAATACTGTAGGCTACTTCTCCAACGTTTCGATTGAAATCCTGTTCACTAATGGTTGAAAACAGCCTTTTGCTAAGCTCCCCATCCCAAAATAAGTTTCCACAATAGTGCTGCTTTTTGTCTTCGGCAAAAGCTTCGCAGAGAATTGCCTGAAAATCTAACTCTCTAACATTATATGCACTAGCATCATTAAATTATACCCTGTCTGTTTCTGAATGTGTGACAACCAACGTTACAGCAAAGCCAGTTACATTTCTGCACGGAGCAAATGGCTGTACTGTGGTCTCTCACATGTGCATCTGTAATACTCTCACTGTTACAAGAAAATAACTTTTCTAACAACGTACCACACAGGGGAAAATGTCGGACAGAAGCAGTTAAACATCTTTCACCGTCTCTAAAAAACTTGAAAAATGCTAAAAATTATTTATCACAGCTAAAATTCATAAACAAACAGAATCATTGATACCACACCAAACTCTGTTTCAACATCAACTTGGCTATGTATGGCCTACCATCTATCATGAAAAGCTCTTCACCCAAAACGTGACAAACGTCACGTTTATTTTTGAATCCTCTCCAAATACAAAACCTAAAGAGAAAAAAGTGGGGGGGACATGGCATACTATGTCCTCCCGTCTGAAGAAGTGGGGGGACACGTCCCCGTGTCCCCCACCAAATTGCGCAAATGAGTGGAGAGATAACAATTTTAAACGAGTTCCTCATATTATGACTGTTGTTGAAAAAACTTTACGTTAACCTTCAGTGTTTGAACGCTAAGTATCCAAAACGTAACGGAAGTCGATTTGAAGTGTGTAAACGTGACAATTTTTTATCGCGAAGTCAGAACTGACAACGAACTTACTTCTAATGAATCCCCCATTTCAACTCTTGACGATCCTCTTTCACAGTTTGAAGCGATTTAAACCATTACACAAGAAACAGTCAATCTGCACACTGAAAAGATATAAGACAGACAAATGTCAAAGCGGAATTTATCTATTGTGGTCCAGAATAGTAAAGTGTTATAGGCAGGGGCGCAACGAGGTTAGATGGCGCCCGGGGCAAGAAGCAAGTCAGGAGGCCCCATGTTCGAACCTGAAGTCTTTCGGAAGCAAACGTACTGTTTGAAGAAAGTACTTCTGACATTGTTGGGAGTTTTCGGCGCCCCCCGCAGTCGTTTGACGTGCTCATAATGATTCGGCGCCTGGGGACGTGTGCCCTCTTTGCCCAAACTTCTTTGACGTTCCTGTTCTGCTTTTTATTTCCTTGCCAGATCTTACTTAGTTTGAAGTACTACAGGAAGTAATGAAAAATAAAGATAGTAAAAGCAGCTGCAGCAACTACAGTGATATCAACCTGACTTCTGCATCACATTTAGATACAAACAAACCCAAACCTTTACTTAGGCATACCATGCGTCCCGTTTTAGCCGAGACAGTCCCGGTTTTGAGGGCTTTGTCCCGGCGTCCCGGTCAGTCAACCAAAATGTCCCGGTTAGGCATTCAGCCGGCCAGGATAGTCCCACGCAGTGGCGTAGCGAGGCTAAGTGCCGCCTGGGAACGGCCAATAAAGTGCCGCCCTTTCCACACCTGAAATTTGTTTACAGTAATTTAAAATGTATAAAGATCGACGTTAACTCTGTCAACACTTGCACGGGGCCCTCTTAATGTCCGGGAACCATTTCGATAAAATAGGTGAAACAGGCCTAAAACCGGATCTTGTTGATAAGCGCTGGCTTGCAACTTTCATCATGATCTGTAAACTTGGTCTAGTTCAGGGGCGTACAGAGGTCTTGTGATGCCGGGGCCCTGGGGCAACTGCTTGATTGTATGCCCCCTACTAAATGCTAATATTGAGGAATGTAAAAATACAAGCACAACAAAACTACCTGCCTCAACCATTGCCACACGCAAAAGCATTACGTCACAAAAGCTTCACATCATGTGAGAGTAAAGAAGCGAAAAAATTGTCCGAGTCTCGTACCATGTTACGCAACAATAGCAAGACACTTGAATTGAACGTTGTGAAAATAACTTTGCATGGCACTTTTGGCGATAAAAAAGTGAAATACGTTTCTGATGCTGGTGCTCTCCTTAAAAATACGGTACATTTTGAACGGTATCGTACTTCCTTTGCTCCGAAGTGTATTAACAGCTCCGAACGATGTTCATTCTGACAAATTTTCTGTATTATTTCGATCTTTTTTACAACAATTGCGAAGAATCTATTTATGATTCCATTATTGCAAACTTTGCAATAGGCTTTTCTTGAATCAGCAGGGCAGGCAGTAGTTGGCACCGAGCCAAATTTCCAATTCTAAATCTTGCAAGCATACTAGTCTGCGGTCGAATGTCATCTCTTTGTTTTGTTCAAAGGGCTTTTGACTGGGGTGGGGGAAGTGACTTTGGATGGAGAGGAAGGTGGAGGGATTGGAGAACAATTGCCCCCAAGTATGTTAAAAAAGCCCTGATTTCAAAACAAACATTGGGGCACTTTAACAAACTGGATTTGGCCGATACTTTTGAGTAAACATTCAATCAATTTTCTCACTCGACAGCCACATTTCCTATTTTTTAAGACAAGCCTACCAGTCTAGGGTTTCTAAAAGCAAAAACTGGAGAGTTAGAACTTTCAAAAATTTATTAAGT
>Ga0210059_1014747_pt1 | contig 11501 bp, 6 predicted proteins | sample Ectturendosymbi2_FD_188042 | JGI IMG/M metagenome (GOLD analysis project Ga0210059, IMG submission 188042) | Ecteinascidia turbinata endosymbiont from Florida, USA - Sample 2 (SPAdes) (version 2) | ecosystem: Host-associated > Tunicates > Ascidians > Unclassified | place: Key West, Florida... | reverse complement strand
ATTTGCATTACCTTTTGATGGACCATGAATTGGATGACAAGAAGATTTCGGAATGTCTTAAGTATCTAGGCATCCCAAGATGCCTGTTTCTTCAGTATATTAACCGAGTTTATCCCCAGCATTTCTATACGATTCTTAGCAATCTCAACGGATCTGCATAAGAAAAGGCTTCACTGGTTACCTATTACTCAGAATACTAAAAACTGTATTTTTTTGTTCATTTGTGCATGATTTATTCCAGTATTAAATACAATCTATATCTATCTGTAGACTTTCAATAAACAGTTACATTGCCTTTCTTTGCTTTTGCTCTCTTCTATCATGAGCCAACACAAAGGACAATGCCATGACTTCTTGTTTATATTGAAATGAAACTAATAAGAGAAACAGCTTTCTTTTCAGGACGTTTTTATTATACATTCAACCCTTCTACTTTGCAGATCAAGATTAAAATAAAAGCAATGTGTCTAACACCGCTTACCTTAAAGCATGAATAACTTTATACTAAACGCTTTACTAACGATTAACTTAAACTCTGTTTTTCAAAATCCAAACATTTCTGGTGAAACGATGGAAAAGCTTCGAAACTTTGAGATATAAAACCATACGATAATTCCCACTCCTCCTTATAAGCGAACGACCATAGTAACCAAATTGTCGGATTTGAAAAAGCAACCATGTAATTAACAAACTTTTTTAGACAATTAAGCACAGGTAGTCACGGAAATAAACGTTAACACACCCCAAATTTATTACTGCGACATTTTTTCGAACACCAAAATAGCAATGTTTTGCATCCAACCGCTTTCATGTTGGTTTAGCAGTCCAAAACAATTCAATTCACCAAAATGAAAGTGGAAATCCTAATTCAGATTGACAGTTTCAATACCCTATTCCAATAACGACGGAATATAACTTAACAGACTGGAAAATTTGTTCACCGCATAGAATTTTTAATTCAACATGCATCGCTCCAAAGAATTGAAAATGATGGAAAATCGAGGTTTATGATCAATAAGCAGTTAAGATATACTATTTCAAATTCCTTTTTTTTCCAAAATAGTACGAATCTTACAATAATATTACGCTGGAAGAAGGCAGTTCAAGACCGAAATAATCGATTTACTTCAAAAAGCCATAGCAAAACAGACTTCGTGTGCTAGATGCTAAGCTTCCTTTACAGCAAATTTCCTGTTTTTCAGTCCAAACGTGCCAGCATGCGCAAACGCACAATGCGAAAATCCGCATGGTGGCCTGGCGTCAAAGTAAGAATAAATTTACAGTTTCGCCTTAAGCGGAGACGTGTCTGCGAGCACATGTGTTGTCTGACAAAAGTTTCACATGTTTCGACTCTCTGACCAGTGTAACACCTAACACATCACCGATAAAAAGAAATGGTTACATTCACCAAAAAAATATCGCAACTGAGGCCTTTAACTCCGCAATATCTTATGAGTAAACAATTCTGAATGAAAGTTTTTTTTCGGTCGTAGGAGGGATCCTCTGTTTGACTGTGTTAAACAGTTTAGAACATTAAGACTTTATAAGAATAGGAATGGCAGTTTGGAACGCGTCAGCCAGTAATTCACAAGGCTGCTGTGTGCAGTGTGTGACTAAGTAAACTCAACCTGACTTTGACTAAGGGAAACTAGCTCCAATAACCATTCAAACTCAATCCACTTTCCACCTTCTTCAGATGTTTTGGCATTCTTCCACCTGACCATCCCTTCAAGACGAGCACAACTTGCTGTCTCATTTTTCATAAATGTTAACATAGCAATACAATTTGAAGACTTAGACTATTGAGGTCAATTCCACACTCAGGTTTTCAGTCACAAGTCATGCACATACGAAGCAGCACAAAGACACTGCATAAGCAATCAAATAACTGAAGTGAATCCCCAACAAACTTTTTGCATATGTCGAGAAGTAATTACACCCAGTTTAAAGGCACACATTCATTGACACGAAACAGCAAAATAGTTTTCATTGACTAAGGAAATCATTTGAAAAGCAGCTTTGACTAATCACAAGTTTCGTCCTCTAAAACCAATTGCGAAAGTTTCTGATTTAGAACAGGTCAGTGAAAAATGCGTTTTGATACAGACAGGAATCATCACATTTTCATGGATATACACTCACTTTTGGATGTTTCAGGAAAGAAAAATCATTCTTTTTCTACGACGAATCAACAGACACGTAACCAATTTTTTTGAATTAAATTTCCATTCTTTCCACATGAATTCTCATGCCGCGACAAATTATCAATTAATAATACACTAAACCTTTTCTCACTCTCAAAAACGCATAGAATTTAAAAATACTCTTCCACCAGAAATCAATAAACACAGGTTCAATGATTTTCAGTCCAAAAAAAAAGAGACATAACAAATCTTTTGGCCAAGATATGCCACCCTCGGACGAGGGGAAGGTCACCGCATTCTGAGTAACCCGCAGTGCTTGACATCACTACTTAAGCACACCTTTCAAAGTAACTACCTTTACTAACACGATTGTTTGAAGCATAGTCATTCCTCCGAACTTTCAATTTGCAACACGATTCAATTCATACGTTGAACAGCTCTTAAAATTTCCTAAGCCATCCTTCACAGGCGAGTGCCTCAACATTTTAACCATCTTCACAAGAACACACAACCTTCAAATCTTTTTGCTTTGCGTCGCAGACAGGTGCACATTTCACCATTCCACTTTACGCAGCCTTAATTAAGACTACATGTGCAGGCATACCTTCAAAGAGAATTTCACAAAACCTTTCTCAGTAGGTGTCCAAAAATCTTTTTGGAACGTTCTTACGTTGCACATTCAGCATACAATTAATAAGAAATTGCATGAAAACCGTCACGTTGACATCAGACATACTACATTTTCCCTGCACCACACGATTCTAAATATTTTATCGCATTAAATACGAGCACAAACTAATTCTTACTCAACCGTGCATTTAAACGTTTGATAACAGACCAACTTATGACGTCAAAAATTTCTTTCAGTAGTTTTGATTTTTCGCCTTGGTTAAAAATCAACACCTTCAACCTTGCCCTTACGTTGTGTTCCAAAAACACATGCATAATCAAACTATATACTCTTTCAGCAACCTTTCCCAGACTCACAGTCTAAATGAACTCTTTGTGTGAAGCATAATAGAACCAACGTCACAATCTAACTTAAACATTTCACGCTTACGCGACATCCATAAGACTTCACGAATAAACAATTTGACTCAATAGCGACATCACTAAAAACGCCACTAAATCAGTTCGATTTTCCAGGACTTCTTTCAGTTCAGCCACGCAGCCGCTCTTGGCACTGTTACAACTTTACCTCACATACGCTTGAAGAAGCTAATTTTTGTCGCTTATTTCAACATTCGTTCCTAATTAGACACGTCCTGCAACACAGTGGTCAACGAGACACTTATTGACCAGTTAATCGGTTCAACAGTTTCTCATCTTTTCCAATTTAATTCATTTTACAGTACATCTCCTAACCGCAGTGCAACATCCGATAACTACGAAATTCAAAAAAAACATGTCCACCTCGCTAACCACTCGACCACATTTCAGCCACAATTCTATTGTGATAAATAGATCATTAAGCAACTACGCAAAAGCCAGAGACCAGCTAAGCGCCAAAACATCAATTCCACACAATCTAAGATCTACACGTTCCAAATTTTACCTCCTCAACTTTGCATTCAACATTAGAGTAACATTCGATAATGTAAGACGCCCAAACAAAACTCATAGTGCATCATTCTTCGTGCAAAAAATTACGCTACATGCGATACAATTTGAAGCTATGGCACGCTTCAGAAATAATTTAAAAACAAACCAACATCTTACGCCTAATAGTCCTGCACATTTCATTTCTTAGCCTCAATTAAGGCCAATTAACCTCTGCAATACTAATGAAATTCACGAAACACTCACTGTTAACATCAATCAATGCAGTACAATGCAGACTGTTCTCATCTGATGTGGACACTTTTCAAATGCGAAATGCAGCCACACATTAATCTCAAATTTTAATAATATTTCCTACACGAACAAAGGGCAAACATTGCCTTCATAGTATTTTTATAACCCCTCATTCCAGCAGATGTTCGAAATAAGCCGATGCTGCCACCACTACATTTTTCAGCCACAAAACAACATAACAAATTCTGCGAAATTAGCAAATCTCCATAATGACAATTCACTTCTAATTCGCTGCATGAAACCATTGCACCTCTAAAACAGACAGTAAACCAACTCTCCTTTTGACCTCTCTTAAATCACACTTCAGCAAAATACTATAAAACACGAATAAAGAGCACTACAATTTTTTTTCAAAAAAGTTAAAAACTATATCACTACACTAAATCAAAATTCACAATAAAAACACAACTCTGCAGATTGAGCACAAGCGCTCAAAACACAGTACAGATTCAACTAATATCCAATTACCAGCTCATAGCAATCAATACAGCAGTTCACGCTTTTTAGTCTCTAGAACAGTTTTCCATTGCACAACATTCTGTCCAAACACAGACCCTGCAGTCTCACACAAACGAAAGCAGAAGAAAAAATGCTGACCCGAGTTTACTAACATTCCATTTTTCAACGACCTACCAGCAAAGCCTTAGGGGTGACAGTTCATACAATGTCCTATTCACACATGTCACAGATCAGAAAGTACTCTACACCGCCTATCAGATCTTTTACCCTATTGGAAATGCCGAAAGAGATAACACTATTCCCAATCATGCAACCGATTTGAAACAAAAATACGTTCTTACACAAATCATGACAACATAACAATCCAAGCACAGATAACGCAGTTTTATGACAAATACAATCATGTCTTAGTCTATCAACGACGATTAGCAATCAGCCAAGCCATGTCACCAGAACATACATATCAGCAGACCATTCCGAACCACTGCACAATGGCCCAAAGTCTTAAATTTTTCAGATTAATGCAAAAAGACTTACAAATTCCTTCAAATTTTTTCTACAGCTTTCCAGGGGGTTACAAAAAGCCTTTTTTATCCATTCGTGGACGATTCTAAGTTCTTTCATACACAAAGACCTATCGAGTAATTACTTTCCCCCTTGTCAATGAACACCACAAGATGGCAGTGAACACCCTGCACCCTTCAAGAAAAAAGCACTTTTAGAACTAGTCCGTCCACCCCTCAACGATGCACTTCATCATAACCCTATGTAACGGTTTAAAAACGTTTTTCTGGAAAAGTTTTTCTCAAAACAATTTGACAATTCATTGATTTTTGGAATAACCAAGTAATTCCGAAGTCAACTTTCAAACCAACACACTTTCAGTCCTCCCTTTTTTTTTCAAAAACACTCTCAGTGATCATCACATAAATAGTCATTTGCAACAAATAATCAGAGCGCTCACACCGTATATACGAAATACCATAACCTAAGCCTTTTTAGTCGTTCACGCACCGACAGCGCCACCTACCGCGAAATGTGGCGATTTTAAAAACTACTGCTTCTTCTCTACTACGAGGGAGATAGACTACTTAACTCCACGCCTTACACTGAAGGGTTTATGTAAAAACGCCATCTAGACAGCCTCGTAAAACAAATTTGATTCTTCACAAATTGCTTTCGAACATCTTGTGCAATAACCGCAGTAAACCACCGCAGCGTTTTTCGCTGAATCCGGCATGGGGCACAGGGTATTTTTCCTGTGGTTAACCGGTGCCTCATGGGTATCTTGCTGATTATGCGTTCATCGATTTCGCTCGCATGATACATGCTAAGTTTTGTAAAATAGTGACAACCTGATGTTTGCATATACAGCTACACATACCACATTAAACGCCAACTTGGAAATTTACAACAAAAGCGCAACACACAGTTTCGTTAGAATAGTGATGCGCCAGACACTTTCTTTTCAACCTATGGAGATTAAATTATCTGCGGCATACACCAGTTCTTATTTATGACCGGTAATTACACAAATAATACATATTTTCACACAAGTTGTACAAAAATCAGCTGAAATGTTTAAGACCAAATCCATAGACTCTCACATCACAAAGAATTGCATTTACTCCGCGAATTTGCGCTTCCCAACGACATTTTTTTTAAACTTCTAAATGAATGTATTTACTTTCTAAAACAAAAAACTGCATTACTAATTAATAAATAACCACACATTCCTTCATTTTTTCAGGACCTTACAAATTACTCTATAGTGATATTCTTTTTCCCTACGTAGAAAATGACAATTTTTACTGCTTCCAATGTTTCTACCAGAAAATATTCTATCATCCTATGTACAGAATACAGCACATTTAATGTGACACATAAACTTCTCAAACAAGTACCTGATAGCGTAAAACACATGTTCAGATTAAAAACAACCTCGGATCTCCAAAATCAATTCTGTAAACCAAAAGTTTCTTTTTGAAAACATACTATATACAGTTTTTCTACAGGAGTACTGATGTTTTTTGAATCACTAATACCGTGAGTTGTGAGTCACCTACAGAGCTGAAATTTTCACAGCCTCTGAGTGCCACAACGTTTTGTTTTCACATAATTCAATGCCTTTTTTGAAGTGTTTCGCATCGTTGAGCATTGTTTGAACATTGGTTGCCCACGCAAGTGCAACTCTCACAGCCACCAGCCTTGTCATCTTGCATTAAATAAACCTAAATCTAACACTTGTCAAGTCAGTAAAAAATCATCATGAAACCCAAAATATTTTTCAGATCCCCCTAGGGTAACAACTTTCAATGTCTGCACGCCTCACAACGAAGAGCAACCGTTAGTGTCGTTGCTTCATTTCAAATACGCACCGCCAACATCAGGAAGTTCGCTAGTCGTCTTCTCATTAGCGCCACCTTTCGACAACCGTCAAATAAGTGCTGGATCTTATAGAACTACTTCACATCAAGTTTTTTTCTGACTTAAGAACTAGCATTTCTCCTTATTCCAAGTTTGGGAAAACTTCAGTACATACTTGTTCCCAATTTATAGGTGCCTACGAACTTAAAGGTACCATCATCATATACTGCAAAATAAATTGCAGCTATTGTATAATAAGTTCACAGTTAGAGTGACTGAATTTGAATAGACTTAACATTTTTTTGCAGCATCCTTTCGCATGCATACAATTATTATCCCATGCATAAATTTCTTTTCACATAATTGATAAGCATCCATTTAAAAAAACATTTCTCAAACATGTCCAGTTATTTTACATAAAAATTTATAAAAACCGGAACACGCTATCTCTTGGACACCAGCAAAATAGCTGCAGTGCTTGGCGACACGTTAACCGCAGGCACAGATCTAGCATGTGGACTTCACAACTTTTCCTTGCAAGATCAACGAGCACCGAAAGTTCACCATTCTACGCACAAGTTTCCCTGAGTGTTATCACTAATTGCACCTTTTCATAAAAAGTATCTTCTTGAACAACTTTGCACAAATTGTCTACAGAAAAACTTCGAAATCATTCTAAACTTGTATAATATTTCTTTCCAAGAACCATTCTCCTCCGCAGGAAATTTTAATAACCGAACATCAATTCAAAATGCCGAAATTAAAACTCTTCAAACATTTGCCACTAACACGCGAAAACGACGTTAGAATAAGTGCTGCGCCAAACATCTTCTTTTCATCGACGCATTATACAAAACACAAGCAATTTTTACCCAACGATCGTCATCAGGCAACCAGACGCAATAATGGGCTTTAACTACGGACAAACAGGACCGCCCATTATATGCAAAAAAACGCCATCGCACAGACTACGACTTTTTTCTTATTTCCTTATAATAAAAAACTTTCAATATGCATACCTTTTTAACCGCATACAGACCATCAGGGACGCCATTCTATTTGAAATATGCACCAATAACACTATTAAGTTGGACAGCCACCTCCTCATTAGCGCCACCTTCCGACAGCAGCATAACTTATTGTCAAATCCTCTCGACTTAATTCATTTCGAATTACATTCTATTTGAAAACCTGCAGCAATTCTCATGTTCGATTTATTCAAAACCAACGCTACCATTAATTCAATTATTTACCTATTATTTAACGTTAAATTTATTCTGCATTAACTTTTACATCAAATATATAACCTTAACAACTTCTTTTTCCAGATCTTTTTCAGCAACAAATTTAGACTTTTTGTGGAACTATTTTAATATAAAATTTTCTTTTCCTAACTTTATTATGGACATTTCTTACAAGCATCAGATTGACCAGAGGCCATACATCATTAATTTATACCATAACCAGCCTTGTCAAACAAGTCCAATAAGCACCAACGAACAAACGAGTGAACCATTGCCCACGGCAACCTCCAATGATGCCAATAAGCACTTAGAACCTATCGTCCTTTACACACACATCAACAAAGATCAAAGTCCAAAAATCAAATATGTCATGAAAACCGCACTCAGTTACATCTCCTTTTGGATCACAGATCCAACCTTTATCAGTCTACAATCCGATCCATTTCTGATACGCCTAACAGCACCTGGTTACGAAAAACGTACATACAGCACAAATCACCGTGTAGAGTTCCGCTTCACAGGATTACAAGTCCTACTACAATCAAATGCTTACTTCTATTTTCGACCAACCCCACAGTACAGACACATTCTCAGGGAAGGTCGAGTACGGTTTCAAAGCCACCTCTCTTTACGCTTAACCGATGCAGCCCTATGCACACGCGTATACATTCGCAAAGGCGCACATCTCGGCTCTTTACAACCCGTTTTACTAAGCAAATATCTTAAAACAGCTGACACTATACACAGCCAGCCACCACTTACTAGCACAATATGTTAAAATATCACCTTTACAGATCATCAATTTTTTATCCATACCATAACAGATGACTCTTCACAAACTCCTTGCACCTCCTCACACAAAGACACTACTGCATCGCTCAGCGACCAAGCTAAGCCTAAACAATACACGTTAGGCTCACAGAGATGTGAACCATGAAATTTTTAATAGTGAAACAGGGATAACAGCCGTCCAACTTTTTATTTAACAGCACATTTTTCTCACTTACTTTTCAGAAAACGTTACTGACTCAATCATGCCCTTTGAAACATCTGACACTCAGCTTCTCCATGACATAAAACAAGATGCTGAAAAACTTCCTGATACAGAATTGAAATTTCAAACGCCTTTTCCTCCGGCACATGCGTGCAACCTCAATACAAACCTACTACAAGAAGACCAAAAACTTTTAGTTTCACCTTCCCCAACTCATGGAAACAAAAAGGATCCGATCAATGACCTACATACACTTAAAAATTCCGAACAAATAACAATGAAATTGTTCCAAGACTTTCTCTCATTTCTCGACGAAAGAACACAACATGAAACAGCCTCACATAACAAAGAACGGGACAAAAACATACTGCTGCAACTAATACAAACAACTGACATAAATCCCAATCCGACTCCATGCGCCTCACCCTCCAGCCAAGACACTCAAGGAAAAATAATGCACAAACTTACGGTCATACAGCAGCAAATTGAACGAATGCAACAAACAACAGATTACCAAACGCAACAACATACACGCAAAAGACCTGAGACACGAGCATGCTTCCGATGTAGCAAAATCGGACATGTCGCAAAATTCTGCAGAAGTAAATCCTTAACAAAACACAAAATGCAATCCCGAGCACAAAATTCAGCTCAATCTCATCAAAAACGAACTCTCTTTCCACCACGACCCCGCGCACAACCACATACGACAAAGCCTAACGCATTTCAATATGATCCCTGCCATAATTGGGCATTACCGATCTTACACTCAAGAAAATTGGTCCCTTCACGAAACCAACCTCATAAAGAAACACAGGTCCTCACTCCAGCTGCTCCTCCGACACCACGATCTTCACCAGAAACTCAATCAGAATAATGCAATAATGTGCCAACAATATTCCTACGGTAAGCAAACTTTTACATTTTTACTATTACAGATCATACGATACGATTTATAAATTACAATTTAACTACAGTACGCATCCATTTTCTACGTACCATCCTCGTCTGATACACTCAGAAATACTGATACTAATGTTCGCGGCTAGAGCGACTAATTCATTAATTTAGGACTCAATTTTCAACACATAACGACATTTGATCACATTGATTCCCCAATCTAAGCAATTCTTTTTTTGCAACGATCGTGACGGTGGACAGTGTGCGAGTTCCACTTTTACTTCAAATAAATCACACTACAAGAACACACATACACGCTTGATAAAAATTAATCACTTCACACACCTCCACCCAAAGGTTCGGATCGCGGAGTTTGCCTTGAAAGACGAAAGGCTCATCATGTCATCCACACGGGCTCTTCGGCCTTCTCGAAACCTCACCGTTTCGTGCGCTGGATCTGCTGTTTGATTCTCATACCGGTCACTGAGTGTCACTCCGCAGAAGCCTGCGCATGCGACAATCCACTTACACTTACACACGCGAATTTTACACAAATACAAACCACAGTATAATAAGTCCCATATAGACATGACACACGCATCACACAACACCTTCTTCGTACAATACAACACAAGAATGACTCACTTTTACTTTGACGACAACTCGTATATTGCCGCGATAGCGACATACTTATTCATTTCCAACTTAACATAAGATTCACATATGAGTGGGATAGTGATACTCCTATAATGTTATCGTACTATGTTCATTTACACCCTAGAAAAAACGCTTGAAATAAATAACTTGCACTTCACTGAGACGTTGAAAGGCTTAACATATCGCCTCAAACGGTGCGAGTACATTCTAAACGCTTTGAAATTCAGTTGTTGACATCAAACATTTTATTGCTTTCTACGGGAAAAGAAATGCTGTCTTCACGAAAACGGATTTGTATCTTAGGAGACAGATCAGTAACTTAGTGGACAGATCTGTATCTTTGTGGACGATCTTGTATCTAGTGGACGGATTCATATCTCAGTGGATGAATCTGTATCTTTGTGGACGATCTTGTCTCTAGTGGACGGATTCATATCTTTGTGGATGAATCTGTATCTTTGTTCTGTGGACAAATCTGTAATTTTATGCAATGTTTTGTATCTGTGTGGACTAACTTGCATCCCCGACGACATTTTTTTAACAAAGAGGGCAATACTTCTGAGTCTACCTGCTCCATCTCACACCACATCATCACCACAAGCCTCTAAAGGAAGCACCGCCTGAACTTAAAATAAGCTTCCCACAGAAGCGCCGCCTGAAATCCCTTACACTACACAGATAAAGATGTACTCATACTTTTTGAAGATTTATACTGAAAGTGCAAATGAACTTTGACATATTCATTACCATCTATCCAACTCTTTCCAAAAACTTTTTACTCAATCCTCCTCTCTTCCTTTCCAATGAAACTGTCATTCTTCATTTGCAAACCAAGACCCTTTTTCTGCACGTGCGCACATCAAAATCTAGTCGGAGACATCC
>Ga0210059_1014746_pt1 | contig 11503 bp, 7 predicted proteins | sample Ectturendosymbi2_FD_188042 | JGI IMG/M metagenome (GOLD analysis project Ga0210059, IMG submission 188042) | Ecteinascidia turbinata endosymbiont from Florida, USA - Sample 2 (SPAdes) (version 2) | ecosystem: Host-associated > Tunicates > Ascidians > Unclassified | place: Key West, Florida... | reverse complement strand
TATTATATTTTGATTCGTTTTTTAGACTCAACGCACAGTTTGTTTTTATTGCTGTTATTTTATCTCCATTTTATCTTTTTATCTTATTTTACCTTGCTGTTATTTTATTCCGCTTTATCTGTTCTCCCTTATCTAATGTGCCTCTTCAACGTAATCAGTGTTATCACCACGTCATCCAGTCACACGCGTTTAGTGGATTTCAATGCTTCCCTACTCGAGTCGCCACTTGCCCTGATGAAAGCCTGCTGTCAGTTGGCTGAAACGTTGGTGTCGTTTTTACTTTACAACAGTTGAGCGAAGACTTATATTAAAATAAGGTATATGGAAACTCGGTCGCTGCTTGATTGAAAGCACGTAAGCTGTAGCGAAATACTTTTCAATTAGCACTGTAAGCTTCAGTAATAAATGAACCAAACTATTTATTTTCTAAGTTGGAGAAAATTTTTGAGCTGTTGTTACCTTCCTTCAGGCCAGTAGTCACAGAAGGGCATTTAGGGGCAGTGCCCCCTCCAAATATTTTTTGTGCCCACCCAAATGATTCAAACTCAAAAAACTAACAAATTTTGCAAATGCTCGTTTTCAATCTGTTTAACCTTTACGCCAACTCGCAACACCACAGCACGTTGCATGAAAAGCTGACCTCATTGTTACAAAATGAATTGCGTTAAGGAACGTCCACATTAGTAATAATTCAAATTTGTGATGTCACAGTCGCTGACGACTATCTTTCGAAACTGTTTCTGCAGTCTCTCTGTTAGTGCGAACAACGCCATGGCCCTAGCAATCTGGCTATGGCAATATAAGAATATAGTCTTAGCCAGTGCTCTATCTAAGAAAATTTTAATATATGTTGGTTTTAGTGTGTGTAAATATTTCAAAGCTGAATTACCAGAATTATAAAAGAATTGCAACTTTCGTTAATTACTTGAATTTAGAATAAGTATAAAGTCTTATGAAAGTACGAACAAAGTAGGGCCTAGACATTTATTTCAAATAGCTTCTCCTTTTTTCCTGTTTTTCCAACGTTTTTGAATGTTGCAAGTGCACTAGAATCAGATTTCACTGCGCAAATGGTTTGGTATGGTACTGCGCAGTTGCACTTTACGGTGAAACATGCCATCCTACTTTTTGACGAATCATTGTTTTTCCCAGACATGTATTGTAGTGCAAAAATATCGATTGCGAAGGCTAATAAGCGAAAATACAGAACTACATTAAGTACGACCTCACTTGCCCCCAGAATAACGGAGAGGGTATCCCGCAATGGTGTGTAGTGCATGAAAACGTTGTCTAATCTAACAGCTGCTTAAAACCCTTCCACCTCAAAGAGCATTTGAACAATGCTCACAAGGACTAAGTTAGCAAGTTGATTGAGGAATTTGAGTCTAAAGAAAGTTGTCACAAATGTGTCAGGCTAAATGCAGGAGTACATATATCCAAGCAAATCTTTCCATCCCATGTGGTTGCATTTCGCATTGCTAATTCGAAAAAGTTGCATTACTGCAGAAACACTGGTGAAACCATGTTTCCCGGATTGTGTCAAAATAGTTCTGTTGGCCCACAGAGCATTTTAAGTTGGCCCACGGAGCGAACCTTGTCAACCAATGGTTAGAACCCCCAAATCAAAGTTTGACAAAGCGATGCGATCTTTTCAAACAAACTGCTATGCCAACCGTGAATGACTAGAATATTCAGCCAGAGCCGTGTGAAAGGCTGCTGGGGCCCCAAAAAAATCCAGATGGGACCCTTTAATATCAGCAAGCATTTAGACAGATGCGTGCTTTTTCGATCCAGTTGCAAATTAGCCCCTTGAGCAGAGCTATTTCAAAACCTTACCAAGCTAAACTAATAATGTACAATTTAGGAGAAAATAACTTTAATGAACTGCCAATGCAAAATAAGTGCAAGCTAACTTTATCACTCGTTAGTTGTTATCATCAATATCTCTTCTTGTGATGTGATGGGAAATTATTTATTATATAATTTACCTGTTGGATGTAGTTGCCGTACTTGCATCAACTATAGTATACGACAGGGGTGTGCAACCTTCGGCCCGCGGACCAAATGCAATACAACAAAGTGGATATTTATGCCGGTCGCTGGTACTAGACAGTCTGTGTGAAACAAAGGCGCGGCCCGCGGTCTAATCTGTTCAATTGCGTTTGGCCCTTCAGTACTAAAGGTTGCAAACCCCTGGTATACCACAATATGTGAAACCGGCAGTCTCATTAATGCTTGAGATTTGCATCCCGACGATCACAGAGCACCTGGTGGGCGCTGTACAGCCTCATCATTTTAATAGCCAGTCTCAATGTAATCAACTTGGTGCTTTCACCAAAAGCTGATAGGTGGAAGCAGTACGTAGAACTAACTGCTCCCCAACACTCAGTCTGCCTTCACTTCTGATAAGAACGAATCTATTGGAATCTGACACCATCCATCTTCATCATGACATATAGCAAGTGAGATTAAATCTGAAGTGGCTTTTTAGATCGAGCAAGCGAGCGTTGAACGTACCGAGATTATCTCGTTTTTTCTGGTCGAAACTTTAAATTAGACTGTCTTATCACAGTCTGCACAGACGTATAAAAATTAAACTGACACAATAGCCTTCCTTCGTTTCAACTTTACATAATGTGTCTTAAGCAGCTTTCACGAAAACGTTTTTAACGTTGAACTAGAAGCTTAGTCTCTCTATCAGTGCTGCCACTCTGTTGTAACAAAAAAGTAGTAGATCTCATGATAAAAAAAACACTAAATTAACAAAAAAAGCACTAGAATACAAAAGCAAACTTACACACAGTGAAAATGCCCAGACAATACGTTGCAATGACAACCACAGACATTGTACAACTCATTGTAAACCAGAGATAAAGAAAACAGGAGATAGCAGCAACGCTTGTGTTTGTTTGTACAGGTCACTGAAACTTTTAACAGATGACCGAGTGACTTCGCCGTGGTTAAGCTCAAAACATACTATATAGTCTTGTGTAGTTTAAGATTTAATCAGGTTGAATTTTTAGCAAATGACAATTTCACTGAATCAAAAGGTCTCAATTATAGTTACAATTACACAAAATCGTGCAATTAATTACATTCATCTCACTCACAAAAAAACACTAGATAGCCATAAAAAACACTAGAACACCAGATAAAATGAAAAAACACTAGGAGTGACGCCACTGCTCTCTATCGGTACGCAACTGCAAAGCGATTGAACAACACTCCACAGCACATTCATCATGACATAAATTTACCCGAGAATTTCAATGCACAAGGGCGAAGTTGAGCGGTGAAGGTCAAGACTTTATTAACAATTAACTATTGGCCTTGTTCTGACGTAACTACAACTTTACAAAAACTGCTATAGTGTCCGAACGTCCGCAATTCGTTTTCGAAATTAACGAATCATGATATTACATCCTTAATCTACCGGCTCTGCATTGAGGGCAAAAACCAGAAGTGTAAAAGTCAAGGGTAGAGAGACGGGCCTCACTTACTAATACAATATATATTGTGGGGCCCCTACGAATGGTCGGGCCACCCCATGACCTGGGGGTACGGGGCTGCCTTGCCACAGCACTGTATTCAGCTCAAAGGAATGCTTGTTACTGCTTGCTTCTAATGACAGAGATAAAGTATTTACTCGCACAAGATGTCAGAACTGGAAAACAGGTATGGAGACAGGTAAGGGACTGAACAAGCATTCCGCTAGTAAATCGCACATTCAAGCTGTATCCGTGTGGGTGGAGCGTCAAGCAAGAGAAAAAAGCTGTTATTCAGCTGACTTAGTGTTATCACGAGATGTGGTTAGCCGCAATAGATACTGCTATCTTTCAGCCAGGGCTGTGGAGCCTGGACCGGAGCCCAAGCGATTTTGGATGGTTGGGGTTGGATGGTTGGAGCCGGAGCCAAAAAAACATTTGAATGGCGGAGCCGCAGTCGGAGCCTGAAATTTGAGTTCCTGTTTAACACATAGTTTTTAAAGCAAGCCAATTGTACAAATAATACAATGGTTTTTAATTTTTGATGGACCAAATCGTTCTTGACCTGGAGCCAAAAAACGTTTAGAGTTTGGATCTGGTTCCAAACATTTTAGACGCCTGGAGCTGGAGCCGGAGCCCGAAATGTGAGTTCCGGCTCACAGCCCTGCTTTCACCTATTGTTGATGGCATAAAATTTCCTGCAGTAAACAAGTCATCGTTCATGGGCGCAGAAGAAGACCTTAGTTTATTGCATTCAGGCTTCTTTTCACAGCTTATGGAATTTTCTTTCAAGAAGGATGAAAAACCCTTTAAAAATTCCCGCAGCATCCCAAACAATGAGAAGTACACTTGTTCAGAAATCTAAAATGATGTAACTGAAGCTAGAGCATCACTTGTCCGAAAAAGTATATCAGCGAAACTCCACTCATCAGATACCGGCTTATTCACACTGAGTTGAGACGCAACTCGTGACACATCTGGCGTTGAGCTGTTAAGTGTCGTAACTCGCTTTGTGGATTAATACGTCCCTCAAGAAAAATTGCGCGGAATATATGAACTTCAAAAATTTAATGCAAAGTATATTTCAGAAAAAATGTTTTCGATTTTTTATGAAATTGATTTGCGGAATCTTCTAACTAGCACAGTGCTACGATGGAGAGTCGTTGATGTCGGCAAAAAACGTTGAATGTAAGCATTAATTGGTCAGCATGTCAAATGTGATGTTCCCTACGAGTTACAATCAAGGTGTTTCCAGCAAAAATGATAAATACAGTCAAGAAGACAGAAAACAACTTTTGTGATGGTAAACAGTGCAGTTGAGTGAAATGCCTTTTTCCTTGCACATTAGTCCCTATTGATCTTTGAACCATAACAAGAAGCATTAAGTTTTAGATCTTCGCAGTCAATATCTTTTAGCATACTGATGGTTTCTATTATTCTTTAAACCAGATGACGTTTTGTTTTGAAAAAGGCCTGGTTAATATGGATTTGCCATGCGTTTGGATGTGCTATGATGGCTTCGAGCGCATTCTTGTCGCAAAAGCAGGTCAATTCAAATGTGAACAGCCAGAAAAGGTTTGATACTGTTTGTTATTTGTTGTTAAATGTTCCCAGTTGATGTTAACAGCGGAATGTTCTCAAATATATATATTTTTTTTAATCCGTGTGGCAATCAAAACAGAATAAAACGAAGCTGTTTGCACAAGTTTCAGTTAAAATTGGATAATGTGTCCCCACAAATATTACGATGCTTTCTTGTGTTTTTACTACTGTTGTGGGAAGCTTTCATTGTGTACTAGCACTAAGTGAAGCAGCTTTCCAAAAAATGTCCAACTTCTTTGCAGACCCGTTGGGAAACTAGGCTTCTCAGGTACTTTTGAAAGTGGTAAGATATACTCTTAACAAAATGGATTTCGCACTGTATTTCACCGTAGGACACAGAAGACAAAGTGTTTTGTCACCTTCTTCAACCTGAAAATATATCTTTTCCCAATCACTTTGAAAAGTCCAATTTTCGTCCATGAACGTGCAAGCTTTCTTTGAATAGCAGAGGTATAATTAGCTTTTCTTGACAGTACGATTTAATGAGTGCTTATCACAACAGGTTGTGGTAAAAAAGCTGCACTTTGCTACGTAGACTCCTTTTGCTGTTGTTTGAAATACATTCAATGACTTGAAATAACCTCTCGTACGGATACAGTTGTTAAATCAAGTTCAATACATCGCATGAAAAGATGTATTCTCGCCATTTAGGCAGTTGTTCTAGAGCAGTGGCTGTCAACCTTTTCCATGCAGTGACCCATTGTACAGCTTGTTTTGACCTGACGACCCCTTCCGCAAATTTCCTGTCAGGTATATGAAATGCAGTTGTGTTTGCACAATAGAAAATCAGGATGACTCAAAATTAACCTGCGATATGACTATGTTTAACAAAGACTCATTTATAAAATTGATGCATGGCAGCATCATTGAGAGAGACACGTTTCATATACAAATCACTCCACAACTCAACTCACGGAAATCTAGAATAATTCCCAAGTTAGCTACCGCAATTAAACATCTGATTTTCAAACACAGCACACCAGGGGCGCAACCAGGGGGGCATTTTTGGCAATTGCATCGCCTGCAAATCACAGAATATTGCGCAGAAACTTCAAACAATAAAGATGAAAGTTTAAATTCAGATCATGAAATTTTAGCATTCTTATTCTGAAAATTTCTAGAAATGCAGTGTGTGTATACGCTTTGATTTTGTTTCTTGCCTATCCTCATAGACTCCCAAAACGACAACAATAAATATGCCTACTGTATTGTTTTCACACCATTGGAGCAAAGGTATTAGCCAAGGGACAATGCCTGGTGACAGACAGAAACAGCACACTGTTCGCTTTGAGTTAGCTTTACATTTGCCTGGAATTAGTGCAGGCTACTAATTAAAAGTTTTTGCATTTTATGTTCAGTGCTTAACCGTTGCTGGGGTGTCACAGCCAAGCTCTAATGTTGTAAGGGGATTGCGAATTTCACAAGGGCCCCAAAAGTATTAGGTTTCGTTTAGGTATACCCCCGATCTTCAGGGGCCCAAAAATTTCGGAAGTAAGGACAATTTCCATCATTTTTTAAGCAATTATATTTGTATTTTTGTTTTGGTTCAACGCACGTTTTTTACTATGTTGCTAACAAAAGATCTGTATAGAACAGGGTCTCCAAACGTTTTCATCCGAGGGCCATATACGTTATTACACAACAGTGCGAGGGTCGGACATCTTACGTAATGTGATTTTTCGGGATATGTTACATTCTGCCAAATTGAAATGTTTTTCGTCAATTAATTTTTCATTATTTACAAAATGTATTAGCGGGCCTTATTTTGGAGACCCCTAATGTAGAAGAATGAGCGCAAAGGATTGAAGTGAATGACGATGAGTATTCTCTTTTTATGGTGTTGAGACTAGGTTATTGTTGCGTATGATGTGTAGAACAAAACGCCTGAATGCTTATTCAGATTACACGAGGCCAGTGAGGTACTTTCGTTCAGCCCGGGTCTATCTCTTGTTGCTTGATATGGGTCAGATACAAGGTAAAGGCGTCGCTAAGGCTGCAGATATTCAATGGCGCAAAATGCAGTGGCGTGTCTGTGCGAAATGGCGCCAATGGCAAAGTTGAAGTGTGTATGTCCTTTCTAATAATATATGTGTTACATCTAGGCACAATTTTTACGAAAGTGAAAACATTAAGAAAATAACTGTTTTAAAACAGAAAATATTTGTATTTATTTTTGCTTGGAATTTTCAGCAAATAAAATACAAATAATCCATAACGACCATGACATATTTATATACTCATTTATTTTTATTATGAAGAATATCAAAACTTTCAAATGACAACGTTCTCATAATTTGTAGGCCTACGTAGAGTTGCCTGACAAAATTGTACATCTTAGAAAAAAATCAAACAATACATTGCAACTGGAAACGACAATTCAAAGAAACACATTTAATTTGAATTGTGCAAGGAATTATTTAATGTAAGTCATGTATCACTTGTGTTCGAAAAACACACTTTCATCGATACATTAATATTCCAGCCTTTTCGGGTTAATTACACAAAAATGCCCCTTTCCTCATCAAAGCTAGATCACACAATCTGCCCTGACTTAGTATTAGTCATTGAAGCGCGGATGTATGAAAGGACCAGTTTCAGTTTACCTTCAGCGCCTCCAAGAATTTTGTTCGGGAGAGGCAGTCAATGACGTCGTTTTGAGTCCGACTGTTCCTTCCGTTTATTTTCTTACAGTTGAAAATTAATGTATGACACCAGTAAATTCTTAGGTTTGTTTCGGTGTGGGGAGGGCATGCTGCAAAGTCTTGCTATTCTGTATATTGAACACGCTTCAATATACAGAATTCTTCCCAGGTATGCACTTCTTGTACTCTATCGTGCATGTGTTTTGCCCATCGTTGATTGTGGTGATATCATTTTTGATAATTGTACGACTACTGACTCTAATCTCCTTGAAAGCGTTCAAACTGCTGCAGCTAAAGTTATCCTTGGTTGCCTTAAGACCACATCCCATGAGATTATTCTGAAAGACTTAGGCCTTACCCCATTGTTTATCCGTCGTCAGTTTCACATTCTTAAAGCCTTCCGTGCCATCCTTTTTGGACCATGTCCATCGTTCCTATCTACCCTTGCTCCAAAATTTTTTTAAAATCTTTCTGACTACTCTTCACGTTTCCATACAAACGTTCAACTACCTTCCTGTAAAACACATTCCTTGCATAATTCTTTTTTTCATAAAGGCTCAAAATTCTGGAATTCTCTACCCACTTATCTTCATAGTTTGAGTTCACGCCAATTCTGCTCCAAAGTATCTGATTTATTCCTTACCAAAACAACTAATGCTTGGCATTTGCACGGTTGCAATACTAACGCAACTGCTATCTTGTGTATGCTTCGTTTAGGACATAGTAAATTGAACATAGATGGCCGCTACAATAAGATCTGTCAATGTGGTGCTATTAAGACTGACGTTCACATGTTTCTTGAGTGTCCTTCCACCTGTGAGTCACGCCGAATGTTGTTTACAAATGTCTCTAAGATTCTCGCCGAGGAAAATGTGTTTTCTTACACTGAGTTTGCTGCATTGAATCCACCTGAATTGGTCGAAATAGTTCTCTTCGGACACCCTAAACTGTCTAAAAATCCGTCATTGCGCTTGTTTAGACAGACATGTCTGTTTTTGTCCAGAAATACACCCTTTTAATATGGCCTCACCGTTTGACACGTTTTCTGCTTGTACTGTTTTATTTGTGTGTACGTGTGTCTTTTTTTTTCTTCTGTGTTAGTCTTTGCGTGCCAATAAGCTCTTCAGGCCTTGGCCTGCCTTCATTGCCTGTTTGTCAACAAATTCAAATGATGTAAAGGTTTTTGGGCAATAAAGTAAACAAATTGCCTACATCATTTCAAGCAAAATTGCTAATTTCAAAACTACCACGTTTTATTTGCTTTCCACAAATTCTTCTTGGACCATAACCTAAATTTTTAGCCACTCTAACCCCTAAACTCTTCCGTGACCCAAGTAATCACTCTGCGTCATGGTATGAACGTTCAATTTCGGTCATGTCCAGCCGCATTGTTCCATAGTTCATTTTTCCTAAAAGCTTCAAGACTGTGGAATTCTCTACCTGCATCTGTTAAATCGCTGGGACCAAATTTGTTTCGTTCCAAATTAACTACTTTTAACTGTGGAAAGTCGAATCAAGTACTGCATCTCTGTGGCGTGAATCCGCGAGCCACGTCCTGGTTATTTATGCTTCGTTTAAGTCACACCCATTGAACCCAGACTATAAACACAATGGCTTCTGTTCGTGTGGCCTTTCCCAGATTGTGACTCACATTTTTGCGAGAATGCGACCTAACCAGAGCTCCACGTCAGGTTATCTTAAATTCTATTAGAAATATTCTTTTGAAAGAACAGGTGTTCACATTATCTCAAGTAAACGGAGTCAGTCGAGTTACATGGAAATCGTATTCTCTCATTTGGCCACGTTAAACTAAAACGCCCTTCCACTGCAATTATACGATGCCGTTTGTATCTTTCTTTCAACAGCTTTGGCGTATTTGTAACGATTCGTGTTTCTTGCACTGGGGGCCCAACATTCTTTGTTAATGTTTTATTATCCATTTTCTTTTTTGCGTCTTTATTTATTAATGTTTTATTGTGTTATCTTCTTTTGCGTCTTTACTTTGTTGACATTTTTCCATCATGTTGTCGCAACTGGTGCCGGAAGATGGCATTCCAGTCTCTGGCCTGCCGTCGTTTGCCATTAAAAAATGCAATTACACATATAACTACCACATATCACATGCTGCTCTGAATTTGTTTGTTGCCCAAATCAAGCAAACTTGTCAGGAAATGGCGTTGGAGCTGTCATACCAGGTGGCTTCCAATGAGAGTTGCAAAAGTGCATTAGGTCTTTACTGCCAAAACAATAGAAACAACAGAAACATTACTTAAAGTAAGAGAAGACGCATAACTATCACAATATCTTAACATGGTTCGTCTATCCAGGCTGTGTCTTTCTTTTCACTGCTGCTTTGGTGGTTTGGGTGAAAGAGATCGCACAGCGTCATTGGCTCGGGTTTTGATTACTTCCCGAGACAAGTAATCATCGTTCTTCTGACCATAGTAAGCATCGAAATCTGAAACAAAGAATTAAGTGCGGATGTTTTCCTAGTTGCAATAAGCCTTTACTTTGTTAGATGTTTAAGATTCTGTTTTATGACGTTACATATTCTCATCAAATTACAAACGTCCTTCCGCTGATCCTCACCAAAAACATCTGCCTGTCTTTAAGGAAACTCTCATTGTTTTTGGTAGTAAGGCAAGCATGGGCATCGGAAGGGAGAAAAGGGGACTTCCCCCTGGAATTAAAAAGTTTATGCGCTAAAAACTGACATAAGGAAAGGAGCACTTCACAGATTTCTTTTTGAAAGTGGTTGTCCAGAAAGACACAGGAAGATGTAACGAGAAGTATTCATAAACATCAGTGTTTTTAGTGCACAATGAGTTTTTTTCTAGGCAGTGTGATTATTATTTGTCTATTTTAGAGAACCATCGATCCATCATGGGCTTTCAGATCTCACTCTCGAGCAGCATAGACGGAGCGCCGTATTTGGTACATCCAACCAACTTTCTACAATCATTCAGTGTAAAAAAAATTTCCAAAACTAAAAAGATCCTGTTCGTTTCCTGTATCGGAAAGTTCCTGGCTTATAAGCAACTCAGCCTAAAAAGCGAACATAGACAAGTAATAGAGAGCAGTTGGTTGTCTGTTGACTTGTCTACTTGAATAGAAAATATAAACTTTGAGGCTTTGGTTATGACACTGGCCAGTTACATTCAATTGATATTATTTTGTTTGATTTGTAGAGAACCTAAGTAAATTGCTGTCATACCACCCAGAAGACCATGAGAAGTTCAAGTGCCTTGCTTGCAGTGACGGAAGGTAGAACAAATTACGCACTGGTATTACAAACGCAGTGTTGCTTAAGATTCACCGAAAAAGTGCTATCCAAAATTTGAATGGCAGGCAGAGATGGAAATTTGAGATTTCACGGCGTACTGTTACGCGACAAAGTGCACAGCGATGAAATTCATAAACTTCTGGATAGTGGGCTACTTGCCTTTTGCATAAAGCAGTGGTTTTCAACCCCAGGTCGCGATCCCCAGAGGGGTCGTGAACCATTTTGGTGCGGTCACGAGTACATAATTTATGTACACAGCTGTATTACATTTGCTTTATTCGAGTTTTATATGGGGGTTGTTAGGTTATAGTGGGTTGCTATAATTGGTCTTGCTCAGGCCCGTCGCCAGAATTTAGCAGCAGGGGCGGCCAAAAAACAGAAGGTGGGGTCAAAAAACAGAAGTGGGGGCCACATTTTTAAAATACAGTATTGGATATATGCAGCAACTGGTGGGCCAAACGTGAAATGGGGGAGCACCCATTTCAAATGGG
>Ga0210059_1014743_pt1 | contig 11505 bp, 5 predicted proteins | sample Ectturendosymbi2_FD_188042 | JGI IMG/M metagenome (GOLD analysis project Ga0210059, IMG submission 188042) | Ecteinascidia turbinata endosymbiont from Florida, USA - Sample 2 (SPAdes) (version 2) | ecosystem: Host-associated > Tunicates > Ascidians > Unclassified | place: Key West, Florida... | reverse complement strand
TCACTCATTACGAATTGTTTTTTTTTTTGCGTTCTCTTAATTTCGGTCACAAAATACAGTAAACAGAATCAACCCGCTTCTTGTTCTTACTTCATAAATTACCTGCAATAACAAATATTCTACACAAATTACTATGGGTGTTGCAGACTATTCCAAACGACATTTAAAAACTGTAAGGTTCCCCACTTGAAGAGCACTGATCTAAACTGTATCCAAGTGACTACACTCACTTGCTGCAACATACAAGTCAAACAGCACCACTGAACTATACCGACTACTGCCGCCGGTAATTGCGCTGTAACAAACGTAACCTACAATGAGAATAGGTATTATGTCGTCACGTGAACTGGTTATCTCGAGTCCTCCATGTACCTGCGCCAACGCCAGTGACTACGTCAGATCGTTATGTGCCACACTGCTCGTTGGTTCCGCAAGGGTGCAGTGTTAAAGTTTGATTAGTTTTGTCACTCAAGCTTCTTCTAAACCAAGCTTAGACTTGTTTCCTCATAAATGTACGTATGCGAAAGTGATTGATTTACGCAATATGGTCCTGTGAAGCATTGGGTTCATTGCAAGTCGATATCGCATTCCCCCACCAAACTTGCCTGTGCCCGCTACCGAGTACCACAGTCTTTTTTGGTATGAAATGACAAACACAATTTTATTGGCCAAAGCAAACTTTTCTTTTAAGATTCATAACGAAACGAGGAGTGGGGCTTTAGCGGTATATCAGCAACGTTATTCTCACTGGTATGATTCGGATACGACACAAAATCATACCGATACGGATGATTAATCATAGCGATACTTCATGATAAAAGGACATGAAAATTCGTTAGCCAATGTTTTTGATAGGATATGATTACATAAAACCATCATTCCAAGCTATATATGTGACTCAATTGCTTCCAAAGCACAGAGACTAACGAAACGTCAAGACGATATATATAATAATAATGCATAATAATGATATTTTATGGCGGACTCATGGTCCATATCACAGACACAAGAGCACAAAAAGTGTTTTGCTGTACATCAGCGCACATTACAGAAACGGTGTTAGCACATGACCAACACCGGGAGGAGCAAAGCAGTTTATCCTCTCCACAGCTGTATCGTCATTCGCAAACGCACAGAAAATGGATAACCATACAGTAGGGCATTACACAACCGGTGTTAGTACGTGTCCAGCCTTGAGACGAGCAAGACCTATCCCAGTGTTTTTTACTGCAGGAGTGCACTGATCAAAAGTGCCTCTGAGTTTGTTTGCTGCACAGAATAGTGATTTCACTTGTCTCTGAATGTCATCATCATCCTTCAATGATGCATTTATTCACACACCAAGATATTTCACTTGGTTTAAAAATTGTACACGTACACTATTTAGAAAAACATTTGATGGGGCAGATTGTTTATACTTTTTTGGGCAAAAAATACGCGCAAATAAAGACGAAAATTGTAACTACTGCAATTTTTCGTTAGTTTTCGCCCAAAAACAGGAATATCAGAAAGCATACAAAAACAGCATATATGTATATGAAAGAAATGGTATTGCAGGATATTGAATAGTGACACAAAATCTCCTGGCACCGGAAAATCATATGTTGCCATATACAATATCCTCTGCAAAGTCAAACAGTGATTTGGCATTAAGTAACTTGGTAAGATGTCCTTTCACATAGCAACAAATTCTGATAACGTAGCTGTGCTCAATTAAGGAAAGGTGACAAGAGTGCATTTTAAAGCATTGCGATAAACACAACAGAAAACCTAATTCAACCATGGACCCCAGTATCCGCCAAGCAGTTTTGGATCAGCCCGGTGGTCTTCTGCAGGAAAATTCACTGGAACCGCAGTAGCATTGTAAGCGGCAAGTTTAGCTAGAAGCAAATCAACAATTTCAGGATACTGCTCCGAAACTTCATTACGCTCATACGGGTCGTCCCGTATATTAAACAACTGTACTAACTTTGACTGCTTTCTTTGGTAACCAGGGTGCTCAGAATTTGCTGGTTTCGCAGTCCAGGTTGCAACATTGTGCCATTCTGGAGGTTCCACCCATCTGTCATCACCTTGTTCACCAGTAAGCAACTTCCAATCTCCAGATCGAATTCCAGCATGCACGGAAGTGTCAAAACTGTTGATCACATCAGCGTGATTAAATTTTGTCGTAGTATATAAAGGAGTATACAATGGATCAATATTGAGAAGAAACTCAGATCGCTTGGATGGTGCATACTTTGAAATCGTGTCCCACTGGTCGTAGCCATCAAGTGGTTGAGTACCTTTCACCAACGGACAACTGGCAGCGCTCAATATAGTAGGAAACCAATCAGATACATGTATCATTTCCTTGTTCACCACAGGATTAGGGTTAGGCAAGTTCAAAAGTTTGCTATGAACAAATCCAACGCCACGAACACCTCCTTCCCATAAAGTTAATTTGCGCCCCCTTAAAGGCCAGTTGTTACCACCAGACAAGGTTTGACCACCATTATCAGTTGAAAATACAAAAATTGTTTCATTCCACATTCCCATAGACATTAAGTGTTCCGTGATATTTTTTACAGCATCATCCAATGCGGCAACCATTCCACCATAAATTCTTCGATGTTTATCCTTTATGTATTGAAACGGTTTCACGTATGATTCAGGAGCTTCCATAGGCGAATGCACGGATTGAAACGCAATATAAAGAAACATTGGTTTTGTTTTGTCCGACGCATCAATGGCTTCAATTGCTTTCTTGGCAAAGAGTTGTGCAGAATATTGACCATACGTAGCATTAGTCGGGCCATTTTCAGAACGCACATCATAACCACAGTATTGGGCTCCGTCACATCGGTAGCGGGTGTAGTAATCTTCACCTCCCCCAAGGTAACCGAAGTAGGAGTTGAAACCACGATTCCAGGGAAGAAATTCATCTTTGTAAAATCCAAGATGCCACTTACCTACCATGTGTGTATCATAACCACATTGTTGAAGCTGCTCTGGTAGCAAGATGTTATCAAGAGGAACACCATTGGGTTGTTGGGGTCCAATGACATAGTGCTGTAGACCTGTGTGTATTTGGTACCTTCCAGACATGAGCTGACTTCTGGATGGTGTGCATATAGGCTGCACATAGTAGTTTTCCAATTTCACACCAGCTGATGCCAGTGAATCAAGAAAAGGTGTTTGCATGGCGGAGTGGTGATTAACAGCATGGTAACCAATGTCATTGAAACCATAATCATCAGCTAGCACCAACACAATATGTGGCCTTGCATGGCAAACATGAAATAGCAAAGATACAATTACCGTTAAGTCCTTTAGAGACATGAAGTGATGTCTGTTCCCAGGGTAAAATCTGTCAAAACACAATGACTTGCTTATAGCAAATCAAGCCCAACACACCTTAATGAATTAACAAAAGGCTCACACCATAACATGATTATGACTACTGATCTTCAGTCATACTAACCACCCAGTAAAATAGACAAGTTGGTTGTATAATTGTGCTTTAAGTGCCTTGTTAAACAACTATACATCAGGTTGAGATTTAAGTAGGAACACCAAACCCATGCATTTTTTTATCCAAGTCAGCTGCATATATTGTCCAGATGACTAAAGACAACATTTGTCCAAATTTACCAAATGGTGTGATCATACATACATCTTGTTCTGTTATTAATATTACCTCTTAGATATGCAAAAAATGGATGTATTAGTATATTTTGCACTCTGCAGCATATGTTGTAAGTACACCTTGGCAGTGATTTATCATTGAGATAAACAAATGGGAATTTTGAATTTCCTTGCAACCCCCAATCACCCTTTCATGCAAACCTCCCCACAATGAAAGCAGATGTGAAAATGAATGAAGTTTAATTTTGCAAAAATTTAAACAACAAAGGTTAGATGCGCTTGGACACTCCATGTGTGTATCGAAAGTGATTTCACACTGGTTCGTTCATCAAGCACTGTACCAGCTTATTTAAATGTGGGACTTCATGTTACATGGAATATGAAACCATTTGCTGCAATTTTATGATTTACAGATATTGATTTCAAATTCTAATTTACCCTTGCTGTCAACATCTACCCATTTGTCAGTTGCTGTCAACATCTACCTATTTGTCAGTTGCTGTCAACACCTATCTATTCAATTACCTTTTACGAAAAAACAAACTTGCAAGATGTTTGCAAATCAAAACTGTTTTTGATGTTCATTCCTTGATGTCTTGTTTTTGGAGTTCATTGTTTAACGCACAACAGAGTACAATTTATGTATATGACCTTGACAAAGGAAACAAAGATAGATGAAATAGGGTTATGGGATTTTCCAAAGGACTAGGGATCATTTGGGCTGCAGTTCTTCCGAGGGCAAAGCTACTTACAGTTTAAAGGAAACACTTGGTTCATAAAAATCGGTAAAAGTACGTTGCTTTGAGAATAAAGTTAGTATGCATAATGGGTTTATACAGCTAATGCATTCAAATGCAGTGCAGAAAAATTCAAGGTGCTTGAAAATGTTAGATTAACTTGCCTGAACAGTTGATCAACCTATGATGCAGTCAAAAGTTTTGTCTACATATGTCTCACCAGCAACTTGCTTGAACATATATGGGTCTTTATGAATAGAATGATGTAATATTGGTATTGTTATGTCACAATTATCTTAAAATTAGGATTTTAGTGTTCAGAATTCAGAACAGATATAGTTCAGTAGATCAGTAAAATGCTTGTTTTCTAAAGCATTATTTTAACATGCTTGGAAAATACACCAGTAATGAGAAGGCTCATATTCTTGCATGGAGTCAAAAAAAGTACCAATTAAAGTAATATGTAAATGTAGTGGAAGAGCATATTCAACAATTGTGAAGCTTTTGGTTTCAGCCAAAGGGCTTCCATGTAATACAGTTCCAAAGGATAAATTTTGAGGTGGAAGAAGTACTTCTTGCTACAGACACCTTATTGAGGAAAGAAATGCAGAAGAAATCTCAGTTAAATCACTGGATTTGAAAAAATCTGTATTCAGCACTGCTTTGAAACATTCAAAGCTTCAAAACATTTCAAAGAGTGCAGCACTGTCTCAAGAAAGACTAAGTTTGCCCAGCCCTACAGCTGCTGACAAATCATTCCTAACTAAACATATGAAGAAGCAGTGTAATGCATTTGGTTAGCAATATGTCCATTAGACCCTGAACAGAGGAAGAAAGTTGTCTTCTGATGAAAATAACTTTCAAGCATATCATATGGGTTCCATCACCATCATGATCAATTTGACCCCAGGTTCACAGTTCCAACAGGTAAACTCCCAGATTCAGTCAAGGTGCGGGGAGCTTTTACCCGGTTAAATGGTAGGGTTGATCTTTACTTCATGCCCAAAAAATAAATGGCAACACTTACATCAAAGTACTGGAGGAGCATATGCTGAACTTGTTTCACATTCACAACTATGCAAAATAATACTCCCTTCCATAAGCTTAAAACAGCACAAAACCTTTAACAATGGCAGATTAAGGTGCTTGAGTGGCCTGGCAACAATCCAGATTTAAAAATCCATTAACACCTTCTGTGCGGTGTGAATTATTCAGCAGGTGCGAGATTGTTTTTAGGTTGTTTTCATCCAACAGCTATACTCAAAAGTGAATAACTGAAAAAGTACTTGCCAAATTGATCTCAAATTTTTAGGTAGGATGCACTTTCACAAGAAGAGTCATTTAGCCCTTTAACGACAGCATGCGCCAACATATTGGCGCACCCTTTTTTGGCCATAAATTGCCAGCTGCTGGAGCTAGAGAGCTGTTCAAACCCTCTACGGATTCAGCAAGTCTTCTAGTTGACATCGAAAAAAACATCTTTTGTTTTGGGTTTGAGGTTTTCTGGGGGGAACATCACAAGTAGGGGTGTTTTTGTGTTATTTTGGCCATCTTTGCCTGACCCTGGGCCTGTCCCAATGGGCCATTTTATGGACTCAAATTTAGTTGAAAACTAGGTCAAAATCCGCGTCTATAGAGCCCTTGATTGACTTCCTAACATATCGGGAGCGAAAATTATGGCTCATAAACCAAAAATTGACCAAAATTTTTCTCCCTCAAAAGCCACTCTGAGGGGCATTTCTCCCCAGGCAATAACTCGCCGTCAGATTGAGCAAGAGAGCTGTTCAAACCCTCTAAAGACTCGTGAAGGTATGTAGTTAGCAATAAAAAAATTTTTCAGTTTAGGATGTCTGGTTTTTTTCAATGCTTATATAATGATTGGATGTTTATGTTATTTTTTGCTGACGTCAGCATTTTTGCCCAACCTCCCTTTAAGACCCGCAGGAGCCATTTAAATGACATTAATTTTTTTTAGTTCTGCTGTTTTTTGGTTATATTTCGGGACTTTGAAGGGTCCGAATGGGTTTTTAGCGTTCCTGGTTCCAAGATCAGGGCCAAAAAACATTAAAATAAATTAGGGAAATCCCCCAAAAGTATTGAGAAAAGCCCCTTGCCAATTAGCTGTTTTTTGGCCTAACTTTTGAACCAGAAACTCAATCAAGGGCTCTAAAAACGCGTATTCTCGCCTACAATCCTAAAATACTGCAAGACAAAATATTGGCGCATGGGATCGGATGACGACGTCATATAATTAACCAAAAAACATGCCCCTGTCATGATCCCATTGGCCCAAAACCCCCCAACCAAATTAAAAAAATTGTTTTTTTAATCTAAACTACACAATGCCACTAGTCATTACAGGGTTTGAACAGCTCTCTAGCTCAATCTGCTGCCGAGTTATGGCTGGCCAAAGTTTGTCCTGAAAGGGCAAATTATGCCTTTTCTGAAAAGTTTTGAATTAGGCCAAAAACTGGGTTTTTGACCCATAATTTTGGCTACAGATATGCTAGCAAGTCAATCAAGGGCTTATAACAGCATCGTTTGGGTCTATTCCCAAAGTGCTGTTTTTTGATACAGCAGTATTTTTACAGGTGGGTTCGCATCATTGCCGTATCAAGGATAGTAATAACCAATCTCACTCGTTTGTTAAAATCGCCCTGCTTACTTTTGATACCTCATTAAACTTGTCAACAACATAAAATGCAATCTGTATTTTCTAGTTAATTGTATTTTATTTGATTTACAAATATAAGCAACAACGGGTATTCGTCAATATAAAATAAATGACCCATAAACCAATTCTCTCGAATTAAATTCACAACCATGAGTTAATTTCTATGACCATCTTTACAACCAGCAAGACAATTTCAAATACTGAAAACATGATCTTAAAACCTATGGGTGCTTTAACTTTTTGTCAAATGAATAGATTTCGCTTAGCGATTAGCCTTTTGTATAAGTTTAATTGTGACAAGATTCTCCAATGTGGAGTGGTTCATTAGTCAAAAGAACTTTAGCCGGTTTCCGAAGTCAATGTCACGTTTTTAACGCCTTTCATTTGTAAGTGTTGGAGAGTTTTTAATGTCAACAAAAACGATTTTTAGTTGGGCGTGTTAGGAAACAGCTGTTTTGGAGTTTCCAATTTTACAGTTCTGAGTGTCATGGATTAACCCGGACAATGCAACTCGTGTTGACCAGAACAAGCCCTTCGAAATGGCTTGTTCAGTCAGAAACCCTGATTATCTAAAAGCTTGCGTCGACACTCTGATCGCCTTGTTTTAGATAACTTGACGTCAGTGAGACGAGTTGGTTTTACTTCTGCAGTCAAGCTTTATGGGCTTAAACTGCTGAAGGAGTTCAGTACCGTCAAAAGGTCATAAGTACCAATCTGATTTTTCACTGCGAAAACCAGCCTATTTATACCCAAGTTCACTGGAAAGTCCCATAAATTATGTACGTAGTGCTACGTACAGGATACTGTGTCATAATGCTTAGCAACGTCGCCATTTTGAAACATCATTTTGCTTAGCAACTCCGCCATTGTAGTTCAAGGTTGGATTGTCTGTATTGTCAGTAAACTGCTTGAAGAAGGGCGTGTCCATCACGTGGTTCATGCATGGTTGACTTTTTGTTTCACGTTTGGATAATTTGGAGTTTCTTCAGCCTTTGCTTCTGTTGTTTCAAGATTGGATTCAGTTTGTATTTTGTAATGATATTTCAATGGTAGTAGACAGTTTCTGTCTGCTACAGGCTCTATAGACGCGGATGTTGACCTAGTTTTCAACAAAACTTTGAGCCAATAGAATGGGTCAATGGGTTGGGGCCCAGGGCCAGCCAAAGGTGACCAAAATTTCCAAAACATGCTCTCATTGTGACGTCACCTCCAGAAAACCCCCACCGAAAACAAAAAACGTTTTTTTCGATGTCAACTAGAAGACTTGCTGAATCCGTAGAGGGTTTGAACAGCTCTCTAGCTCTAGTGGCTGGCAATTTGTAGCCAAAAAAGTGCCAGCCAATCATGGTCGTTAAAGGGTTAAAATTTGGTTGCAAAAGACCAAGCATGTTAAAAGTCATTGTGCTCTACTAAACAACTACTGGACTCAAATTAGCGCTGTGTTGCCAGCCATGCGCACAAACAACTAGTCCGATGCGCTGGGAACAGCGTCTGGTTGCTCGATTAGAAAATTATTAACTTGTAAAGTTCTTGATGCATTGAATTCAAATTTTCAGGCAAAATGCATAACAATTAAAGATAATTATTGTAATTTTGGTTGGAAAAACTTTACTTTTGAAAAAGTTAGTGCTTCACAAAACTACTACTCAAGCCTGCTGAATAGGATACATTTTGTCACCTATGCACATCTGTAGTTACAAAACGCATGTACCAAACTCTGAAGCTTTTCATTAGAAATACCTCAAATTTTCAGAGATGGTGAGGATAGGTATGAACATTATACGTAGAAATGTTATGTGAACAAATACCACTAAAATAAAGTTATCCTTATACATGCATTAACTGTCAGGACCTAAGTGTTTTGCAAAAAGTGATGTAGCCTAGGTCTAGCAAACTCTTGCTGGATACCAAACTGCATAACTAAAGAAGTTTTTGCTGATATGACCTTAAATTTTCATCGATTATGCAGGTAGGTACGGAGAATATTATTGTAGATTTTCATCGCAAACAAATGGGTACAAAAATGTTATTGTGTGTTACAAAACCACTGTTCACACCTACCTTTTTTAAAGAAGTCTAGTAGCCTAGGCCTAGCAAGATGGTTTGCTAACAAACTTCACAACATTAAGTTTTTGGTCAATTTGCATAAACTTTTCCGGATAAATGTTTCGAGGTATGAAGAACATTTGTGGAAAATTTCGTTGAAAACAAACAAGTATGTCAAAAGTTATTGCATTGGTGTTTATGTACATCAATCTGCACCCAGCGCATTCAATTTAATGATGCACATGTGTCCATCCGTACATTGTGCATTTGAACGTATGGTGCATATATGCATCAATCAGCACCAAAGGTGTTAAAATTGTTGGCAGAAAATGAAATTTCATGAAACAGAAGAAAACCCCAAATCTGGACACTAGGTTTAGTTCGGAAAGCAGTAATTTTTACTATCTGGATAATGGAATATCCTTAAATTAGTATAATACCTTAAAAGTTAACCAGATAATAACCGTAAATTGTTAGAAAATTGCTTTCACAAGCTTTACGTGAAAATTTGATTGTAAAATGATGACACAGTTTTATGGTAAATATACACACATGCACTGCACAACCATACATGAAAACAATTACGCATTTTTGATATTTACTGCTTCTGCAATGCATTTCTTATGAAGCGCAATGCCGACTTCACCTTTCAAAGTGAAAGCACTCTTCTGTAAAAATAATAATTACATGGTTTTAGTAGAACTTAGCTCACCTGTATCTGGAAACAAATATGCCAGTTACTAAAAAGACATAAAATACCTTAGTAATGACACTTTTCTTATCTGGTTAACTGTCAGTTTTATCTGAATATCAGATAGACAAAAAGCTTTCGGTTAATCGGTTCACCATTATCAGGATAATCTAACCCTACTGGACACCAAGTATCGGCTGAAGAAAGTATGGTGCCAAGAGATGTGCTTGGATTATTTCAGAAGTGTGATTCCATGTCTAAATGCTTGCAGATGGTCACAAAAAATAAGGGCAACATGGCAAAATATTAATGCATGTGTTTTTGTAAAATAAAAGTTGTTATTTCAGATCAAATGTTTGTTTTAGAACATCTTTGGCTCCGGGTTGTTTTTACCTTTTGAGACCCGCACGATCCACTTAAAAGCCAGTACTTTGCAACATCACAACTCGACTACCGATTGTGGTACAAAGCTGTTCAAAACATGAAACAATGTGCAAGTCTTCTAGGTTGTAAAAAGAACAAATTGGAAAGTTTTGGACTTCATTTTTTTGTGGGTGATGTTATTTGTTGGGTAGGTTTTAGGTCATTTTGGCTCAGGTTACCTTACCCTGGGCATCAACTGCTAACGGGAATTTTTTGACTCAAGTTTTTTTTTGGAAACTAGGATATTATCCTAGCCTGTTGAACCTTTGATTGGCTTTCTACTGTTTCTGGTTCAAAAGTTACAGCCTAAAAACAAAAAAAAACACAGGTCAACAAAAAAACACTTTGTTTTAATGCCCCTGGTTTGAAAAAATCATCCATAAAACTTGCATTTGTCTAACATTTTTTTCTTTACAATACTGTGCAGATTTAAGCTGGCAAATAAAATTTGCTTTTCTTCGATTGACAAATTTTAAAAGCTTGTTTTTAGTGAAGTTCAAAGCCTCTAGTTTGGATCAAAAAGACCATTTGCTCACAAAGCTTTTCGGCAAAAGCGCTTGTGAAATCTCAATGTACTAAGTGCACAGTATGCAGTAGCCACAATTCTTGCAGTTGAGCAACATGTCATTGTGGTCGCAATTATGATTGCGCTTTTATATTTACACACTTCTGATGCATCCCAACACACATTTGAAGTCGAGTAGCAACTTTGCTCTAAGACATCAACTTCCAAGCTAGGCAAAAACTTGTGCATTTAACACTTTGAGAGCCGGCGTACGATATATTCATACTTCGATTTCGGCCTAAAAAACAGCAGTTTTCGGTTGCCTTACCAACGCCCTAGCTCCTCCGCCAATTGCGCTAGAGAGCTGTTGAATGGCTCAAAAGAATCGGTCAGTCTAGTAGATTACACTCGAAAAGAAATTTTTGGTTGGGGGGTGCGGATTTTTTGTGACTGACGTCATAACTGAAGTAGTTTTAGGGTCATTTTGGCACATGTTGCCTGGCCTGGGGCCCAACCGCTAGGCCAAAGTGTTTCGCTGAAGTTTTCATTGGAATCTAGACTCGAGTCTGAGTCTTTTGAGCCTTTGATCGACTTTCTAGCGTTTCTGGTTCAAAAGTTGTGATCTAAAGTAAACAAATTAAGTAATTAGCTAATTAGTCTAATATTTTTACTAACTAACATCATAACTTTTGAACCTGAAACCCCAAAAGACTCGGATTGTAGCCTAGTTTCCAGTAAAAACTTCAGCGAAATACTACCACCTAACGGTTGGCGCCCAGGGCCAGGCAAAGTGGGCCAAGGT
>Ga0210059_1014742_pt1 | contig 11506 bp, 4 predicted proteins | sample Ectturendosymbi2_FD_188042 | JGI IMG/M metagenome (GOLD analysis project Ga0210059, IMG submission 188042) | Ecteinascidia turbinata endosymbiont from Florida, USA - Sample 2 (SPAdes) (version 2) | ecosystem: Host-associated > Tunicates > Ascidians > Unclassified | place: Key West, Florida... | reverse complement strand
CAGGTGGAAAGGTTTCTTGGTGAAAATTTCAAAGAAAGAAGGGTTAAAATTTTCACCAAGAAAGAAAGAAAAATTTTCACCAAGTAATAAAGAAATTTTCACCAGAAAGAAAGAAAGGCGAAAAAAGAAAGGTGAAAAAAATTTCTTGGTGAAAATTGCAAAGAAAGGTTGAAAGGTTTTCGGAGACTGGAAAGGTTTCAGACCTTTCCGGAGACTGGAAAGGTTTCAAAGTGTTTTTTGATCAGGATTGTCACTTCCTGTATGGCGTTTTCGCGTATACTCTGACAAGAAAAAGTCAGAAATTATTTTGTATTTTTCTTTCGAAACTGTAGTCAGCGTCGTTCTTGGGATATGGAAATCTCTTGCAAGTTTTGCCACTTTTGTTGCAAGTTTTGGCTATTGAACAGAACAACGGTGTCATATTTTTCCATAATGGAATACTGCTTCTTCTGTTCGACAATTTACGCATTGCTCCACTACAAACCAGTGATCCCTGAAACTCATGTAACGATTTTCCTGGATTGCTGCGGCGACGAAATCCTGAATGCCATTGTAACATCGCATTTGTCACGGCTCAACGATTGGCCGCTAACTTTAAAAGATTTGTGTGGTGTCAACACATGGACAAGCTCACGCTTTGAAGTGTAACGAAAACTTGCAACTGTCGTTATATACGAATAACATACTCTATTATGCGAGAGCGACGAAAAAGCGTCGCTACTGGCGAAGTGACGATAAATCCGAAGTCGTTATAGGCGAAATACATTGTATTTGATTGGGAAATGCCTTGGGAACGACGACTCGTTCATATCCAAAAACTGAGAAAAAGCGATGTTTTTTGTGCACACAGCCATTGCTGTTGAGACAATAACATTATTTTAAAATGGCAACTTTTTTGACAGGTTTTGATAGTAATTCTCTGGAAGGAATGAATTCTTTCCCACCTTTCTCAATATCTGGTCTTGTATTAAACATTTTTTAATCGTGATGGACGTGAGCGCAAGCCAATCATAACCCTTTGAAACATGTGCGATGTTTCGGCTTTTTCAAAAGATTTTGTCAAAGCGTGCGTATGGACACCTTGCGCTATGCTGCAATTTTCTTTTCCTGAACGAAAATAGCCACTAAAGTCCTGTTAGCAACCGTCGATCACTGTAAACGTTCTCTTGAAGATGCTGGTGGAATTTTTTCACACCGTACATGGTGGAAAATCTCCTTTCCCCATTTGAGTTACGAATGCCTTTTCTGTGCGTACATCAATGTTTTTAGAGCCTAGCAGTGGATTGAAAGACCTTTTAATACGGTGAAGAAGAATATTTTGAAAAACTAGTTAAATACAGGGAAGTTTAGAAGCTCACAGGAGTAAATCTTCAACAGTGAGTTTTTATGGCATTCATATAAGTGTCTTCCAAAGTTCAATATCCCATTGTTGCTTAGTACATCACCCACTGTATAGTTTTTTAATCCTATACTGTGGTGTCAAAAAATAAACTTACATTTGTGAAAATGACAAACAGAAATGCTGCAAAACTTAAAACTAGAAATGTGTAGCAGATACCAAGGTGAATAATATGCCCAAGTGTCAGATGATATTTAATAGCATAAAGAAACAACACTTTCACTGGTTAAGTGCAAACAAGAGTTGTTTTTCACTTCTAATTTTAGAAATGGTTTTGATGACAGCCCTACTGTGTGTCATTGCTAATGTTTTGTCGGCCAGAAATATGGTGGTGATCTAGATTCTCAGAACTCATCACATTATTTGTGGTTGTTAAATCCGGATTTTTCGTTTCTGGAATGTAGGTAGTGCCGCTGGATGCTTCCAACATTGCATTTGACGTAGTTAAATTTTGCAATAACCAGTGAAATGATCTTCAGCCAAAATTTTTCGATATCTAACAACGCTCTCTCGGAGTCGGTAGCTACACTGTTTTTAATTTACTTTTCACGCACCCAGCAAGAATAAAGAATAAATTTTTTTTCGACAACTGAATTGCTACTAACTGCATGAGGCGTACCTAGAGGATTGTTCATAAGGTTTTGTGTGCTTCCATCCAGTGTGTCAAAAGAGTTTCACCCAAATCTGTATTGCATCATTTTAGATTCCACCAGAAAACCCATCATTTCTTTCCTGTTTGCATATGCATTACTTCTGTACCGGTTTTCAATTTGATCACTGAGCATGTTTTGAAATGGTGTTGGAGAAAATGGCACACGAGCTGGCTGTGACAACTCAATAGCGGAGGAAAAAGATCAAGTTGCAAAAAATGCTAGAATCGCTTCGTAATCTTCCGCGTGGCCGGGAAAAACAACGTTTCGCAGAAAAGTTCACGCTGCGTTGCTTATCTACAAGAAGGTCTCTATCAAAACTTTCTCTGTTCTGAACTTCACCATGGTTCCGTGATTTCTAAGAAAATATGATAAAATACACCGCCATATTCAATCTTGCTCATTACTAACTAATAGCAAACTTTTATGTAGATCCGTGTGCTTTAAGTCTTATGGAGCACTGCAATTTTCGCCGTTGTTTCTCTAGTTACGACAAGGCTGTCCAACCCGCAGCCCGCGAGGTTGTTATAAGCGACCGACGATGTAATAAGTTCGTAAGCAGATTTTAAATTTTTAGTACTTTTATATAGGCTCGAGTATATTGCCATCAAAACACACCAAAATACCTGTTGTTTCTGTTGTGGGCCTACCACCCAAAAACGTGTGTAACAAACTCTTCGAAAATATGTCAATTTCTTAGATTTGGTTTACATCCATACAAGCTGGCGACACTGCATGCAACTATAGTACTCATTATCACCTCGTGTAATCGCACAAAACTGATCAAATCCAATCGATTTGTTACGTCACAATAGCTCATTGTTACGTCACAAAAATGTTTGTGGCCGGCAATACTAATCCTCGTGTAAAACTGGCCCGCAACACTAAAAAGGTTGGGTAGGCCTGCTCTAGGATCAATATGATCAGATTAACATAGTCATAGTTTATTCACTAGGTATATGTGTTCAGCAAATGTTCGTAGAAAATGCGAAATACAAAAAATTAAACGCATGCTTCATCCATTTATATATACCTTTAGCTCTGCCCACTATTTTTGTGAGCCTATTTGTCCTGCACGTTGAACGCAGTTTTATAACAATGGTTCTGAACCGGGAGCAGTAGCACGCCCCCACTAGGGGTGCGTCAATAAATTTTCAGGGGGGCGAGCCCTTACGCACCCTACAACATGGAAAGTTTGATCATTAAATTTACCAATAAATGCATTTGTTTTCATAGCTTATTTAAGGTCAGGTTGTCTTGAACAAAGGACAATTACTTAAAGATTAAGAACCACTGTTTTATAAGATCATGTGGACTTGTAACGCCGGATCGAAACAACCAACAACGCGTTTGCTAAACTTTTTCAAAAGTAAGAAAATTTTCCTCTCCAGACTGCACTGCATATTTGCCAACAGTTGTTTTGCCTGTGGAAATAGCATGGGTTTTTTAATGGGCTTTCAAAGTTTGTTTTCTTGGTAGATATAACAGAAAAATATAACTATCTGAATGCATCATCACAAGCAGGGTTTCGGAGTTGGTGTCGCAAGGAGTCAGGTGTTTTTGGGTGGATTCGGATTCTTAAGAACACTAGAAGTCAAATTTTTTCATTTCGACTCCGGCTCCCCAAGTCCAACTGCATCATCGATTGCATCGCACTCCGAGGTTAGGAATCCTCTAACTCGTGCTTGTTGAAATGTTAGAGTTTCTTTTGAAACATTTATGGAAACAGATATTTCTTGCTGTGCACCACGATTTCCATTAATTGGTATTTTCTACAAAATTATTGTCAGCCAAACTTCATTCACGTTATGTTAAAGAGTCAGTGTCGGAAACTTTTTGAAGCTGGGAGGCAGAGTTGGAGACGAACATTTTACCTCCGACTCGGTAACCCTGCCAAGGAAAAGAAATACTCATTCACAATGTTTTCGGTGAAAAGCGTATGAAACAAAGCTAAAATTTAGGCAAAGGAAGTTACGCCAATATGTGTTTGACCTTTCTCCGTGTTTGTAAAGTGCACTTGGGGACGGTGAAAGTGACATACTGATGCTGACTATGCTGATGAAATTGTAAAGCTGCAACGTGAATTTGATCTCCGATTTCAGGATTTTCGTAATTTGGAAAGTGGTATAAAAATGTTTTCAATACCCTCTGAAATTGAATATTCCGTCAGTGCCACTGGATGTCCAAATGAAACAGTGGTTCATCGCGGAGGCACGCCTCCCAAGGGGGAATCAATAAATTTCCAGGGGGATAGAGCCCCTACGTGCCCATGGAAATTTTGATGAATAAATTTACCAATAAATACATTTGCGTTTACAGCTTATTTAAAGCAGGGAGGCTTGAAACAAAGGACGATTACTTAAGCGAGACGTGGCAGAGAAAAGGTTAAGAACCAATGCAACGGAATTTATTGAATTGCAGAATGACTTGAATCTGAAAGCAAAATTTCTTTCAAAAAATCTTCTGTAGCGTTGCAGAGAGGGTCTCCTAAGAACAAGATTTCCTAAGATTCCAAAACGTGCACAAAATTGATTTGGATGTTTGGAAGTATTTATCTTTGCGAACAATTCATTTCTAAGATTAAATAATGTTAATCCAAGTCTTGAAACAGAAATTCAGATACACATATGCAGGACACTCTCCGTATTGCAGCATCAAGGATGGAATCCAATACTACAGTTATCATGCGACAAAAGAATCAGTTTCATAAGTCACATTTCAAACATGTTTCTGAACAAATAAAATAAATAGCAATACCGGTATACAAACCTGAGTGATAGTGGCGTGTTGCTTTCTTGCTTTTTTGTTTTTTTTTCAATACGCAAAGTAGTCCGGCCCGCGGACGCTGATAGGATCGCGAATTTGGGCCAGCATTCAAAAGTTTGGGGACCGCTGACTTAAACAGCGCAATACGTTTTATGCGATGGAATGTCATATCTGACTTAATCCTAGAAACAACCTTTGTCTCAAAAATCCTGACTGCCTGCAGCACCTTGGTTGCTCTTTTGGAAAGTACATTTGCAAACCATGATCTCGAAAATAGGGAAAAATTGTTCAGAGTTTCAAAAAGAGTACATTACAGTGACAACAATTAAGAGTAGCAGGGAAGGTTTTAAAAAACATTTTTTGCTAAAACAATTCTTTGCTTTAATTTTCGAAATAGGAAACTAAAGTTCGAAAATTCTTTTCTAGGCAAAAAAAAAATCAGGGCACAACTTTGAAAGAGCATTGGTCTGTTATTAGTGACAAATATGTCGAAACAAGGCATTTGTCATCGTTGTTGTTGCCGAATTTTCCCGTTCCGTTTTTTTTCAATGGAAGTTTCGATGGTATGGCTGGTATGGCTATGCTTCGAAAAAGATTTCTTGCAGAGCATTTATTATAGACATTATAGGATAGGCAGCAAACCTGATGTTTGAATTTAAACTGAGTTATATGTCAACTAATTGCAAAAAGAAAGGATATAAACGTTGGAAAAACATTTTCCTTTTGAAAACCCTTTCCTGTAATCCGTTGCGTAGCTGGAGGTTTGTGCCAAGGAGAAAACGAAGCTGACAGTGGCCTACTGGCCACTGTAGGGGGCCCCACTAGCCAACGCTCAGATAAAACATGAGAAATGATGATGAATCCGGATGTGGATGGCTATATCAAAACCCTAAACTACTGGAAAATACTTCGAAAAACTCAAAAAACAACAACCTACTGAAAACCACAAGGAAACTAAAATCTTCATATAAGTTAAGTGGGGACCCGGTTTTCAAGTTTACCTTGCCAGGGCGGAGCTATTCGCTCCCTCTGCCTCCAGTCCGTTACGCCACTACCTGTAATCACGCATCTAAACCTCGCACAAAACATAGCTACGATGAGCTTAGTATCTGCTGACGTAAACGTTTCATTACCCACTCTAAAACCCTAAGGCTATTACAACGGCACGGTCAAAAGCGTTGTCTAGTCTGTGGTATGGCTGTCCTACGCTGCAGTGTGAGGTTGTCGCAATGATGGGAACATCTCGACAGAAACGAAGCTTTTTAACACTGCTTGGTTTTCTTGCTGTATTATGCAGCATTCATGTTCTGTCCAGAACTTTGCTTAGGTTTGGTCGAGGTTGCTCAAATTCATTGAGTGCAAGAGAGTCCCAAAAGATCCACTCAGCCGATCTAGGTTACGAGCAAGGTAAGAATTTACGCCATGTTTTCATTAGTTTTTAAAATAGTCAAATAGCTGTAATATTTTGTGCTTTAGGATTAATAGCTGTGCTAGTGAAGCCTGGCAGAGTGCAGCAACACCTGGTGAGCATAAATGCTAAGCAGATACGATAAAAGGGTTCCCAAACTTTCTTCGACCATGAACCCTTCCAGCATTTTGCTTGTTTTGCCAATATATGAGCGTGTAGCCTACACCTGAAAATTCTTACTGCGAAAAGGCTGAATAAAACAACAAAATTCCACTGAATTTTCAGTAGAACCTTAGTATTTTTAGAACGATAAAGGTAGACTCCGTTCTACTGTCTCAGAATTAATTTGTTGTCTGAAAGTTATATGTACAAATATTTGGAAATGAATAATAGATAAATATATTTTCCCTTCTACTGCTAACCTTAAATGTATCACTTCAGATAGGCAAATGTACCTCTAGGGGTATGTGTACCCCAGGTTGGTAACCTCTGGATTATAACAAGGAAGTCTTAAGAAACATACTTTTTAACGATAAAATGTATGCAAAAACATGTGAGGCATGGTCAGAGCCGGATTTATCCATAAGTCAGGCAAGCCTAGGGCCTCAAGATCCAAGGAATCTTCGGCAAACTGTGGTACGCATATAGGCCTTGCAAATTGCCGGTACAAGATGAGTTCGATAAATATTCGTCAATTTATGTCGTAACCATTAATAAAATTCGGTTTTATGCACCTAATCAGATTTCATATTGGCAACGCCAGGGCCTTCCAACGGGTTTCAATATGATCAGTTGGTCAAGCCGCATGTAGACTATAATGTTATCATCAGGGCTCCCCTTCAGCAATTTCTAACAAACCCAGATTGTACATGGAAAAAAAGATTTATCTACAAAAAAAACAGAAACGATAATTTCCAAGAAGACATGTTAATGCAAATGCATGTGGTGAAACGGTGATTAAAACACTGTTTTGCTTATAGTTCCTCTTCCAAATTTTCGTCTGCAGTGCGAACATTAACAGTTGGATCACTTTTCGATTGCTCAAGACATTTTGTATAACACTGGTGACATACTCCATTAATGACATCTCTCACTAATTTAAGCTTAGGCGTCCGATAGCCGTTTTGCTGACTTCTTGACAATACTTGTTTTGCCAACAACTTTTCATAACAGTCTCGGTTTTTGGCGAGTTTGTTTTTGATTCAACATGATTAACAACTGAAAATATTTTTAGTGATGTCTTTCTAGTGACGCAGTAGAGAGTGGCAAATCGATAAATCTGGTCATTAAGTTATAAGTATACCAAACTTCCAGTTATAAAGCCGTCTTTGACGCTACGCACATAAAACCAGAAACCAGGGATAGATTTATTGAACAAGGGCCCAGGACACAACTATCGATGTAGCCTCCAGCTAATCTTCGGGAACAAGATGGGGAATATGTAGGGCTACATTTGCTATTAAACTTGGATCTGTTGTGCGGTCTTGAGCTGCAACGGAATTTAAAATTCCTAATGTGGCAACAAATGCTTCCTCCAATGGAAAACGTCTTTATTTTAATTTTTATGGGTAACGCACCCATAAAATTTAAACATGCAGCCTTTAAGCGTTGTTTCATCAATATATTCAGCTGGCGTCTGAGACAATGACCTTATACAGTACATCGCTCACTCAAAGGCAAATTTTTCACTTGTTTATGTAACCGTTTTTTATTTATTTACATTACTTTTGTTGTACGCGCATCTGCAAGACTGACTACTGGATCGCAAGATGTGTTTATTATACTATTCCATTTACTGTAGGTGATTGGCAAATTTATATTTTCAAAAACCCAAATTTAACGGGATTTTTCACAGTGAAACCTAGACACCCGGATGGTCTAGAAAAAAACAGGTCTGGGTGAAAAAAAACAGCAATGGGAGCCCTGGTTGTCAATACTAACAATTCACAGCTCCGTTAGCTGTTTTTACTTAATCTTACCGATTGTTACGTGTGAATCAGGAAAAAGAATTTGTGGTTGTTCGTGCTTGGTATGCACCTGGTCAAAGTTTAAGTTTGTACTGCAGATAAGAAGTCTCTCTAGGGCTAGCACTATCCTACAGTAAATACATAGTAAAATCCAACATTATATAGGCCTACTTTTTAATAACAGGGAGAGCTTCTGAGCTGACTAATTATACTGACTTAAGTTAGCTATGCCTGACCCTGAAACTTAAAAAATTCTGTAGAGACTGGTTTATTTTGGGAAAGTACGTCCAGAGTGAGAAATTAATTTTCTTCAAACAACTGCAAAATTTATGAATCGCGAAGGGCCGACAGGCATATTTATCAAGAAGGGCAGATAAGCAAAAACAGATCCAAAAATTATGAAATATGTAAACTATGTGTTTGATCAAATATTTAACCGTGACGTTTTCGGTTGGCTCGATTGTGGAAATTGAAAATCCTGCTCCTGCCAGCCAAGCACGATTTCCACAATTCCGCGTCAATGGACGACGGTTTTGCGTCGAAGGCAGCAACACTCTAGTGTAAGAACTTGGGATGTTTTATTAATCGTACCTGGAGAACGTCGACATAGTCATTTTCGGCTTTGCACAAATGGATTAGTGCTTTTCCATTTTCCATAACTCGTAACAAAGAGTGGTGGTGGGCCTCACAAGTAGATTAACCTGGGCCAGCTATGACCAACCGAAATGCCTCATGGGGCCAAAAATTGTGTAGCTATCTTTATGAGGGCCACACAGTGAATGTACGCACATTTTGGCAAATTAAAGTTTAGTTTAAAGCTACTGAAAGCATTTGAATACCAACTGAAAGAATAACGACTGCATGGTACTTTTAATCACTTCCAAAGAGTGGTGTTCAGTACTGATGGAATAGCCAAGGGATTTCGTTAGAAATCAATTTAGTGCAGAGGAATACATGAGTAGAAATCAGAAAATTAGAATTCAGTTTTACCCCGAGACGTCGGTGAGACACATGGAAATCTATCAGTGCGTGGTACATGAAAAACAGGCACCAAAGACCATTGCATCCAAGATGTCAAACTTAAGATTACCAAAATAAATACAGGTTGTCATTATATCGTGCATACACAATACTGAAACGCTTGCAGGGCTGCACAAAATTATCAACAAAGCCGAATTTGGCGCGCGGACCGCGGATTGGACAAACTTGACCTAGAGCCTCGCATCAGCTAAATCCGGTCCTAACAGGTTCTAACCAAAGGCTTTTTTATGATTTAGTGGTTTTTACTGTAAATTTGAGTAAACGTATAAATGCAAACGAGTAATGGTTTATATGTATTCATCACAAACTCGTATTATAAAGTTTTTTAATATTTAAATCTGCAATATTTTGTTCCCTGTATCTAAATTGCCCCCTGAACTTCTGATGATTACCGCACTTTTAGTATTTGCTGAATCGTAATATTTGCAAAATGAAGAAAAATATTTAAAGAAATTCGCTCTCAACATGTCTTATCACGCCTCATTCATAACACTTGCGAAATAGAACATCATCATCTGCAAGAAATTCAACCAGTAATTTCATGAGTTACAAGTCATAAGTTTCCATATAAATACCAGGTACCAACATATTTTGGTAATTGAAGAGAAGCTGCTGTTTTGGAATTATGTGGTACAATAGGTCATAGGTGTAAACACACAGTTGTAGGTTCATCTTGTTAGTCAAAATCCTACTGTGCTATTGAGGAAGTTGAAACGTTTTCTAATTTGAAACTAAGCCTGCAATGGTTTGCTTAGCTTCCAATTAGAGCACAAGAACCCATGCTCCGAAAGTTCAACAATTTGCAAATTAAATCAAATTATATTTCGGAAACACTATAAGAAAAGGACTCTAGAAAGAAATAACCAATCGTGATGAAAGTTTGCTTTTCTTCTTGAAAGTTGAAATTGGGGAACACATAAAACAAAAACTTGCTTCTCCTTTATTGCACAGTGTTGGGTTTGTTTTGCTTCACCGTAAACTTTCTTCTATTCAGTTTCAATATGGGCTCAACGATTTTGAGTAGTAATACAATTTGAAGATTTCTTTCAAATAAATTTGATTAACATTGTTCTCAGATTTGTGTTAAATTAGCTTATGATTATTTGTCCAGATGGAAGCTAATTCTTTTCTGTAATGTCATTGAATTCTTGCCATTAACGAGGTGCTCCAGACGGAATCACGAAAATATTTATATGTAACATCAAAATCAAAATTCTTGCTTCTTTTCAAAAATCTTCACCGACAAAACTGAAATTTTCTACACCTTAGTAAGTTTTGATTAATTCAATGTCGGTACGGTTCGCATTCACGCATTTATTTGTTAAAAAGGTGTGTCAGGTCTTCACCACGATTGGTGTAGGTACTTGCCAGAGCCTGGCAGACTTTTATGCACATTAGTCCAAGCTGTAAAACCGTATTAATTAACCGTACAGATATAATACCGCAGTTAAAAGGAAAATTTTATATATGGAAACATTTCCAAAAACGCAGACAGCAGGAAAGCAAAAGCACTGCTGATTTTGTTTGCAAAAAGTGTCTGTTGGCAACAAGTAAAATTAAATGCAATGCGCCAAAATTTCAGAAACTTCTTTCATTGCAGGAGATTGGGCTTTAAAGTCGTTAAATCGACATTTGCCCGGGAAAGAAGTGGTTGACATCCGCACGAACTACTTCACCTGCAGAGATTTCGACAAAATTCCAAACACCAAACTAGCGATTGCTGAAAACGACCGCGGAAACAGGGGGATTTTGTTTTTGAAAGTCAAAATTAACGGCGTTCTAATTCCAGCCGTCTACAAAGTAGCAAATAAGTTAATATTGACACATTTTTTATTTTATGCTTGCAAGTGATTTTGCTTTACCTGCACTTGACTATTAGATTCAAGTGCATGGTGCATTTTAAATGTTTTCCAAACTTAACGTTAGATTACTCTGTTCTCTCTTGTAAACCAAAAATAAGAAAAATTTTCTCTGAAGATGCGTCGACTGCAGATTGTTATGATACAGGTTTCGCTGACGAAGGTTAATGTACAAAAAAGCATTTTTGACTGCTTACTGCAATACCTAAAGTTTAATCCCACGGTTATTGTTATACAAATTACTTGGTCACATATTCTATAACGATAGCTCAAAAAACTGCACATTTAGCTCACTTCTCTCGACACAGAAAAGAAGTCTCAACTGCATCAGATGAATACAAATACAACACTGCCATTCGTGAAATTCAGTACTTGAAGCAACTGCAAGGCTTGTCTGGAATTCCTCGTTTATATGG
>Ga0210059_1014741_pt1 | contig 11507 bp, 9 predicted proteins | sample Ectturendosymbi2_FD_188042 | JGI IMG/M metagenome (GOLD analysis project Ga0210059, IMG submission 188042) | Ecteinascidia turbinata endosymbiont from Florida, USA - Sample 2 (SPAdes) (version 2) | ecosystem: Host-associated > Tunicates > Ascidians > Unclassified | place: Key West, Florida... | reverse complement strand
ACCGGTGAAACGTTTCCAAAGGCCTTTGCGATGTACACGATATGAAATTTTGAATGTTGCAAGTGCGCAAGAATGAGATTTAACTGCGCAAATGGTCTGGTGGTTCCGCGCAGGGAATGTTGGTCACTGGTCACCAAGGAGTCTGCGCGATTTGATAATAACGACAGTGAACCTAAATCGAAAGTTAGGCTAACTGTTCCAAAAGAAAATAAAAAATTTTCAAAGACACATGTTGTCAAAAGCATTCTGTCATTTCCCCGATGTCAGAAAGAGAACGAATGTTTCTGGCGAAGAGGCAGATGCAGATCACGAAGTGGAAGAATACAAAAATAAATTGCAAGACTACTGGAGGAGTTCCAAGCTAGGTTTGACCATTTCCAAGAGTTAAAACCATGCTTTGCATTCCTTGTAAATCAATTCAATGTCAATGCATCGGTGATGGCTGTCCAGTTCGCTAACCGTTTGTTCCAAACTTGTCTGCTGTAGAAACGAAACTGACCAAAATGCAAGAAAATCTGGCTCAAAAAAACTTTAGTCAATGGCACTTAATTTTTGGCGACAGGTTCCACAAAGTAAATAGCCAGAATTTAAAATGCCAGTGTATAAATCATTTCTGTGTATAGCACAACATATTGCTGTTAATTTTTTTCTCTGTAATGAAGTTCGTAAAGCCAAACCATCGTGCAATCCTGAAGAATTAATTCGCACAGCTTTAACAACGTACTGTCCAGATTTTCGAGGACTTTAAAATCAAACAAAAACTTAATACTGACAATTACTCTAGATCATTAAATGTAAAACTTGCATTCTTTACCGTATTTGTATTGCCAGTATAAACTGGTTTTGCGGCTCGCTGGTGTTTTTCGTTTTCTGCAAATGAATCATCATGCTCCGTCTAAAGGTGCGCAACTGCGCAGAACCACCAGAACATTTGCGCAGTGAAATCTCATCTCGCGCACTTGCAACATTCCAAAATATTGGAAAAGCACGAAAACAATGAGAAGCTATTGGAATTAAATGTGTAGATTGTTCGTATTTTCATAAGATTTTGCACTTATTCTAAAAATTCACAGTTTGTAATTCATTTAGAACTCTGCTAACTCAGTCTTAAAACATCCATACTCACTAAAACAAACATTCACTCTACTTAGTGTAAAGTTTTCTTACAAGGAAAACACTGCATGCAACTGTTGCCGTAACATTGGACATTTTCTTTTTTGTGTACGTCCATTTGCCTTGCATCGCCAACCACTGCTGTAGGAGGCGGGGGTGCAAGCGCACCCCCAAAACTTTTGATTTGTTGAAAATCCAGGCAAAATCTGTGGAAATGTGGGCAAAATGTGTGAATACCTTCGCAAAATCGCTGTATGTGCTTTGATTTCGCAAAAATGGCACCAAAATCAAAGTGCAGGCATATTGTTTTGTTTTTGGAGGTCATGTTTTTATTTAGTTCTTTTCGGGCAAGTTAGGGGAAATTTGGGCAAAAATGGTGCTTGAAGTGCTTTGATTTGAAAAAATGCGCCCAACATAAAAAGAAATGCAGTCGTTTTTTTGGAGGTAATTTTGTTTGGAGTAGTTTTCGGGCAGGTTTGGGGAAATTTGGGCAAAAATCCTTCGCACCCCCAAAAATTTGCCTACTCCTACACCTATGTCGCCAACAACCTGAAAAAGATAAGAAAAACATCTTTGCAACCCCCTGAAAAAATTTCTGCGGATGCCCATGATCAAGGGGTTGCGTTTTTGCCATCTGTCTTTACACCCGGGTTGTTTCTGTCCACGCACCCGGGGGCTGATAAAAACAGCTTTGTATGGCTGCCACTCCCCTTCTACGTCTGCTGTGCATTCCGGAAGCTCTGGAACAAGAACAATACGCTGCCCGCAAAAGATCCTTCTTACATCCTTATTCCAACAGAGCTTCCTACTGTCTTTGGCAAGACTTCTTAGTCCTGCACTTTCCTATAAACCCTAATGGAATTTTTGGACATAGGCTGCAGACAACCAGGTGGTGATCGATCGGCAGTTCTGCACCCTTGCTGACACAAACGTCCAACCCTGTTTGGAAAAGGTAAGCTGAAACAATGCAGATATCAGTCAGTAGCCGCTGAGCCAAAGACTGCACCAGGTGGAGTTGGAAAAATATATGTGATGGCAAAAGTGTGCACAGTGCGTTGTTGCACCAGAGTTGCTGCAAAAGCTTACCTTTACCATTTAGACAAGCGTCACCATGTTGACTGATTTCACCCTTCCATACAACGTCGTTTTCAACGTGTGCAAGTCTCCGAAAAGGATACGAGATTTGTTGGCCTATTAACGCTTCGCAGAGGCATCACTAGTTTCCTCCACGAATTTTGGTACTGTGCACTTGACTTGGGTTGGTGTACCTGTGCCAAACACAGGAAGCGGTCTATCAACTTCAGTCTCAATATGCACACTTTTTGTGCCAATGGGATACATTCTTCAGCACAACCTGCCAGCTGTTGACTTACGGTACCGTATTTACTCGATTGTTAGCCGCCCTAATTGATTGTAAGCTGCCCTTGATTATAAGGCGCACGAAATGGTGTTAAAAAATTAATGTGAGCCGCGCTTGAACATAGGTTGCCAAAGCCTCTGAGATACTTTCGCGTACAAGCACGTTTCGCGTTTAATTGGCAACCCTGGTAATGATGCTTACGCCACTACAACTGCTTTCTGTTCAACGTAATTCCCCCTGTGGCGGATGTGCACGTGATGCTGAAGAGAATAGAATGTGAAAAGAGAGCTTCGTCGACAAAACTTAGCCAAGGAAAGACTGAGCGTCATCTATTTATACCTTTCGATAAGGTAAAGAAATAAAAAATGTATAAGCCGCCCTTGATTGTAAACCGCACGAAATAATGAAAAAAGATTTATAAGCCGCGGCTTACAATTGAACAAATACCGTATCCACCTTCAGTCTGGGCAGGCTTTGCTGGCTCAACGCCGAAAGGGAAGAGTTACCACCACCGGCCACGACGCTTAGTCGAAGAGATTCCTGCAACATCCAGGAAATATTATTGACTTCTACCAGTTCGTGCTCTTTTCCTGTTAGTGAAGTGATGTTCCAGTTTTCAATCTCCAGCATGTGGCAAGTTTGCCGTTAGCGTGTGGCTCAGGCTCTAAAGTCTTCCAGAGAAGAAGCATTCTGCGCTCTTTCCATTCGACTCCCCGGATGCGTAGCAGGAGCAAAGCGAGGCCTCCACCTTTGGATGGATGATGGGGGAAACTCGTCAATTTTTCGAAACGGACCCCTCTGCCTAAAACCCGAACCCGATCTTTGTTCACGCGCGCGACAACTACTGTGGTGCGCGATGTCAATGATCGTTTTTGCGTATTTCATGTTAGTAACTGTCCAAAGTAAACCCTTGGGCAGACTGGTTGCGCCGTCAGAGCTGGCAACTTTTGCAGAAACAGGAGGTAACACGAGAAGGCGTTGCTGAGGGCGCATTTTCGTAATGACTTTGCATTTTGTTTTCTGCCTGAGCAGGCATGCAGCAATCGTCTGTTGCGCTGTCACTTTTTTCTTAACAGGGCGACCCGGGCGATATTTTGGCCTCTTATGCCTCATGACACCCCGTCGCAAATAAATCAGCGAGTAAAAAGGCCGCGGCAAGAGCAAGTGCAGTGAGCGGGCCAATCGTGAGGTTCTCCCTTTTCCCGGGAATGTCGTGTGTGACTCCTAAATTAACTGACAGTGGCTGCCCCTGGTCTAGCCTCTTGACGCGTGGTAATATGTTCTGTTGCGTATCTTTTACCAGAAGCATTTCTTCTTTCCGACAGGCTGTCTTTCAAATGGTTTCCGCGTCGACCATGCTTGGTGGCAGACCTTCCTCAGGCAGCAATGGTTCGAATATTGAGGATGAGGAGGCAGCATGAGCCTGTTAATGACGTGTTTGTTCTGTCCTTTTTATTAAATCGAAGTTTGCGTTTTTGAGGTGCACGACACACAACTAATCGCAGAACAAACGGCGTAGTTCACCTTTCAACTCCTGATTTACTTCCTTTACTCGCTTTGTTTTAGAAACGCGGAAACGAAGCTTAACTTTTTATCCAAACAGTTTCCTGGACCCCGTTCCGGTTCTGCGCAGTGAGCGTTCTGTTTGAAACCTTCTCCTTTTTTGAAAAGAGGTTGTTGCGAAATCACAAGTTCTGTTCTGCAGTGAAATTGTTGGTGGTGAGGACAGCGGCGGACATTCCTCCACAGCGCTTTGCTGCAATCACCTAACCTTGCCAAACGAACCTTTTCCCGTGACGTCTTACTTGTTAAGACTTGTGTTGTGTAGCCATTTTTAAAGTTTTCACAGTGACAAAATTGTGTGATTTTTGTTGTGCTCAATGTTTTATGCAACGGTGAGAGTCATGGGCGTCGGAAGTGGGGCAAGGGGGCCAAGCCACTCTGGATTTTGAAAATTTCAACAAAAAAGGTTGTTTTCTTAGTTTCGAGTTGGCAAAAACAAATTTCACCACTTTCGGCCCCCCTAGAAAAATTATGGAAAAATCCCCTAATGGCCCCCCTGGAAAAAATACTTCCCACGCCCGTGGTAAGAGTGATGGTGACCCGCGACATGGAATCGAAATTCTGACTTCCTCCTGCAGTTCATGCCGCATAGCTTGTTAAAATTGACCTTCCATTCTTTTGTCCAGACGAAAACTGTCGTGTACTGTGCAGCCCACGGTTGTCCACCCTGCCTACGACCTGGCTAATAGAAAAAAGCCGCTGTTAATTTTAGTTCATGTTTTGATGGCGTCATTAATGCTGCGATCCGTAAAAGATTTCCAGTTTCAGATGCATTGCTTCACATTATTTACTTATGACCTCAACGATTTGTGAAGGTGTTTCATTTATATCTGACCATTTTCACCGCTTCCGGTCATGCTTTTCACTTGCGTCAACAGGATATTGCTGGCTTTTTAGTTTTTATTCGTTTTGAGAAGCGTATATGTCACTGTGTTCTGTCTTGTTGCTGGCTTCCTTGCTTCGGTACTGCGTGCATGTGCTTTTATTTTTCTATCAGCCGACCTCGAAGCACCTACTCTTGTCTGTTTCAAACTCAACGGGCGTAATACAAGTACTGATATCTACCATCCGATATAAGCATTGTGGAGTGGTGCCTGATGTGTTGTGGAACAGGGTGTTGTTGAAAAGACTAATGCTGGCGATGTGAGTTATTTATTTTCGCCAACTGTTACAATCAGGTCTCGTGAATTTTCTTTTTTTTCTAATATTTTTTTGTTACGTCGCTCAGAATTAGTTTCTAAAGCTCGTTTTACATGCGTCGGAAGAACTATGCGAAGTGTCGGCTCGTATAGATATAGATGCATGTAGATGGGAGAGGGATTTGCATGTTTGGACCTTCAGCTGGCTTTCAGGTTATGCCAACTTGATTTTATGGCCAGACCCCTGTAAGTCACAGCAAACCCAAGTTGTTTTGTTGGAGCTCAAGAGGTTACACTCTGACTCTTTCAAAAGTTAAGTCAATTTTACACTGGATAACGTGTATTTCCACCTTAAAGTTTTGGTCTACAGTGATCAGACTACGAAAGCCAAAACGCATTTGTCTTCTGATTTCTGCAAGAAATTTATTAAGTGTTTCAGAAGCTGTTCGGTAATAAAGCACACAAGAAATATTTTACTACGTTGTGAAACATTAGGCGGAAGTTTTTACAATAAAACTGCTTTGCAGTATGTGCTTCCAAGTGTACTGAAATGACAACAACACACTTGGTCAATGATAGTAGCCTACTTCTTTCTCCAACAATAGCCCATAAAATTCAAAACGTTAATAACTCACTGTTTGTCGTTCAGTTCAGAGTAGCATGTTGTTTACTGCCTTGATATGTATTGTTTTTTTGCAAAATTTCTTTTTTTTTCAGAAGAAATTGTAGTTTTGAGTGATGCCAACATATTTCTGAATTCAATCCTCTGTTAACAATTAGCAACTTTCAAAAAGATTTGTTTTAATTGAAACTTTCCAGCTATCACTTTCGTTTTATAACAGCAAATGGCCAAAATATTTTGATCTTTGACGTCAAACCAAACCCGTAACAGGCATTGATGTTAAAACTTAAAGCACTCGAGACAAATGTATTTTTGTGCACTGCTTTGTAATAAATTATTAGGGCTTTTGGCAAAGTGTAGCGAAATTATTTCTGGGTTAAGAAATCCATATTTTTGCGGAACTGTTTCACTTCTACTGTTCCACATATGAAAAAATAGACCTCAGTTTATAGCTATAAAACTTTCGTCGCTATGGGCATTGATTTTTGGTGTTATTTTGAACCCCAAACGCTTTTCAAAACCCTGGAACACGCACAAATCGATTGACACAAAAATTGGCAATTCAGTACAAGAATTGCAGTTAGCAGCCAATATTTCAGAATAGGTAGGCATACCATACATCACGTTTTAGCTAGGACAGTCCCGGTTTAAAGGCTTTGTCCCGGTCAGTCAACAAAAAGTCCCGGTTAGGCATTCAGGCAGCCATCATGAATAACACGTGGTCTGATAACAGAAGCAGAATGTGAAAGCCCTTATCACTTGTAATACTGACTTATCCTGCTGTGATTTCTACGAGAAAATAAAATCGAACGAAGACTTCTTGAAGAAAGTAAAGAAAAGTATGAATAGGCAAATGTGTAAATTTACAAATGCTTAAACATTGTTTTGTTTCTTAGTAAAATGTATTATTTTAAATTTTCTTGGTGCCTATAGGAATCCAGAATAGCCACATGGCACATACTCCAATGAGATATGAACCACATTTACCTGGTAAGGCTCGTTGTTCTGAAGCGTCCCGGTTTTCAGTCACAAAAATATGGTATGCCTAAGAGTAGGCGACATCATTACATTCAGCCACTCACATCGAAATCACCGAATATACGCAACCCTACTAATAAGCGCTGTACAAAGTACAGTAGAATTCGCCCCAATGGCAGACCTGCGATTGGATTCAAACGAGCTACACTGCAATTCATACATCCGTCAACGGCAATTAATGTAGAACCATCACAGTGTTAAATAATTAATAGTTAGGCCTATGACAATGCGGTAATCTGTCAAGACGTCGAAAGATCATTATTGAATCACATGACATATGAGGGAATTGTCCTACTACGCATTCTAATTATCCTACTGCGCATTCTAAATTTGTTCTACTGCGCATTCTGAAGGACGTTCTGGAATGCTAGTCCATATGCGGCCTAAAGGTCTAGCATAGCGATTTTCATCCTGGGGTCGCGACGCCCAGAGGGGTTGTGAACCATTTTTGGAGGGGTCGTGACTCGTGAGTATATATTTTATGTACACAGCTGGCTTTATTCAAGTTAGGTGGTGTATTTTTCGCCGAGAGGTTTGGGTCAGTTGTACCTTTTAAGGCCCGCAAAAGGCAAGAAACCGTCCGCAACACTATTCCATAGTCTGGATTTTCAGACAGCATGAACGAATTGACTTAATTTTTTCGGTCATTAAAAAACTCTGTCTATAATCAAAATCACTAAAAAACCTAAGATGGGGTTGTTGAATTATGGGTTGTGTTACAGGCAAGTTTTGCCTGAAACAACTTATCCGTGTACAGAAAACAATCTTGCTGAAAAGCCCTCAAACCTGAGGAAGCTAGAACAATGATGAAAGACTATAATTAATCAAAACTTATCATTAGTCAGCTGACTTGACTAGAAACTGCCATCTGAGGACACTAACCTCAAGTCACCTCAGTGAAAACGTAGTTAAACGTCAGCAGAAGTCACAAGACAATTGCACAATGGACAAACACGACCAGGAAATGCGCAAAAGGAACACGAACTGAAGTTCACCAGGGAGAAACCCTGACACAAACAGAGCACCGAAAGTACCAGAAGCTCATCAAATTGACCAATCATTGGAGGATTCAATAAGAAGCAGCCAATCAGAACACCTGAAATAGAAAGGTGTTGACAAAATCTGAAGCAAGCTTCAGGTATAAATACGGCCACATTTGGACAAAAACTCAGTCTTTTTTAAGACTCACTCCGCCGTTTCCCAGGGGGTGCGGTTAAGCCGTTGCGGAGCCTAAGCGCCAGCAATGGTCAGGAAAAACTGGTTTGTCCGAACGAAGTTCTGTCAGACTAACTCAGAAAAAGTGGCTTGTCTGAACGAAGTTCTGCCAGAGTATTTTGTGAAATTCAGATTGTGAAAGTAAAGCTCTGTCAGTGTAAGTTATGAAAGCTATATTGTAATAAGGTAGTTTTGTCAGGCGAGTTGATGCAAATGTTCAGGACGAAACTATTAATTTTGGCTGAAACTTAAGTTTGTTAAATTACTGTTGAAGTCCGAGTTCAGTAACGAGGTTTACTCTCTTCGCCGTTGAAGGCTTCACCTTCTTCCGCTTCCACCCCGGGATGCCGTATATAAAGTGAGCAATGCTCCTTTTTATGCCGCCGTGGCCGAGCCACACTTGGGTGAGGTCATTTATCGTCGCATCACCCACGAATACTTTAGTGTTCGTCCTTTCCTGCTTGGCATGTCGATTACATCTCTTTGTAATCCGCTTGGGTCGAACCCAGCTCGGCAGCGGTCACAGAATTACTTTTGATTCTTCTTCGAATCAACCCCTTTTTACTGAACTCACTTTCGACTGAAAACAGCAACTACCGAAGTTTTGATTAATAATAAATTTCCGTCTGAACACTCAGTCCTTGCTTCTCAGAACGAAATGCGACTAGTCAGAAGTGAAACGTGAAGCTGTCAGTATCACATCAGAATTTATAAAGCCAAATACATATACTTACAGTGAATGTAGTTATTGAAGTATTACGTTTGTGAGTGAAATATTTGATATGACATTTATTGCAATTGAGTGGTTATACAATCGAGGTGGAGATAAATGAAGCACAGAACATTTAAGCTTTATATGTATAAAATAAATGCTTGAATAGGGGAACTAATTTGTAAAGATTGTTGATCTCCTAATCGGAAACTATAAGAATCGAATCGATAGTATGAGAATCATGTGAGCATTGTAACCTAGTGTGAAGTGCCTGAATATTATGACACGTGATTCGGTGAGTACTATTGTATTTTATTTGTATATTGTTATTACGACTAATAAAACTATCAGAATCTGAATCAAATATTCTGTTGACGTGTGTATCCTTTAGCGTGAACAGTTAAGAAAGAAGTAGTAACGGGCAATTAATAGGGTTTGTTAACCAGACATAGTTTCTGCGAGTACGAACCCAGATCCAGTAATGAGAACTCACGCACTAATGATATCTACTGGGTCTAAAACATAACGATGCCACCCTATAGGGGTCGCATCCTGTGTCACAGTTGCTATAATGGGTCGCGGTTCAAAAACAGTTGAAAACCACTGGTCCAGCTAGAGCAGTGGTTCTCAAATTTTTTTCGCTATGGACTCCTTTGCCTGCACCCAAAACCGCTGCGGACCCCTTCCTTTTGTCAACATTTTTTCGATTATTGAGAAATTAGATTTGGTCGTTAACCTTTTACGCTATGTAACCCGTGTTTACACGAAGGAATTAACATGTGTTGTCAGCAGGGCCGGTCCTAGCAGGTGCGGGGCCCAATGCAAGACTTAGGCGCGGGGCCCCTCTGAGCAGTTCTTTATGACGTCATCGTGCTCTGTCAACCGTGCTACGACCTTTTTGAGAAAATGGCCTATATGAAACAAACGACATATTGCAAACGTTTCGATAACTCCTGTTATCATTGCAAACTTGGCCTATAGGCATATCAAAAAATACGGCGAATTATTGGAATTGATCTGTATGTAGATGTAGATGATATGTAGACACAAAGCATTCTTTCATTTGGAGGGTTGTGGGCATGGCTAATGTGTTCCCTAACTACATCCATATTTATGGCTAATATGCTACTGTGGTGGACATTAGACAGTGCACCGCTACGACTCGTAATTAAGCCGAAAATTCTAAAGGAAGCTCTGCAATGGAGGTTTGAGCGGCGAACGCAAGCGGAAAGTTACGTAGTTACCTCAATCAAACCGAACGAGCGAACTGAACCTACAATGCAATATACTTCACTCTTGTAAGAGTGAACGCCACTTTCGTTCGAAGGACCAGGCCCCTAGCCGCGGGACGAAGCATTCGCGGGCAGGGCCCCCAAGTCTTTTTGGGCCTTCCCTAATTTTGTTGTGTCCAGAAAAATTTGTCTTAGACATATAATAAAAACAAAAATATTGTCTCCTAAAAATGTGTTTTCCCCCCAAACCTTAAAACCTGACTACGCGCCTGCGAAGAATGAGCGACGTGGAGAAAGTTGCTAACATAAACTGATTAACCTTTCTCACTTTCGGCAACCACAAGCGCAGACGCATTCTTGTATAGGGATAAACTCTGGGCGCACGATCAATTGTGCTCTGTATGACGCAATACACGAAAAAAACACGCTTCACTAGTGAGCAAACCATACATCCGCCCAAAGTTCTCCAAAAGCCCAATTTTAGAGTCATTATTAATGCATGGGCTTGGATACCAATGCAAACTGTTCTTCATGAATTAGAAATATTTCACAACTATCACGTCACAGAATGTAGAAAAAAACGTATCAAACACAATATATGATGCGCATGGTTGATTGATCAAATAGAAGCATATAGCCGCTGAATACGATGATCAGGAACGAGTGTGCTGGATGACATTCAGAATTTTTGCCTTGCCTAGTTTAGACGCACTGAAGCTTTCATTCAGTGGTGTGGGAGCTGGGGATGTCTTTAATGTTGATGTACCTGGATTTTGAAGTAGTGTTTCTTTTACCTATTTACACTCGTAAACAGCCAAATATAATGAAAGTTTGGTGGAGCGGCAAATGATAAATGTGATGACTTGAACCCAACGAGCAACCCTTTGTTAGTTTTTGCTCAGCGTAAAACCATTGAACACTTGCCTCAAAGTGACAACTGGATTTTTCATGCTCAGCTATGCGCACACTTGCACTGGACCAAAAATGTTGTTTTTTTTCGAAGAAGAAAGTCAGATAACTCCGTAGTAAATAAACGTGTCGAAACTTCTGTACGCGAAATTTCAGGAATTTCACCCGAGCTTTCGACAAATCAAAACTTTTGGAGGTGCACGTGCCCCCTCAGCTCTACACCACTGAATGGACAACGCGACATAAGCCTTGAAAACAGTTTACAAAAAAGCAAAATATCCAATTTTTCCAGCTGAGTGCACCAGCCATTTCAGTTGCATCACCTCTCCATTGGACAATACACGTTGTAAACAACAACTTGAAAAAGTCCTGCCTGCTACATCTTATGGAAATTCATAATTAAAATCCAACCTATCTGGGCTTTCTGCGATTGGAAAATCTCGCTTAGCTGTTGAAAGTGGTTTGGGTCAAGACGCAAGATCCCACAGTTTTCGATAAAACTATCATTAGGGTCATCACAAATGAAAAAGTGTGGGGACACAGTGAAAATAAAGTTTGGCGCACTGGACATTTTTCCCAACGCGAAGACCCCAGCGTGCAATAT
>Ga0210059_1014740_pt1 | contig 11507 bp, 6 predicted proteins | sample Ectturendosymbi2_FD_188042 | JGI IMG/M metagenome (GOLD analysis project Ga0210059, IMG submission 188042) | Ecteinascidia turbinata endosymbiont from Florida, USA - Sample 2 (SPAdes) (version 2) | ecosystem: Host-associated > Tunicates > Ascidians > Unclassified | place: Key West, Florida... | reverse complement strand
CCCCCCCCGTAGTGATTCGGCGCCCGAGAAATTGTGCCCCCTTGACCTCTCGTTACGTCTCTGGTGTTATGCAATAAAAATCGGAAAATTTTCTGAAAATAAACAAATTTTCAAGTCAGAACGTCATCAACTTCTATTCCATGAACATCTGCAATTTTCGAACACAATATTAGGCCTACCGCATAGAGCTTGCACAGACTGACAACAACGGTTACTGGCTGCATTTCAAGTTTCTTCGTGTAGTTTTTGTGTCACTTCTGATCCTGCCACACGCGTTTTTTCAGCGTGGACCTATGTTTGTTTTGCTAATAATAAAACTTTTCCAACATTCAACAAGTTACTCTTTAAGGTTAGAGAAGTTTGAGAATAATTTATGAATTTTTTGAAGGCCGCTTCTGCTCCGGAAACGTCCCAGTAAGCCTGGGTAATGGTGAGAATGTAATTTAGCCAAAATGTGTATGGTTATTAACCGTGTTTGTTAAAAAAAGTTACCTGAGCAGTTGCGTCTTCATTGATATGCAGTCAGTACACATCAGGATGAACTTTTCCTTGAGCCCCCCCCTAAAAAAAATCCTGGATCCACCTATGACCATATCAATAAAAAAATCATCCCGCACAAACTTTTTCAGGAATCGCAAGTTGAAGTCGGGTAAACTCTGTTCGAAAATGTCTGCTCATATGACGATATGTGAAAAGTCGGACATTTCAAAACTAATCCAAAAATCTTTCCGTAAACCACATTACAATGATCTTGGTATCTAGGTCTTTGTACGCTGCAGCAGATTCATGCAACACAAAGATCGCGGGATAAACTTTTAATAGAAGGGAGAATGAGACCAAAATCTGACCCTACCTATTTCCTTTTCTGGCGTCAAACAACCGTAATGTCGCGCTGACAACCGTCATGTTTAACCTAATGTTTCAATATTTTCCGCAAAACAAACAACATTGATCTTGATATCAACGTGTTTGTACGCTGTAGCAGATTCATGTAGCAGAAAGATCAGGGGATAAATTTTTAATAGAAGGGAGAACGAGATCAAAAACTAACCTTACCTCATTGCTCCTCCAGCGTCAAACGGCCATAACGTCGCGCTGTTAATCTTCATATTCATTCTAACATTTCAATATTTTCCGCAAAACACACAGCATTTATCTTGGCGTCTGCGTGTTTGTACGCTGTAGCAGATTCATGCAACAGAACGTTGGCGGGATACACTTTCAATGGAACGGAGAACGAGACCAACAACTAACGCTGTCTTATTGCTCCTCCAGCGTCAAACAGTCATAACGTCGCGCTGTAAATCGTCATGTTCGTCCTAATATTTCAATTTTTCCGCAAAACACACAGCATTGATCTTGGTATCTACTTGTTTGTGCGCTGTAGCAGATTTATGTAACACAAAGATCGCGGGATAAACTTTTAATAGAAGGGAGAATGAGACCAAAATCTGGCCCTGCCTAATTTGCTTTTCCCGGGTCAGACAGCCATAATGTCACGCTGTAGCCTAAATCGTCATATTCATCCTAATATTTCAATATTTTTCGCAAAACACACAGCATTGATCTTGGTACCTACGTACAGGGCCGGATTAACCATTGAGCAAACCGGGCAAATGCCTGGCGCCTCGCGCTTTTGAGGGCCTCGCGCTTGAATGTCAAAACATTCTTTTTACTGGATTTTCATGTTTTAGGCTGTTCACCACGCGTCAAAATTGTAGAGCTTTTTGATTACTGCGTTTAGTATATAGGCTGCTGTAGGCTAAGGAAACTGACAACTTTGGCACTTATCGTTTTTGAGTGGCTTAAAAGAGTTGAACCAAACAGCACTACGTTTTATGATCCAAGAATTAGATCGAAATCAGTGCATCCATGGGCGGCCGCAGAAATTTTTCCAATGAATACAACGTCGAAATTTTGCTTATCGTTTTCAGGTTGCTGACGATGCAATGTACTGGACGTTCACAAAACGCTTTACACTTTCTAGCCAATTAGTTTGTGGTGGTTGAACCTCAATTCTTAATCTTTTGTCAGAAATGTTTTCTGCATTTCAGCTATCAGAAATGCTTTTTCTTTTCATAAACTGCCTAATATCCATTTTCGAGCACTTTCTACAAAGAAGCCATAATGTTTGAATAAATCTTTCTACAAACAAAGCCATGTTGCCAAAAGACCATGAGCGGTGAAAAAATAAGAAAGTTAGACACTCTCGCAAACCTGCTTCAAGCAATAAGAAGTAGAACTAGATGTTGACAAGACTGTAGAACAACTTACTTAAGTTAGAACACCACGCAGGCTTAAAATACTGAGAAGATGAATTACGAAAACTCGCCACAGCAAATATAGCTTTGCACTTAGTGCTCACTGAGAAATCAGAGCTAAGCCTTAATGATAAAGACGAAGGATGGAGCCTGAGATTCTTGGAGATACTGACCTGGAAACAATCATCAACAATTTCGCGTGCAAAGAAATGCGGTGTCATGAAACTTTTCGTAGCTGACTTTTTTTCAAAAAGTACACATTGACAGAGACCAGGGTCACTTCAATAAGTTCGTTATTAAGTATTCTTCGCACTAACGCCTTTGCAATTGCCGTATAATGCGCTGACGTAACAATTAGCTGCGAAGTGCTTGTCGTGATCATGGGGTATCAGTCCTAGATCAAAGCGCAGTCGTCCACTATAGATCAGGGGTTCGTGAAATAATTCAAAATTACATTAAATTTGCCATTCTGGTTGAACCGAATAAATGCCATCATTTAGCCTACTCATTTATGTGCTAAGTTTAATACAATTTAGTGGAAGAAAATTGCTACGGTCAATAGTAGTCTTGAAAGTGATATTTAATTATAAAGTATTTTCCTCAAAATTATATGCACACGCAATGTTTGGTTTGCGAGATTTTGGAACTATTTTGTAGGATCAAGCCAAAAACATATTTGCGGACCCCTGCACTCGATCACGGAGCAGTTAATAGGTGTAACTATTGTACAGCTCCTATCGCAAAGCTTCAGTAGTACGGTTCAAGTTGCTTTTGAGTGATATTTCGTTTAGAACAGGGGTCGGCAACCTTTCCCTAGTCGCGGGCCAAAAACAAACTCAGCAAGATATGGTGGGCCGTACTGATTTCCCAACACAAATTTTGTTCATTTTGCTGTTTATGATGTTGGCAAAACACGGGAATTTTTAGACATTTAATCAGATTAACTCTTGATTTTCACAGTATCATAAAGAAATCCCAAATTATAAAATACAGTACATTTATAACACAGTGCGGTTTCTCATTTTTGTGATACAACTTTCTGTCTGAACAAATCAATCACTTACGAACCGCCGTACATGGTCACCCACAATTGTTTCTGAAGTTTAGGGTGGCAGATCGCATCAGTTTTCAGGTTTTTGATCGGTGCTTGTGCAAAGTTGAAACGAGAGCGGTGAAACGCTATGCAGTTGTGCTAAGCGTTTTGGGGGCCTCGCGGTCAAGACTTTGCCAGGGGCCTCGCGTTCATTTAAATCCGGCCCTGCACTAGGGGATATTTCCAAAATTTTCCAGGGGGGCCAAAAGTGGTGAAATTTGTTTTTCCCACTCGAAATTAAGAAAACAACCTTTTTTTAAGGAATTTTTCAAAATCCAGGGGGATCTTGACCCCTTGTTCCTCCTTCCGACGCCCATGATACCTTTTACAACACAAAGTAACGCAGATGTTTCGAAATGTTTCAAGTGAAGAAAGAGGGGAGCAAACAAAAAATATAGTGTTTTCAGGAAAATGTCTGCAAGACAAATATCGGAAGTACAACTTCATCAGCTAAGATTGCAAAGCAAAGTGTGCACAAACTTGAAAGTTGGTGCACAACGTTAAAGGCGTGACAACTTCAACATTTGAATGTAAATTTGTTCTGCGCGCTGGAGTCACTGTAAAGGCTTGATGCTCGATGTCCAGTATTGGTTTAATACATTACAGTAAACATGACGAGATGTTTTGGTGCAAAAATGACCGGCACCGTTTCGTAGGTTTGCTTACAAGCAGTGCAACCCTTGGAATACCAAGAAACTTTGCTTTCTATGCGCGTTTATGCTAAGCCGTAAAAAATTTTTCATTTCCAACTTGGTCGGTTTTGAAGAGCATTTTCCAAGGTGCTTAGGTATATAACAGCTTCGTTGCAAGTAGGCAGGTAGCCCAGCGAGTCCGATGAATGGATTGTAACATTGTATCAAAAACATTTCGATTTGGGCAAAACACGTAGTGCAACAACTGATTATGTTACTTGAAAAGCAACAGTGGATGTCTGTAATCGCATAGAGAATGTTGCTCACGATTGACAACGCTTGGTAGACAAACTGGCGATTTTTATTCAACGTTGCTGTGCATTTTTTTTCTTCAGCGAAAAGTTTAGTTTTTCACGGGTGCAAAATTTTAGTTTCTGGGCTTGTGAACGTTGTAAGCATCTAAGAAAATGCAAATGGTAATGAAAACAGTACAGACAACCAGTGGCGTTTGCAGAAAATTTCCGAGGGGGGCAAAGTTTCGTCACAATCGTGTGACGTCACAAATCAACTTTAGGGGAAGTGCCGAAGGCACGACCTTTCTTGGGAGTCCGGGGGATGCCCCCGGGAAAATTTTGCAAAATTACGCCTCAAAATACGCATTTTTGGAAGCAAGTTTTAGTATATTGCTTTCACGAGACTCATTAGCAGTGGAGACAGAAAACAGAACTTTTGTTGTCTGAGGCTCATGAAATAAACCTATATACGTGTTTGGATGTTATAAGTTTTAGACATGTATCGCTTATCGAAGACGCTTATTGAAGTTTGTGGGCTCAAATCTCACGCCAGCCGACGCTTTTTTCTGGTGTTCATTGTTACCTGTGTTAAGTTACTTAGCACCTACGTGTGAAGCAATTTTGTCTGAGAAAGAATGAAATCGCAAAATGAAAAGCAAACAAAGGAAACGTACAGTAGTTATAAAAAATTTGCGCAGTGCGGATATCAATGACCAGAAAACAAAGCCAGTTTATTTTAAATTGAGGCCCTTGCCCCCTCTTAGCTACGCTACTGCCGAATACTGTTTATACATTTTTTTATTTTTAGGGTCTGAGGGTGGGGGCATGGCACAGTGCCCCCCTCCGTACGCTAGTGCAGACAACGCAATTATTAAGGTGGAGTAATAACATTTTCATTCACGGTTCTCGAAGACGATATTTTTTTCATAAGACTAAAGTCGTCAGGTTAGAAAAAATGGAATTATGTAGTTGCTTTGAGTTTAGTTAGCACAATGCGAGGCACGAAGCTCAAAGTGAAGACCCTGCGACCACGCTTACAAAAATAACGTTTCCCCAAATTAACTGCAATGTGAAAGAAACGCTGTGACGCCTGTAAGAAAAATAACGTGTGATGTAGCAGAAAAGCGACATTTCATTACCAAGGTTAGTTACAAGAATTTTTTCGTGCTTGTTTGAACGAAATTAAATACGACTACGTAGATATCAAACAACATTTTTATCTACAGTAACATGTCGCAGCAACAGACGTGAAAGCACTGCAAAAAACAAACGACACTTCAAGCAGTGGCGTACCTCGGATTTCCCACGCCTGGGGGCAAACTCAGTTTAGGCGCTCCCGGCCACCCAGCCCGTTCGTGGCAGCATAAAATAAAAGAAACACTGCAATCTATGCTTTACTTGTAATTATCGAATTCCAAGAATAATTGTTTTCTTGCTTTTGCTGCTGAAAATTTATCCACTACTTTGCAAAAAAGCTGATATGATTTACCTGTGTCACATATTTTAACCCAGAATATATCTAACGCCAGTGACTCTCTGTAAAAAGTTTTGTCAGCAATTTTGTGACCTGAATTTCGACAATCATGTCTGCGGAGATGCTCAGTTTATAGGTGGAATTAGATAAAACACAGGTAGCAGCGGTTAGGGCAAGGGGCAGTAAGCGTTGCGGGAAATGCAAGCTTTTAAAAAACAAAAGGTTCTTCAACAATATGTTTGTTTCTGTTCAGCAACAATGTTGACCTCACAAATAAATAATGGCAGAAAGTGTAGAAAACCATTCTGAATGTTGTGGGTGCGTGAATAGCTGCAATACATTTGTTTCAAATAGATGTTGTATCATGAAATTCCCCGTGATACTGTCATGAAAAGTTACCTCCGCTCCCGTTGCTTCCCTTTTGAAAGAACAGGGGAAGCAATGTCCCCGCTCTCCGGCGTCCCTGGGAGTAACCGAAAAGTACACAATTATAACTAATATACTCAATGCTGTTGCCCATTTGCAATTAGAATTTTGCAAAGGTAGTCAGGATTCACTTAAACATCCCACAAATAAAAATAATCATAATTACCTTCAGAACCACATCAAATCCATTTCAACATGAAGTTGGTTAAAGCGTCAAAGATCAATAATTTCGTTAACATCAGATCTGTTGTCGTAGCAACATACTGTTAAAGTTTATCGCTGCTCTAAAACAGTGGTTCTCAAACTGTGGTACGCCTACCACTAGTGGTACGCGAAGACCTTCAAGGTGGTACGCGAAGAGGCCAACTTTCTGTTTTTCTTCTCAAAAAATATATTCATAGCTGTAGTTTTTACTTGTTCGGTTCTGTTAATAAATTCCTGAATTTTTTTGTTGCCTACTCCCCTTGCTGTTTTCTAAAAATGGCCATTAAAATTTGTCACAGCCATTTTGTTCACGTTGCATTTGCGTCAATTCTGGTTTTCCAGACTTTTGATCGAATGATATTTGGCACATTGACTTTTCCTGGAACAAGGTGGTACGTGATGACAGTACGGGACACACAAATGATACGCGATCAGAAAAAGTTTGAGAACCACTGGTCTAAAGCGTGCGCAGTTGAATATACTGGGAATGCTGGATTCCCGTCCAATGTGACGCAACTATCGAATGAGAATGAAGTGGGAAAGTTCGCAACTCTGGCTATCTGAAAGCATTGTGACGCAACCGTGAGTCAAACCACACGCGGTGCTGGTTGCTGGAGACACAAGCGACGCCTTAAAACGTCACTAAGGTTCGTAACTGCTCTCTTTGCGAATCTTGGTGATCTTGATGAGATTTTGCAACTAGGTAGCAGCGTGTGACATTCGACATTTTGTAAATCGTAATTATTAGCATCCGTTGACATTCGACATTTCTTAATTGTTACGTGACATTACAACCTCAATTTACGCCCTCAAAATGCTGCGCCCGGGGGCAGACATCTCCCCATCTCTACCTAGCTACGCCACTGTCTTCAAGACAGATTCATAATTTTGCTTCCAGTTATGTATACAGCCAAATATACTGAAGTCAAACCAAGCTACAAAAACTGTCATATTGACATACATAGGCGTACGAGGCGGGGGTCGGGGCGCTGCCGCCCTCCCGTCTTGAAAAATTTCAGGGCAAATTTTGTTTTCAGGGCAAGCGCAGGTTGCTCAAAAATCCTGAATGATAAAACATATACCAATACAGTGAAAAGTTTCAGGGCAACTGTTTTCAGGGCAAGCGCAAGTTGCTCAAAAATCCTAAATGATAAAAAATATTTCAATACAGTGAAAAATTTCAGGGCAACTCTGTTTTCAGGGCAAGCACAACTTGCTCAAAAATCCTGAATGGTGAAAAGTATATATTCAATTCAGTTAATTCGGGGCACACTCTGTTTTTCAGGGCAGGCGCAAGTTGCTCAACAATCCTGAATGTAAAAGTATACTCAATAAGCCTACAGTGCAAAATTTCACGACAAACTCTATTTTTCAGGGCATGGTGAAAAAATTTTCAATACAGTATATTCAGTCAGTAAAGGCAATTACCGCAAAGTTTCTTGTCAGGGAGAACACAACACGCAAGGAACTTCACTGCTTTGAGTTAACAAGCAAGGTAACTACAGAATTTGCCTATAACGGCACCTCTAGGGGATTGTATAAAGAACGTTATTGCCGAATTGAAGTTATAAGCGAATTGAAATGCGTGTAGAAGATGCCATTGGGAGCGAACAAAATGTAACGTTATAGGCGAATTGACTTTACATACGAAGCCGTAACAAACAAATTCAACTATGTAGAACAGATTTTCAAGAGGCTTCAGGCCCAATTCGGATTAAACTAAAAAAGTTAGTTTCAGGGCAAATTGTTTATTTTTAGGGAAAATTGTTATTTTCAGGGCAAATTCCCCCCCCCCAATAAAATGCCTTCCCGTACGCCTGTGTTGACATATCCTTAAAAACAAAAACAGTAGTTACACATGCAGCGAAATGTTAAACCCAGAGCCATATTTTTCCAAGCATTCAATTCAGTCATACGTAGCTTTACCGGTAGCAGTAGCCAATGCTTCGAAGCTCCAACTGGTTTAAGTTTGTCGCTGATGCTGAGTTTTTACGGAACCAACGCGGAACCGATCGATCAGGTCAAAAGCAACCTGAGCTAAATCTTTCTTTTTATCTTCGATAAAATAATATTTAGCATTTTTCAAGTTTCTAGAGACCGTGAAAGATGGTTAACTGCTTCTGTCTGTGTGACATTTTACCCTGTGTGGTATACTGTTAGAAAGGTTGTTTTCTTATGACAGTGAGAGTATTACAGCTGCTCATGTGAAACACCACAGTACAGCCATGATTTGTTCTGTGCAAAAATGTAACTGGTTTTGCTGTAACGCTGGTTGTCACGTATTCAGAAACAGACAGCGTATAATTTAATGATGCTACCGTATATATTGTTAGAAAGTTAGACTTGCAGGCAAATCTCTGCGAAGCTTTTGCCGAAGACAAAAAGCAGCACTATTGTGGAGACTTAGCTTCGGGATGGGCAGTTTTGCAAAGGACTGTCTTCAACTATTGGTGAACAGGATTTCAATCAAAACGTTGTAGAAATAGCCTACCCCATTTACTTAGCTGTACATTGACCTATAGCTCAAAACGTAGGGACTTGACTCGGAAATAAGGATAAAATATACATTTATCCTCACTTCTTGTAATGTCGCGACAATGGTGACCAACAAATACAAAATATAATTTTTCCTTGACTCTTACACTTTGTGCTTGTGCTGAATACATTGGTTCTTAAGTCATCTGATTTACTTGAGTTTAACCAAACCACAATGCAGCAACATTTTCATCCAATGCGAAACATTTGCTTTATAAGCACATCACACCTAGTTTTGTTGGACATTCTTTTCGTATTGAAGGTGAAACTTGTTAGCCTACTTCTTTAACAATTCACCGTTGTGCATTTTGATTTAATCTCAATATATTTTCGTGTGTTATGCAAGTAGAACTCGTAGAATGAAACTTTTGACATGGCGCAGAGTTGTAAGTGAGGCCGGGCTTTTCGGATCGGGCCGGGCTCGGGCTTAAGTTTGTCAAAATATTTTGGGCTGATTTCGGGCTTGCACACAAAACTTTTTATAGCATTAAGAGTAACGATTTCTTTCTTTCGTGACTTAGATTTGTTGTGCTCACCGCGGTAACTTCTATGAGTGAAGTGATGGTGATTTTTCTTCAGCTAATTCTGTTTGTAAACACCGCCGCGTTCTTTTATTCTCTGCTGGGATTAGTCTCATACTTATTTTGAGAAGGCGACAGCGGTGAGGAAATTAGCGCGCGATGGTGTTGCCTCAAAGAGATCAATCACTCACGCGATTCTTGGCTTGTTTTAAGAGGACTACAAGCCGGCTTTTCATACCTACAGCGCCATCATGGATATTTTCGTGATACTTTCTTTTTTTCTTGAGAAACAGTATATTCCGCAGTATTATCGTTGACTGACATGTTACGTTTGTACCAGATTATGCCAATGTTTTGGTCAAGGTGGTTGTTATTTTGGTGCGATAAACCGTGTACCTGCAGCTATACTCGAACGCAACGTTTTTTGTTACTCCGCAGTTGCGCATATCTCAACCTCTCAGTAAATTTGGCTTTCGGGCCTAAGTCGGGCTTCAAAAATAAATGTCGGGCTCGAGCTGGGTTCGGGCTTGTGATTTCGGGCTCCGGCCGGGTTCAGGCTTCAAAATGAGGCCCTTTTACAACTCTGTGTAGGTATGTATGCAGGGGCCAAAAAGGGGAGATTGAAAGTATACATCCTCCACCCACCAACAGTAAATTTAGATCGAAATCATTTTGTGAGGTAGGCTACGCTAATTTTAGGCCAAGTGTTTTTGCTCCTGGTAAGAGGATATCAATGGAAATTTTGGTAGGAGTGAGGCTGCATGCACGATGCCCAGTAGCAAGAAAAAGTTTTGTAACTTTTTCCAAGAACGGAAATGTGCAAGAAAAATATTTATCGTCTTTGTAACGTTAAGCGACTTGAGCAAGACATCAAATCGACACACTTATAAAATGCATGAAAGTTGAAGTGTTCTACTATAAGAGTGATATGCACGTGCGACCAATGCGATTCAGCATTTTGTGCACTCCAACTGACAGCTCTGATAAAACCCAGTTGATGCAAAATTTCGCCCATGACTATATTGTTGTGCTTGTTTGCATCCAAATACGATATTAATGGAAGTAGGCTGAACTACAGTACCGTCTGCAGCAGCAAATTTAATTATATAACAGGTAAATCTTCCGCAATGACAAAGCTAAGCGTGATTAGTTTTGCTCTCAAAACACCTCTAGAAATAAGATTGGGAATCTGTATATACAAAACTTCACTTCTGAATCGACCCGATGTTTATTTTGGTTTCACAGCAAGCTGTCCCCCCGGCATTTTACAACAAAATTGCGCCCATGGTGTAGCAACACATAACTTGTTGTGCCTGGTTTTTATTAACATTTGATAGCTCAGGTAGGCATCATAGCAAACCACTGACAGTATAAAGTACGATATTGCCCCTAAAAATATAAATGCAGTAGAAATAGATTCACTGCAGGCCTATTTTCAATTTTCTTGTAAATTTTACAAAACTTGTTATATCTGATTTTTCAAGGCAGTTGGCTTCGCAACCCCAAAATTACATTTCGCCACCCCATTTGGGGCCACGACCCATAGTTTGAGAAGCCTTGCTCTATGCCACAGGTCGATGGTACACAGCATGAAGACAAGTTGGCACAGCAGCAAAGTATTGTCGCAGCACCCTCAACTAACCATATGAAGTAAGCGCAACATAGACACGTTTTTCCCTGTAAAGCTCACGAGAAACTGTTCTAGACGATTTAACTAACATACTGTACAGTTTCAACAAGCAATCTCTGTTTGCGCGAAATCTAGTAAAAACAAGCAAACGTAGGATCCAATGCTGACAATATTGTTGTTGCGAGCTTTTTGTCAGTGGAAAATTGAACATCAATTAAGTACCCTTTTTTCTTTTTCATTCTTTTTTGTACCCACTTTCATAAAGACGGCCTGGATCTCTCTCACGCCCAGATGCACAATATTGTCATGTTGTTACTGTACCAGGCCCGTCGCCAGGATTTAGCAGCAGGAGGGACCAAAAACCAGAAGGGGGACCACATTTTTAAAATACAGTATTGGATGTATGTAGCAACCGGGGGACCAAACGTGAAATGGGGG
>Ga0210059_1014739_pt1 | contig 11507 bp, 5 predicted proteins | sample Ectturendosymbi2_FD_188042 | JGI IMG/M metagenome (GOLD analysis project Ga0210059, IMG submission 188042) | Ecteinascidia turbinata endosymbiont from Florida, USA - Sample 2 (SPAdes) (version 2) | ecosystem: Host-associated > Tunicates > Ascidians > Unclassified | place: Key West, Florida... | reverse complement strand
TTTGGGTTTAGGTTTTGGGTTTAGGTTTTGGGTTTAGGTTTTGGGTTTAGGTTTTGGGTTTAGGTTTTGGGTTTAGGTTTTGGGTTTAGGTTTTGGGTTTAGGTTTTGGGTAACCTGACACAAATCCTAACCTGACACACTTACATAAACACGAATTCTTAAGCCCAAAAAATCAGTTTTATCAGAGTATTTGGTATGTAGAATATTACTCTGTGCATGCGTACATGGTGTGAAGTCAGAAATTTCGCAAGTCAGAAATTTCGTTTGACACCGGGAACAGGATCATGTTCAACACTGTTGCATTTTAGATCGATGATCTAGTATGCAACATCTATGCTGGATCGATGCATATGACCATAGAGCAGTGGTTCTCAAACTTTTTTCGTTGCGACACCTTCGGAAAAGTTTGCTGGACTTGCGATGCACTAGCAATATGAATTTAGCCACATACAGTCCAAGTTATATTCAATGGTGAAACAACAAAAAGAAACATGCACCATTTAACATGATTTGTGGGTTGCTTATTCACTACTGTATTTAGTTGAATCTTGGAAGAATTTGTGAAACTGCATTTACCTCTCAAGGTTTATTCGATACCAATATTTGGTTTTAATCACAGCCATGGCAGAAAATTCTGCTTGGCATAAATGCATTTCAACGAAAGAGAAAACCATCCGCAGTCAGGATTGCCAGATTTTTTTTAGCCTGAAGTAGCCAAATACTGTTCTGAAAGGAGCCAAAATGAAGATAATTAGCCAAACACTGTTTCTGATGATGACGTCACCATGTTCCTCAACCGTGGTAAGACCTATTCCAAAATGAGCAAAATGGGCTGCGGCCAGGGCTGTGGAGCCAGTACTCAAATTTCGGGCTCCGACTCTGGCTCCGAGCTTCTACTTGTTTTGGCTCCAGCTGCGGCTCCAACATCTTAAGATTTTTGGATCCGGCTCCAGAAAAGTTTGGTCCAAAAAACAGAAAAATACATGGTATATTGTTTGTATAACTCTCTTGAACCGGAACCCAAATTTCAGGCTCTGGCTCCACCACCTAAAATATTTTTGGAACCGGCTCCAGCCATCCAAAATGGCTTGGGCTCCGACTCCACAGCCCTGGCGGTGGCAAAGTATGAAAATGAGATATGACATAAGTGCCCCCTTGACTATGCTCGGGGTGTGATATCATGTCAGTACTGCACAATGGTTACCTTCTTTTGTAAGTACTGTACCAGTGGTGGACTGATATCGAAATTTGCAATCGGATTGGATCCAAAATTTTTTCATAAACTCCGTATCCAATCCCTATCCGAAAATTTGAAATTATGGGCTCTGATATCCAATCCAAATCCGAAACCACCCACTCAGCTGCACATTAGCGAAAATATTTGGTAGTGTCTATTTTGCCTCATGAGGCAAAGTTGTGGTTATTTTGCCTTTGGTCAGGCACGATTGGTTGAAGTGGTCACGTGACAAGTGCGATACGCACAAGAAGACAAGGGTTAGGGTTTAGGATTAGGCTTGGGGTTAGTCTTCAGTTTATGCAAACAAACAAGAAGCCACTGAAGTAGCTTTCCAGGACTGAAACCATGACAACACTCGTCCATAGACTAAGCCGTTACAGATGTCGTTATCAAGTGAGAAAGTCATGCGTTTTGAACTTGTCATGTGTCCATTTCGAATGATTTTGTTTGGCTAAAGGTAAAAGAGCTCCGGCAGTGCTGTTGCCTCATGCGGCAAAATAGACACTGCCAACACACTTTGTCTTGAATGGCATGGCTGCAACTGCCTACTGTGGCGGCCAGAAGATGGCGCCACATGTAAATAAATGGTCACCGCTAGATGGTGCTCATGAGTAACAAGTCACTGTGATAGTCACCACAAGTGATTCATGGTAATTCTCTTATCCCTATATAAAGATAGTGCAACCTAGTAGTAGAAGAATGAATCCAGTGAGGGAGCTCTATTGCTGCTGGTTGCTTTCCCGTTAGTTAATGCCCCGAATTGCCATCTTTCGCTTGTGCTTGCCTCAGTAGTTCAAGGCGATGCAGTCAACTGCAACACTACCACAATTAGTTTATGAGAGATCTGGACAAAAAGTGCACAATTATTTTTCTATATGGTAGCGCAAGTTATAATTGTGCACACTTCACATATACTCTCTAATGGAGATGTTTAAATCAAATTATAGCCTACATTTGTGTGCCTGCTGGACTCCAGGCAGCTATTTCACGTTAATTTAACCATGACAGAACCACCACGATGATTTAATGCCCAATTAAATCATTTCTTAAAGCAGTGCAATGAATATTCACCCCAATCCTTTTTTCATTTGAAACTCTTACTCTTTCCAAACTAAACTTCGAGAACTGCTAGTGCTAGGCTCAGAGAATAAACAACCTTGCCACTTTTTGTTGAATCCAACACTTCACAAATTTTCATTCTCAGTTCAGGTGCATTTCAACCTACAACAACATGGTCAAAATGTCAATACGTTTTCAACATGTTTATTACTCTTACTTAGTTATAATGTGAGGTAAGGCCACTTTGAGTTAGGCTAGTGAGCTAAGCCGTTGAGACAGAAAAAACTGGTGTAGGCCTACTTCGTTCAACGCTGAAAAAAACTTTTTGTAATGCCTTAATAAACACCAACATTTTACTATGATCTTCTAAAAAATATAATTCAAAAATGAAACGTATTTCGTCTGAATAACGTCGTGTTGCGTCCTAATAAAACTATAGAATCAGTCATGCTCATCTTCACGCACACATTTGACACCGGGAAACAGGATCTGCAACACTTGCAACGAGACGTTAGGAATACTTTGCTGAAGACTATCTTTCAACTGTTTTTGCAAGCAGTTTTGTTATGAAAACCCATATTCAAAATACGTGGGAGAGTGCCAACAAGTTTCTTTTTTGAGAAGCCAAATAAAACAAGGTCTTTTCTTCAAATTTCTTTTCAAAGCAATGTAATTAATCATGCTGGTGAGTTTTTTTTGTTCTGCGTCATGCCGACTTTTTAAAGTTCAGAAATGCCTCGGAACTCTCTTGAGGAAAAGTTTTGCTCGTAAGAGTTCTCTACAGAGAGTAAGTAATGCGTCATGGCTGATTAGCTACTATGACGTGCTACTAGGCTTTACGGCCTTTCTGCGTTTTCTAACCGACCTACGGTGTTGGGAACCTCTAAGTGAGGGAGCGAAAACGGAAATTCGGAACAGTTGCGAATAAGCAGTTTAACGTAAAAACATGGAAATTATCAAAAACTTTAAAATAAAAAAACTTGACAATAGAAATACCAAATCTAAGAAATATATATGTAGCCATAGCATCAGCAGGAAGGCGCTACACCATTTCACTGCTAGTGAGATACAACGCTAATCTCGACCTTAGCGCATTCTGCTGCATTGCAGGGTTGTCAAACTCATTTTCACAGAAGGCCATGTCAGCATTACGTTTGCCCTCAAAGAGCCAGTTGTAACTGTTGACTGTTGAGACATGTAAATGTGGTTTTTGTCTGCATGACCGTAAAGACCTGCAAACATAGTGAATACATTGCTGCACATTCAAACTAGCGTGTGTATGTAACTAAATAATATTTATTTTATTTTATCGCAGACTCGGTGCCCACATCATCACAAGCACAACGGAATAATACAAAAGTACAAAAATGTGTAGTCATAGCGAATAGAAGATTACAGAATATGTGTTAGCACACAATCAACACTGAGAGGAGCAAATCATTTAAGCAACGCCCCAACTACAATGCCCTTTGCTCATCATCATACAGGAATTCGGCAGTGGGAGAGAAATGAAAGCATTCTAACATCAAATTCTGGGGTAAACAGCTAAGAGAAAAAAATAAAGAACAAAATAAATCGGATGGGTGCACGTTGGCGTACATAAGCATGCAAATTGTTTCAATCAAGTTTTCTTAACCAGCATCTCTGTGACGTAATGATTGTTATGTTGCAGTGAAAGAAGCGTAAAAACTGAATAACTTTTTGAAGGTCAGCAAGATGACTAAGATAGCAAATTTATAACATGGCCAAGACCTTCACTCGCCTTTACAAACAGGTTTATACCACCACTGTTCCAAAAAAGCTAAATAGGCTGAGGCTTAAAATTTAAGCTTCGCGGGCCACATATAGCCCACGGGCCACCAGTTTGACACATGTGTGCTACAGCATGCTGCAGCCCAATAACGCCTGTCGAAATCACTTTCTAATACTTTCTCTCCATCAGAGAAAGAAAAAATCTTTAACGCGAAGGCAATGGTTACGTGCAAAAGGTCTGCCGCAGTTGTAAAAAACTGACAAGTTAGACAAAAAAGCGAACGAAAGTTGCTTCAGGGCTTTATTAGCCCTATGCACTTTGTGGTTGCCACGGAAAACACATCCAATCCACGGTCCCAACTGTTTCACAAGTAATGACAAAAAATTAAACTTTCCCGCTGAACCATAGCCTGGCATGTGCCAACTATGCTATTTATGTAGCCATACATGCATGTAAAGTCTATGTAAAGAAGGCAGAAAAAATAGGAAACGTAATGATGAGAAGAGTGGCGAATAAGAATAGAAAGCATGACTTATAGTTGGGAATTGAAAGCAAGACCCTTTTCAATTTGTGAGTATTTGATTGTGATGTTCACGATACTTTATTATTCCTTGTAGTTATAATAAGCATGATGCATGATTTTCTTTCATTTTATATTGTTGTAAGCAAAGGTGAGAAGTGGAAAGAGGAGGCATTTGTGTGGTCGGCCCGGGGGACAGTTAGCATCGCTATGCCACTGCAGTGGAGCATGCGCCGGAATATTACCTCGCTGACCCAAAGTGTAAACCTAATTCGTGTCCAAAAGTCATTTACTCCAATAAGCCTAAATATTTTTTCTTTGCGTCAACAGGGTAACCACGGGCAAAATTTTTAAAACTTGTTTTGGACTGAGTGAGCAAGCTTGGATGGATGAAACAAATGACAGTTTCGCTTTTCAAATTTCAAAGCAGTGCTTTCGTTTTTTAAATGTCTAAATTCATCACCTCTTAATTCTAAATATTTAGATAATTCTAAACCAATTTCTTGTCGTGTGAGGAGAAAAAAACTAGGAAAGGAGGAAAGGTGCAGGTAACGTTACAAAAAATGACAAAGCTATATTAGTCAAAATACGCGAAATATGCGGCGAAGAAATTTGAGTGTCAGTTCAAAATATTAGCCTATTGCCCAACGTTAAAATAAAAGGAATGCAGTGAAACAGGTGAATGGTAGATAAAAAAATATTTTAAAATATTGTTACTTCATTAGCAAGCGCTTTAAACGACGAAACATCTGGAAAAAAATTGAAGGATTGAAAGCAACCTTTCCTGAGGAGTTAACCACTTTGCTGTGCTGTTTTGAGTAGTGCTGCTATATACACTCGTGTACATCGAGTGTGCTTGTTTGAAATAAAAAGAAATGATTCGCCACTTGCATAGCCCTACTTCGATACTGAGTAGCAGGCCAGAACATGGGAGCTTCATCAGGGCATCACCTTCTGTCCTTACACAGAAAGGTTGGTAATGTTTTTTAACGAACAAGACAATTTACAAATTTTTTTGAGCAAAACACATTTATTGAATTACAGCAACGGCAAAAACCTTTATCTTGGTACTTGGCAACATTCCAAATATTTTTTGCAGCATTTTTCAAGGAGTTCACTTGAATTACCATCAGAGAAATGTGAGGTCTCGAGTCTCGGTCTCGAACTTCCAGGTCTCGGTCTCGGCTTTAACGACAAATTCTCGGTCTCGAAGTTTCAGCCAGGTCTCGGTCTCGGAGGTTACGGTCTCGACTACATCACTGTTCCGTACTATCAACCCTGATATTCCACTGACCTATTTACTGAACTATTCAGCTCCAAAATATTTCCGTAATCAACGAAGCTTAACTTTGCAGCTAGTTGCCTAGTTAAGCTAGTAGCTGCGCTGCCATTAATACTCTCGGAAAACCACTTATGATGCAAAAATCCAGTTTTAATAAGACGAAGCCAAATGAAATATGTATGATGCAATAATTCAGTCTATGACGGCATTGAAAGAACTTGAAAAATGAAAAGAAAAAAGGTCGTTTTGACAGATTTGAATCACCCTGGCTCGACCCATTTGTCGACCCTTCGCGACCCATGTTTTGGTCGCGGCCCATACTTTGGGAACCGCTGGTTTATGAGCATCTTTTTGGGGTCACAAATATATTGCCCACGATTTAACTGAAAAGCTCTCAAATCTAGGTTAGCAATATGCCAATATCTTTTTTATGATATACCTCTAATTTCCCGTTGAACACTTTAAACTATCTCACTCGATAACCTCCAAATATCCACCACATCAACTTTAGAAAAACTACAAACGCATGTAAATTTCCCATAAGTCGTTTTTTTGTTTTAGTGATCTGTCATGATCATTGATTACAGCACATTGCTGTAAGCCACAGGCATAGCCTTCATCTGCGGACGACTTGAATTGGTGGTTTCAGGAATCACGAAATCAAAAGGCAGAACTGCAGAGCGAACCACTTTAGAAGAGTTTATGGTTTGCTTAGCCTATAGCTTCTGCTGTAAACGCAATGTTGGTTGACATAAACGTCTGAGAGTACTTACAAAAGAAAGGATTTCACCAGGCAATTTTTTCCACGAACATCCTCAGCTACAGAAAATGCAACTTGTGAGTTTTTTTTATGCTGGAGGTTTAGCTGTTCCCTGTCGCTATATACAGTGCTACTCACCACAAATAAAACTAATAACGGGCTCACCAGCGTATCAGCATATACGAATTACAGTTTATTATAACAATAGTAGGATTTGTCAGAGTTTAGTTACATATTGGATGCGCTAAATACAACTTCTAAAATTCTGCAGAAACACTCTGATAACTTTTTTGAAAGCAAAGATATAGTGATACAAGAAAACGTTCTATTTTTTCTCTATATGGAATGTTTGGCTTTCTTAAATTATCGCGACTAAGGGTTAGTCGTGCATTATTGCTGATGCGCCATCCGTTACAATTGTCTAAGTCTCAACGTTGTCTAAGTCTCATCCGTTGTAATTATCTAAGTCTCAAAATTCTACAGGGCAACGAACGTTCGTGTGTGCTTCTGCCATGCAATACAATGGAACGCAGATACAAAGCCGACCGGGTTAAAATGCGCAAAGTTTTGCTGCAGCTAGAATAAGAACAGAACAAGTCATCAACCATTAAAAAAATAAGCATGTATGATCTATAGGTAAAATTGCCCAGATAAATGAGAAGAGCTCCAGGTTTGTGGCTCAACACAAATACATTTCCTTCTTAATTTTTTTGTAATTTTAATTTTGATTAATTACTTCCACTGAGTTTTTCAATGCATTGATACTAATATCATCAGCAAGCTTGAAAAAAATCTTTTTCGGCGAAATTCACTTCAGACTTGCATTCCGCAATGGATGAATTGGGCACCTGAGTGAGATGAAAATAAATTTGTGAGAGTGATATGACAATCAATAGGAAACACGTTTACTCGTATGCACATAATTCTAAGCTTACCAGCAAGTACTGTTCAATTAAACATTTTATGGGCTGCTTGTGATGTCAATGTTAAAAGTCGTTTTGTGTAATTTTATATTAAAATCTTTTCAAAACTTTGTATTCATTCCACCATAAGCACTCGTATTTGACCTAGTCTTATTTCAAGCGCAACACTGGCAGCCATTCTCCCTACATCGTCTACGCTACGGAATGCTAAATAGAGGGTAGACAAGGCCAAAGCACCATGGAAAGTGAAATTAAGCACATTTTTCAGGCTAAAACTTACTTAAATTATGGTGATCTTGAACAATGAACATTTCAGTTTTTCTTGTAAGTCGACGGTTTGTTCGAACCTACTAATTTATGCAAAATTCTTTATGTTTGAGTATTCAATCAGTGCAGGATCATGAGTGACAGCTTTAATTGTTACATAGGCCTACTAGAGGAATTCATTTTGATTTTGACTGGCATTTTGAAGGTGATGATGGATTATAAAAAGAAACAAGTCCTTTCAGTTTTAAAGATTATCATACATGAGGAAAAATCAGCTTTTAAGTCCTTAGTCACTCTCCACATGTGAGATAAGCAAGGAATCGATCTATAGATTTTAGACAGGGGTGGGGAACCTATTTACTATCACGGGATAAATTGCAGCATAAATTGTGGATTACCGCTGGCGGGCCACAAATAACGATTGATTTTATCCTAAAACTCTACTTTTATCTTATTATGGGGGATGAAGACTTCTTATGACATCCTACCTTAATCCATTAATGCCCAGCGTATGATTAGTCATACGCAAAAGAGGCCCTCTTAAAATTCACATAAATGGAAAACTAAAAACGTTTCACTATCATTTGTGGTTGGCATGTTACTCCCTAGAGGCAGTTTATGATCCATGAGAAACTGAAGTTTTTGGAGTGACAACAATTTGGTAAAATTTTAACAACAAAATAAGTAGGTTTTAAAAAATGAAAATTTTAGGTGTAGGTACTCACTATAGTGAGGTTTCATACCCAGAACATATCTTTAATGCATGATTTGGCCTTTGGTTATGTTTGCTAGCATAATAGGCATCCTCCTACTACCCAAAGTTTTCAACTTACTTTTTATATTTTCAGTTGGGAAACACTGATTACCCAGTGTATGAAGTATCATACGTCGGGCAGTAACGAGTGTCTCGTGAGACAATTAGAGGTTAGAGTAGGGTTTACAAAAATTTGCTTTTTCAAAACATATTTTAAGAGTGATTATCAAAAGATGTCGAGTTAATGATGCAGTGAGTCAGAACCATCAAGTCTGGTCAAGAATAGTCTGTACGATAATACCTTGTCTTGTAAAGTCAGTAGTGTTGAAAGGGCTATGGACACAGTTATATTATTATCCAAATTTACTCTCCTCTGTCTTGGACCTTAGTTTTGACAATGATGTGCAAGGTAAAAGTGCTGGTGGAATATTCTAGACCACACAACAATTGATTCGAAGTTTCACAATCATTTTTTGTTACACCAGGATTTCCGTACTACGGGTCTCGGGCCAAATCTGGCCCACGAAGCCATTTCGTCGCCCGCGAAGACATTTAGTCACTAATGAAAAAATAATATGTTTTACGAAAAACGTGTTGATTTGGTGGAATCTAACATATACTGAAACGATCAACCACATTATGTGGGATGTTCGGCCCTCAGGCTGCTGTGTAATAGGTTATGTGGCCATCGAAAAAAGTTTGGAAGACTTTGTGGACACCTAACGTGTGCAATAGTTAGGCTATATATCAGTGGTCTGCAAGACAGTGTCTTATAACAGCACACATTGTGTGATGTGGACGCTTTATGGGAGTACCATATTACTAGCAGACCAACCCGCTATTTGCTGGTTACTGATTCACTAACCTAGTCTATACGAGGAGCTTGCTGCTCGGTTGAAGATGCGAAAAATGAGTTTGGTGAGGTTCAGTAACAAGAACCAAGTCACAATGATAACTAATCCCACATACTTAAGAGTTGTTTGAATTCGTGAAGTGCAATCACTAGAAAGGAAAAGAGAAAAAAGTGTTGGTGGTGTCACTCAACCAAACCTCATCAGATGGGAAATGTTGATCTTTTTGATAAGTTTGAAGGACTGTACTTCATTTGAACCCAATCAAGGAAGTTATTTTGGCCACTATTTAGGTTCGCAAATCTATGGGCATTGTGCAAATGGTTGATTGAAGGATTTCACTGTTGACTTTCGCAAGTCAGACTGTGATTCTTTGCCAGCAGGAGTTAATGTTAGAGCATAATGAGGTGTTCGGCCTGAAACAAACAAAGGATTTCTTTACGTTGTAACATGAAATGAATAACGTATAGTGGACAAAAAATGCACAGATACTCAAAGATTGTTTGGTTCATGTGGCAAATGCACCAAATTCGTTTGCTAAAATTCAGTGTGGGACTTCATCCAGACAGTTATGGCCTAGGGCATAGGTTCTCAAAGTGCTCTGTACGGAGCCCCAGGGCTCCGCGAGCTATTGGTTTACTTATTAAAATTATTTTTAGAAATTTATTGTGGGGCTCCGTAAATTATGGTCAATCTTTTCATGGGCTCCATAACACCAAAAGTTTGAGAACCCCTGGCCTAGAGTATTAATTCATTAATTACTGATTTTTTGGCCAACAACTAACTTGCCAACAACTAATGCCAGATGGTTATTCAAGGGTTCTAAAAATGTGCATATTCACTTAGTATATTTTAAAGGAAAACATTTAAATTGCAACTTGATCCTTTTCTCAGACCCAATTACGTCATCCAAAAATTTCCAAACCTCCCCAGTTGTGTCATCACACCAAAAAATGTTTAAACACGAAAGTGCCCGATTTTTTAAAACCGATCCTAGGAGATGTTTTGCTTCTTTAGAGGGTTTGAACAGCTCTCTAGCGCTATCGGTCGGCAAGTTATGACTGGACAAGTCAAAGCCGATATAGCTAGGCTTACCATATTTTTGTGACTTCAAAGCGGGACGCCTCCAAAGACCAAGACCCCTTAGCTGTGATTTTTTATCTTTACATTTTCCGATATTATTACATAGGCCTACATTTAAAGCCATCCCGGCTGTCTTCATTGACCGTATTGTCATCGAGAGTTCATGCGCATATTCTCTGTCTAAATATCGGTTTCAGTTCGAAAAATAGAAAGGAATTGACGTTAACGATACAAAATAATTCGAATTTAGATTTTTTCTGTACAGCAAAAGGAAGAAAGAATAATAAAATAAATTTACTTATTCGCCCAATCATACTTTTCTGTAGATAACACCTTCTTCAAAAAGACATTGTTCAATTTTACATTCTCGTAAAAGTCAGAGCAGGACCAATCAGTATTGATTTTACATGTGATAACGGCTTTCACGTTCTGCTCCAGCATCCTGCTTCTGCTCTCAGACCACATGCTCTTCATGATGGAAAAAATTCTTTCAACGGGTGCGGATGTTCCGGGTAAACAAAATATGAACTCTACCAGCTTTTGAAAGTTTGAAACGCGTATGCGTTTTTTTCAAATTCTTTGAACATCTCGACCCACTTTTGTTCCAAAGACGCATTTTGCCAGCTCTCTTCCTTACAACGTTCAGACATGTGCCTTTTCACTAGTACTTGTTCGTCGAAAAGAGAGTCGCTGTTGATCACCTGCTTCCCAAACATTATGTTGACCTTTTCCGCAGACTCACACACTCGCACCCAGGATATTTCTTTGTTTAGGTCGATCCAAAGATGAGGAAGCACATCTTTATAAGAACCATCATAAAGATCCAGATACGATAAGCATTTATCGTAAAAATCTCTTGCTACTTTGTAAAACAAGTTTACGTTTACTTCGCCTGCTTCTTCTAGCTTACCCAAGAGAGTCAATGCTGCAGATGGGATGAAGTTGTTTTCTTTCTTTTCAAGTAAGTTTAGCTTTAGCTCTGACAGAACATGTGCCACATCTACGGCACTAGCGTTTT
>Ga0210059_1014738_pt1 | contig 11508 bp, 10 predicted proteins | sample Ectturendosymbi2_FD_188042 | JGI IMG/M metagenome (GOLD analysis project Ga0210059, IMG submission 188042) | Ecteinascidia turbinata endosymbiont from Florida, USA - Sample 2 (SPAdes) (version 2) | ecosystem: Host-associated > Tunicates > Ascidians > Unclassified | place: Key West, Florida... | reverse complement strand
AAATTTATTCCGTGGTATTTGCATTAAGTCGACAAATTAACAAGCAAAAAGTATGCGAAAACACTTAATCTCCTTGCGAAGGTAATAAAGTTTTTGTAAAATATCAAGCTCAAGGAGGGGGTTTAACCCCACCCCCCCTTGCGTACGCCCTTGTCAACAAGGCTCTCAAGCATGGGCGTCGGAAAAATTTCGAAATTTTCAGCAAAAAGAGGTTGTTTTTTTGGTTTGAGTAGGAAAAAACAAATTTCACCACTTTTGGCCCCCCCTGGAAAAATTCTGGAAAAGTCCATTAGTGTACCCCCTTTATAAAAGTCCTTCCGACGCCCATGCTCTCAAGTCTAGCTCTTTTTTATTCCTTTCAAAACGTAACATTATGTTTTCTAGAAAAGAACTGATCTATGTTAGCTGCGCGGTTTTAGTGCTTCATCTTCTTCAGCCCAGTAGCGCAGCCAGCCTAAAATCTTTTTGGGGCCAAAATTTTGCCGTAAGCGAGCAAAAGTATTTTGTTTGGGACACTGCCTCTCAAAGCACAAATCGACCCAGACATCCTGGAAATTTTTTTTTGGAATGACCCCTTTGACCCTCATGGCTACGTCTATGGTTCAACCTACAAAATGTAATTGATTCCATGTCGCATTTTCCACCCAAATGCAAGCAAGTAAAGAAAAAAATCTTCCGTAACATCAAGTTCCTTTGGACCACTACGCCAGTGGTTCTCAACCTTTTTTGATGATGTGTCCTTTGGGTAATATTTTGTTTATCAAGTACCCCTGGACTGTAATCATGAGAACAATAATTAGAAATGTACCTATGATTATTGAACTTTTGCGTTAAAGCTTCGTTACGAAGGCACAAAAAAGTTCGTGCACCCCTTGGAGCACCTTTGCATACCTCAAGAGGTAAGCGTATCCCGCTTGAGAGGTTTACTCTATAATTCACCCTGAAAAATATATCAATCTATAATTAACCCTAAAAATATATTATTTTGCGCTGGAAAGGTTTACGCTATTAATCACTCTGAAAAATATATCGACCAAAGTGTTTCGTTGATTTTCGTAAATCAGAGCAAGCGGTGTAGTCAAAGACTGCTAAAGCCTGGGCAAAAAGCTTTCAATGGTAATAGATCAGACGCTATGCACCCACCGGTACTATAGACCTTTGTACACGAGCGTAGCTTGTATCCGAGTATTTGAAACTGAGGTAGAGTCAACGACTGAGGCATCTGAATGGGCCTTGTATCCTCTTTCCATCTAAATGATAAGTCTCTCATGTCATAGGCAACTGTAAAGAAATGTTCAAACAAGTTGGATTTGCTTGCTTCTTGGCACGCAGCCAGGTTGCAGCTAGCGCCGAGGATCGCCCAGTTGTGAGGCTGACAACCGAGTGGATGCTTTTGAGATCGAAAAACCATGGCAAATAGTTACGCGAATAAACATACAATGGAAAAGAAGCATTTAGACCACTTTTCGGTGCCGGCGAAAAGTGCTTCTCTGTTTAATAAACAAACTACCAGTACTCTTTATTACTTACAGCTTTCCAGCTGCATCTTGCAAGTCTGAATGTCCATCGGGAAATTTTGAAGATGCATGGCACAGGAGAGTGTCAGCGTAAGACGAATGCTTGAATAAATATCTCCGTTTTTGTAAACTCTTAACAGCTTGTTCTCTGTTGTAACCTGTCAGCAGATTTAAGTTAAAACGGACCAACACCGTTTTGAAGCAAAACTTTGCTAGACACTTGAATTTGCTGAAAACAGTGGAAAGAACGTACCTAACCGGCAGCTATTAATAGTTGGAAATGATTGCTTTCTACGCAAACAATTTGTTTGACCTTGTGGAAATTCGCATGCTTCTCATTGGCAAAAAAAAGATCCGGGCGCCATATTTCATTCAGCATAGATGGGTGGAGAGCGACGGCGTCCTCTTCATAGTCGGAAAAAGCAAGTCTCGGATCATTCCAACGACATCGCAGAAATATGTTGAGTCGGTAGTCCTACGTTAGAACAGAGATTAAGTTCCGCTTGACAGCAGAAACGGAATGTGTTCTGCCTTCCACTGGTGTAAGTTTAGGAACGTTTCACAGTTCTGGGAAATACAGTAGTCGGAAAACTCATTTAGAGTTTGCTGCACTAAGTGGTTGGAAAATACAGAAACAAACTTGAAAAAAATACGTTATTAATATTACGACGATACTCTTTTTGAAATAGGGTAGTGAAATACCGTTATTAATAAATATTATTGATGTTCATGTTGAAAACAAAAGCGTCAATTGTAATGATGGGTTTGCGAAATGATTCGTAAATTCACCTACTTGGAAAGGATTCACTTAAAAAAGCAGTGATTTTGCCTAAAGTTCTTAGCAACGTATAGCCTAACTTTAAGTGGTTAAAATTTATTCCGCGTTATACCTCAGCAAAAAAGTTGTTCAAATCTTACCATGGTTGTTTCGGCGATGGAACCGAAGCTATTGATGTAGATGTTTACTGTGACATTTACAGGTGCGTCTGTAAAAATTTGAATAAAAATATAACATGAACAACAACGTAAAATAACGGAAGCCCGGTAAGAACATACGAAAGCACTGAAGAGCAAAATTTCAAGAAATTTTGAGTTTAATACTTATTTTTTCAAGACCTTTATGAAAGCGAAGTTAAGAGAAATTGTAGCATTTATGTAACCTATAGTATTTTGAAATGATGAGACGTGTTTGTGCAAAGTACGTTATTTGTCAAGTTTATTTGCACTTTGGATTTTCGTTGCTTTTCCTTAGGATCCGATTTCTCATCTGTCTAGAGCCGTTACCTTTAAGGGTCAACTGAAACCGAAGGAACACTTTGAACCCGAAAAAGCTTAAATAAATCTCGAGGAATTCTCTCAGATGAAACGCGTTGTGAAATGTGTTCGGTTTAGGACAGTGCTTGTCATTCTTTACGAGGTTGCTAAGAACATGGCCTAGATTCCCAAATACTGGATTACGTTTGTGGTGAGGCCGGATCCTTTGATCGTAGCCGTTGAAGAGGTTGTCAAGAAAGTAGGTCGCTTTTTCTTCTTCTGACTTTTCTGCCGTTCTGCTGGGTGGCAGTTGTTTAGTTTCCACCTGAAAGGAAATATAGTACTCTACACTGAATCATTATATCTGAGGAAGCATTCATGTGCAGGGCCGCAACAGGGTGAGGGGGCACCCGGGCAATTGCCCCTCCTGAAATTTTCAAAAATACTTTTACGTCTTAGGCACAACATCAAGTTATAATCATTTTAATCTCCCCACGAAAGCATCAGGTCGGTGCGCCCCTGTTTCTGTGCTTTCCTTACATCGTATTGTGTTTGTCAACAAAATGATGGTGTGTAGTCTTATGCTTTTTATGATAATTTCGATTTGGTGATTTTTGAAAATATACGGAATTAATGTTCATGCCGTTTTTTGTAGATTCATGAAACTTACGGTAAACGTATTTACTTCGAATTTTGGTGTAATGGTCTTCTGTCTTTCCATTTTGAAAAGGACGGATTCACGTCATGTCAGAAGCTCAGTCGATGAACTAAACAAAGATTTATTTTTCCTGATTTGTAATGCGATAATAAAATTTTGTTTGACTTAACCTGCCGGATAGGTAGATTTCACTTCTGATTTTTGATGATATGCAATGTTGATTGTTAACATTAAATTGAAAGGTGCATTATTTCCAACTAACTCAAGCAAAAATATTAGAAAACCAAGCGAATGTGTTTACAAACTTAAGTAAATTGTCAAACTTTCTGCTATACAACCACCTAAAACGCAGATTAATACCTTCTTCTTCAAGACGAAAACACTTTTTATTCGAAAACTTCTGCAAATACTTTGTTTCCAACACATCGGTCGATTCAACGAAATTGGTTAAGTTACTCGATATCTTTCTCGGTATTCAATGTGTAGAGTTGAATCCTGATTTTTTTAAAAATTGTACCTTGGAATAAATCATTTTGTCTGTTTAAAAGTTTTTGGTTCTTCCGACGTCCTCAGTTTTTTTTCTTTTGTGGAGAGTTTCGGGCGGAAATCACGCACCGTTAAAGAATAATCCGATAGAAATTTGAAACCATAATGAAAAAGCCATCGTTTTCATTTCATTGCAGGAATACCGGTAACGACATATTAGAACAAACGTCCTCGGCCACAGACCGTCGTTCCGGGAGAATCTCTGCCTTAAATGCACCCTGCTCGGTCATCCGAAACCGACTGTCACGTGGGAAAAGAACGGCGAATTGGTCTACGAAGAACGGACCAACAAGCAACAACCACGAACAGAGTGCTGTTGATGCTACAAAGCTAACCTATTTAAGTAATGTAAGATTTTTCCAGAATATAAAAACCGCCAGTTTGATTCTTAATGGTGAAAGAACAGGAAAAACAATATTCGTATTATTACGTCATAAGCAGTTCTATAGTCAAACTCGAATATAGTGCGATCGAAGTCCCCAGGGGGACTCCCCATGGTTGTGATTGTGACTTTAAATTGCTGGTAGTGCTGGATTCGCTTATTTACTGATAGCGTATTTGTACTCTGTGTAGGTGTAGTGCTGAGCAGGTTGTTTAGTTCAGGGTTTCTCAGTTGGGGCCCTCGGCTTCCCTTGGGGGTACGGAGCGGTTCTCCGGGGGTGACGAGAGCAGAGACTTTTACTAAATAGCTCTGCAATGATATTGATATTGCAAAACCTATTGATGAGCAGGGGGGGCCACAAGTGTTGAGCGCCTTTGGAAGGAGGCCACAAACCATGAATGGTTGAGAACCACTTGTTTGGAAAGGAGTTTTGACACTTGTATATTTGCCTCCACGTCGACCCTCTGTGTAAATGCTGCCTTTGAAAGTTCGCAGAGTTGGAAATTTCGGCGCGCTGTACCATCGGAGTGTATCTCGCCTGTACTCTCAGTAACGACTAGAACAGCTGTATGCTTCCGGCCTACTAATGACTTCGGCGAGTTCCAGTTCCAGGCGACAGATGACGTGCGGAATTTTAGGTTTATATCTGAAGTAGTAAATCCCCGGGACGATCAGCTCTGTTGAGAGATCTTCTCCCGACCTTCTCCCGCGAGAATCCACATCTTTCCAGTCTTCTTGGAGTAACATTGTTGGTTGAAGCAACGATGAGACGTGTAGGTTTGATTTTTCCTAACAATGTGAAGTGGCAACCAAACCGTGATTGAAGGTGTGGAATTGTCTATATCAGCTACCCCTTTTCCTGACACGTCTGCATCGAAAAGTGAAGAGCTTCACACTAAGTTAAATAACACTGATCTGTTGAAAACCGGCGACATCAAGTAAGTCGCGCGATTGGCAGCTGACCTTGAATAGCACCCTCCTACGGATACACAATCGGTTTCTCCTAAGACAGTGTTTCTGAAATTTTTTCATCTCGCGGACCCCTAAGTTATGCTTTTATTTTTTGCGGACCCCCGAATTCTGTGAACAACGAATAAGATACAGACGGGCTACACATGAACAAAATGCACAAAACTTTTTTTATGCCTGGTAATATTTGCACAGTTGTCTCCTAAGCAGACTCCTCTAATGTTCAGCGAGATTTGTGCTCTTGACAACATTGTCCGACCAGCTTTGATATTCTACGCTTGATTTTGGACAAAGCTAGTCGTATGCCTTGTCTCACGTCCATTCTGTTTTGATCGTATGATTTGATTTTCACCAAACTTGAAAAACCAGCCTTACACTGATACGGATTACGACGGATTTGTCGCCCGAAACAGTAGGCGTAGCTAGGGGGGGGGGGCAGGGGGCCACTCCCCAAACTTTTAGCATACAGGTATGTAGTCATTGTGTGCTTTGAAAATCGACGTCACAAAAATGTTGCTCGCCTAAAATTAAACATTCCCCCCAATTTTTTGCCTTCCAAAATTTTTGGGCTGGCTATGCCACTGCCCGAATCCCGCGACAAACGTCTCCACAAGCAGGAATATACGGCAAAAGAAATCAAACGAAACCACACACTAAGCAACCAGGCCCGTAACCAGGGGGGCGAAGGAGGGATTCGCTCCTGCAAAATTTTTCATTCCCCTGGAGAAATGTATTGGAATTAGTTTGAAACTACTGGACATAGTAAAATTTGGGACCCTCTTAGGAAATTATTCGTCCCCCTGGTGTCCCGCGCAGGTTACGGGCCTGCAAGCAATCGAGACCGTGACCTGGTGTACACTGCGTCATTACACGAAGCTGCAAGTGAATCCAGCGAACACGAACAGTACAAAGTGCAAACAGCGGTCATGGACCCAAACCAAGTTCACGACACTGCAACTTAACAAGACATGGACAACCAACAGCGACTTGCTGATCGAGTTCAACAGTTCACACATGAAAAACAAACTAAAGTAGGACGCACTGGAGCCTGCTAAACTCATACTCGTGAGTCGTGATGCATCCTCTTCTGCTTAACGTCATCGTAGGAACAAGACTATCTTTTTAAGTTTTGTGTTGTTACAGACCCCAGGGCTAGGGCCTGAACATATGAGAAAAAATGTTCTTTTCGAATTTCGGCTGTTTTCCTGTTTTGTCGTCGACTTCATTTTACGGAGCTTTCTATTCACACACATTGAAATTTTTGTCTTGACAACCAACCAAGAATTCTTGCATCGTGATTTATTGTTTTTATTATGAGTCATAAAACTGTACTTTTGCTGCAAAAATTAGGCCAATGAACTTCATAATGCAATTAGCACAAGGCCTAGTGGCCTCGGGAAATATTACCACCGGTCATAATTTTCTGTTTTGATCACTTCACAGATGAAAAATCAAATTGATCCCCGAATAAAAAGTGACAGCGATTCGAAGGACGACTTGCTTCAGAGAGTTCCTTATTTCACAGAGCTTCGTGCTTGCCTGAAAGCTTGTCTTTCAGAGAGTTCCGGGTTCGCTTAAAAGCAAAATAAGCTCCAGGCTCGCCTAAAGGTGAAACATCGGGCTCGCCTAAAAACGAAATAAGTTCCTTATTTCAGAGAGTTCCGGGCTCGCCGAAAAGCGCAACTTCAGAGAGCTGCGTGACAATATGTTGATGTAAATATAAGCATTCGCTGTGTTCGCAGCAGTTCAGGCGGTCGGAAACAACACCTCGGTGTTAATGCTGCACGGATTGATTTGCATACTTGCGTTACTTTTAGGGATAAATTTGCAAAAAAGTTCAATAAACTATTACAAATTGTGACCGTATACGTCACAGTAGCGGCTGACTGAACATGATCATGTATGCGCAGATGCAACAACCGGAAAAACCTAATCAAATTTTAGTGCTTCTGTGTGCTCGCTATCATATATCGCTGTATCTCGCTCAGAAGAGAGAATGGGTTTTGGTTAGAATGCGCGTTGCTAGAAAGCAATTGCTGGCACTTGCCTGATGATCAGCGAAAGGGATGAGTGTCAACTGCGCTGTCGCAGTTTCAGTGAGTTCATCGTCGGGTTTGAATATGCGCACAACTGTCGCATTGACTTTGAAAAAGAGTAAGCCGTGAGTACCCTATAAGGGACGCCGTTGCCACTTTGCCTCGTTTCACTCGCAAGACAAGGTAATCTGCCCACGAAAGTTAAGTTGACCAGCGAATGGCGCTGTCGTCTTGCCACTTGAAAGAAACCCATTGCCTTTGAAATGTCATCGTTGATCTGAAACTCTGCCACTAGCGTTTTGTCGCACGTTTTGATCAGTAATTTATGCCGTATCCTGTGTGATGCAGACAATACAGTTTCGAGGAATTCGTGTCTCTCATTCGCGGTTTTATTCACTACATGCATTCTCTTGTTCCTTATCCTTTCTCTTGGGCAAATACCTAACGTGTTCGAACCTGCGACTGCCGTTATTACGTTTCACTTAACGCTCAGAGAATGCATTCATGAACGAACCATAAATCTTAAGCTTGCTTTTCATGTCTCCTCAATAAATGCCAGAATGGTTTGCATAAACTCTTATTTAAGTTGGTTCATAAACTTGGTCATATATTGTTAAGCGAAACGGAGGCAATCTCCATTACATACGTAATGGTGAAAGGAAAGCCTTCCTTCATTGCCATCATAGCCACAGTACTGTAAACTTGTAGCCCAGAAACAGGGCTACAAACTTACTCAGAAACAGGACAGCGATAGTGAAGAGCATTTTTTCTTGGCTCCAATATCTGCGCGCAAATCTACGAGCTCTTCTTTGAAATCTTCTTCGTCATAAACGTCGTTTAGATCAGCTAAAAAAGAATCTCTCGTCCATGCAGCTCTTTTTGTTTTTGGAAAGTACTGTTGCATAGTTTTTGCAGTGCTATCTGAATGTTCCACAGTGCTTGGAAGTAATGTATCTGAAAATTCGGGAAACTTAACAGCATCGGAAGAAAAACCTGAAAACGCAGAAAAATTTCCCATTAACACCCTGCGTTTCGAAAACGCAAGTTCACCAATAAAACCTTCAATCTTGTCTTGGGCTGCCAAGCGATTCATGCCCTCCCCTTGTAAAGACAGATTTACGTCATTTAGAAGTGAAACATATCTGCAGTGTATGCCAGTCGGGCAATAGAAGTGGGGTCATCAAAATCATTTGCCAGTTTGTTGTTGGACGCACGAACAAATACAGAACGTTTTTAAAAACTCTTGCAAGCAAGGTGGCATGCAGTGTTTCAGAGGCGAGGGCACATCGATGAATAGTGCAGTGAATTGTTAATATATCTGGTACACACTTCTTCACAAGAGCTGCAAATATCGAATCGTGACCAATCATTGCTGGGGTGCCATCAGTGCAAATGGATCCAGCAATACTCCATGATAGACCGTTATCAGTGAAAGGCTCATCCACAGGTTTGAAAAGGTCACAAGCTTTGGCCGTTGTTTTCAAAGGATAGCAAAATAAATATACGAATACGTCTTTAACCTCACTTCCGCAAATTTGTCTTACAAAGCACAAAAGATGACAACAATTCGCCATGTCGGTATATATCTATTTAATTAAAGAGAAATGCGGCACTTGGTGTCCTTTATCTCAGCCATTATTGCGAGAGAACATCACAGCCCATACAAGAAATACGTCTGCGAACAGTGTCGTTAGACAGGGAAGTTTTGTTTCATCTTCTCGGCTGCTGAAGATCCCACTACAAAATCTGCCATTCGCACATCAGCCGGTTCGATCACGCTTTCTGCAACTGTGTGAGGTAATTTCCTCCCACAACAAGGGGTGCAATATCGAAAAAAGCAGCGAGCAGTGCCTCAGGACAAAACCAAAACCATGTTTAATTGTGGTCCAGCGTTGATCAAATCGAGCACGTTTTCTTTTCATGGCGTCAAGTAACTCTATTTCACCGTGAATCATCCGATGCTCTTTCAATTTTGTTGGCTTCAAACTTGAGTTGCAGAGATTTTTTGCTACAAGAAAAGCATGTTGCTTGATCAATGCCGCCTATATTCGTCTTTAGTGTGAAACCGAATTGCACGTAGCTATCGTTCCGTTTCCTTTTCTTGGTAGTACCACTGCTTGAAGCCATTTTCGACGGAAATGGCTTCTCTAAAACTACGAAAAACTTTGCACAAGTTTCCAAATAAGTGAAACCTTAGGATTTTGACAAACCGCAAATATACTGTGCAAACAGAGACAAACGGAGTGCGTGTAATCTTGGCGATAACAAAATATGCTGACATTGTCTGTTCTTTTAAGTTGCTGAAAACATGTGCTCGTATTGAAAGAGATGGCTAACTTATTTTTCTATCGTTCTCTTGAATTTTTTGAAGTTGTTAAGTAACAATGACGATTGACAACCAACTTCAGTGATGTAACAATGTTTTTGATAGCACAGTGACGCTTATGCTCGAAACGTCCAAACAAATTGGACTACTTAATAGGACAAAACAGCAATACCCAAGGCCCAAAGCTTTCTTATTGCTTAACTGCGAACGCATTTCAAGCTGTTCATCACTCTTAATTTTTTGAAGTCTTTATCATTTGATGGACCCCAAAACACCAAACTTTTCGTCCCCTAGGGGTCCGCACTCCCCACTTTGGGAACTTGCATTCTAAAAATTATTGTGACTCGTACGCAGTCTACTCTCACGCGTCTCGACCGAGTACCGTTAGTAAAAAATATCGGGACTGTGCTGTCAACTGGCCGCTGAAGAACTTGACGATGAAAAGGAGCAAAGAATTGCAGATGCAGCTGGACCTTGCCGAGCGTGCGAAACGCCGCTCTGTAGAAAAGACAAGAATTAATGTTCAACGAGTTCGAGGAGAGACTGAAAAATAAAGATAGCGGATTGAGGAAAGAAGACTTCGAATTGAGGAAGAATATCGAATGGGAATAGAAGGGAGAAAGCTTTGGGATTAGCTACCATTGAAGGATTAGCAGAAGTTAGACAACGCGAATTTGCATGCTCGAGTCGCAGAAACTCACCGACAGCATCAAGACGGTATCGTGAGTTACATTTATATTGATCGTTCTCGTTTTGATGAGACGCAGCTGCACACCGAACATAGTGTTGTCTCGAAAAAATGTGACGTAAATTCTTGTAGAGGAGATAATGATCAACAGTTACTGTACAACAGAAGTTTTTTTCGGCATACTCTCGCAGTGGAGAACTACCCTGGAACATTTCGAGAGTGTGCTGACATATGGCAGGGCTACCATCAATCTGGATTAAAAAACAAGGACAAACTGGAATCAAATAAGATTAAAAAGGAACATAAATTGTTGATCAAAATATATCGTCGTGCAAAGTCATCTTGTGCATATTTTGCATTCGTTTTCAGCTTGGATTCCAACGCCATCTCATCTGTCTCAATTTTCGCTGAAAAGCTTTCCCTAGGTGGCTGCATAATGTGACTTCATGCAAAATTAATTCAACTGTAACAGTTACCTACATTTTAAGTGACACCCGATATTGCAACCTTCGACATAAAATAAGACAAATAGAATGATGCAACTCAAAACGATGACAAATCTTAGAAATAAGGACAGAGAAATTTTCAAAGACATATTCTTTCAAAACAAAATAAGAACATTTCTTGGAAATGACGCCACAAAAACTTTTTTAGACACAGACTTTAAAAATAAAATAAAGACAAATCTTAGAAACAAGGACGGTATTACAGCCTTGCCTACACCTTCAAGGTGACTCAGGTTATCCGGATGTTGGTAAGCGCTTCTTGCCCAGACCTGCAATTGCAAAACTTGGTGGTGTGAACCTAAGATACGAGATAAAATCGAGCGCTTCACTGCTGTGAGCCCCAGTGACACGTGCTGCGTTGGCTCGAAACGAATTGTAATATGAATATGAGCAGCCGCGCATCATAGTGCAGCGATGCGAACAAGAACTGAAAGCGCTGGTTGATGTGGGACCTCATGATGCCGATAGCTTGGCGAAGCTGTCAGTACTTATGAATAAATATAATGTATGCCATTAGAGGACGTGGTAAATCCGTCGACCGCTGATACAATGGATGTAATGATTTCCACAATTGAAAAGTTATCTGTGGCGTTTCGGTTAAAGTATAGGTAGACGTTGCAGCAGCC
>Ga0210059_1014736_pt1 | contig 11509 bp, 7 predicted proteins | sample Ectturendosymbi2_FD_188042 | JGI IMG/M metagenome (GOLD analysis project Ga0210059, IMG submission 188042) | Ecteinascidia turbinata endosymbiont from Florida, USA - Sample 2 (SPAdes) (version 2) | ecosystem: Host-associated > Tunicates > Ascidians > Unclassified | place: Key West, Florida... | reverse complement strand
GTATTGCATTCCGAGACCGCAAGCACAACGCAACAGCCGCGGGGCGAACACAGGGGCACAATTAAGGATTACAAGATTGCAGGCGCCACTACGTGGCAAGGACAAGGTAATCATACATTCACCACAGTTATCAACTGACTGCATAACAAGTACATCACGTTTGTCACTCAAGAAGGCTACAAATGCTTTCATCTTCTGGGCACAGTTCACCTATGACAAACCTTTTTGTTGCAAATATTTTTGGGCATCATGAGACTCTCTCAGAAATTCCTTCCAAAAGTTTTAAAAAGACAGGAAAGAAACACGTTGAATTGCATCTAACACGTCATGAGCTTGACCTCGTGTACCAGAAATTTTGTTTTGATCACAACTTCTAATGCACTCACTATTCCATCAATGTCTAAATGTAGCGCTTTCACAGATTAGTAATGTGCACAGGGGCGTAACGAGGTTAGATGGCCCCCGGGGAAAGAAGCAAGTCTTGCGTCCCCACGTTCGAAGCTGACGTCTTTCGGAGGCAAACGTACTGTAATGAAGAAAGTACTTGTGACATTGTTGGGACTTTTCGGCGCCCCCGCAGTCATTTAGCGCCCCCAGCAGCGATTCGGCACCCGGGGAATTGTGCTCCCTTGTCACCCCTCGTTACGTCCCTGAATGTGCACTCCATTGTGTGCCGATCACTCTCGTAATCACAATAGGTACATATCCTGAAGTAAGACGTTCCATCTGTGAGTAGAGACCCAAAAAAGTTTCTACGGTTTCTACAATCGCGTAGAAATCTGGCTAAAGTGCAGTAATTGTGTGTTTTAGGTCAATGCGTTCAACAGAATTATGAAGAAAAACAATTTGAATTTAGGAAAGACAGATAAAAAAAACGCGAAAAACTTTGTACTCAGAATATTTTTGAAAGTGCAGAATATTTTCTACACTGCACCGTTTTAGACCAACTTTTGCCACCCCTCTGAATCTGCCGCCTCTGGATAAATCCAGAATGTCCAAATGGCTGCTACGCCACTGTATCACTGCTGACCTCGTGCATCTCGTTTGGTGAAATGGCGTCCGAACGGATGTTTACGAACTTCAGTATGGCGTCCTCATTCTTCCTCTTCCCTAGCCTTTCTCTTTTTTCTGAAAGAACATCCACTTTTTTCGCTAGATTCATTTGCAGGTTGAAATGCTTTACAGATAGTTGAAATAATCTAACTGAACGTTAGCTCAGCTGCAAACCAAAAGCTTAATCTATTTCGTACACGCTACTCGCAAATACCGAGCATCTTCACAGAGCATCAAGTCATGTCGGTATATCACAGAGCTCCATTGTAACGTATGCGATTGAGACATAATTACAGCAACAATACTAGCCATACGAAACAATCCAACAATTATTTCGAGACAAGCAACGTGAAGTAAGCGTATGGTGTACAAAATTCTCTAAAGTGCAGTAGTTATATGTTTTAAGTGGATGCGTTCGACAGAACTACGATGATAAACAATTTGAATTTAGGAAACAAAGATTATAGTAACCGCGAAAAACTTTGTACTCAAAATATTTTTGAAAGTGCGGAATATTCTGCCGCCCTTGGATAAGTCCAGAATGTCCAAATGGCTGCTATGCCACTGCTATGGGCCATATCAGCATTATGTTTGCCCTTAAAAAGGGCCAGTAACTGTGTTAAGACAGTGTAAATGTGGTTTTTGTCTGCACGAGCGCAAAAACCTGCAAACATAGTAAATGCATTGCTCCACATTCAAACTAGCGCATGTGTGTGTAACTAAATAATGTTTCTTTTATTTTATCGCAGACTCGTGGTCCATATCACAAGCACAGTCGAATAATACAAGAATACAAAAATGCGTAGCCATAGCAGATGGCACATTAGAATATAAATTAGCACACAATCAACATTGAGAGGAGCAAAACACTTTAAACGCCCCTACTACAATGCCCTTTACCCATCATCATACAGGGATTCGGCAGCGGGAGAGAAATGAAAGCATTTTAACATAAAATTCTGGGGTAAACAGCTAAGAGAAAAAAATAAAGAAACAAAAATATATCGGATGCGGGTGCACATTGGCGCACAGTAGCATGCAAATTGTTTCGATCAAGTTTTCTTAGCTGCGAAACAACATCGGTAGCAAAAAAAACAACAAGTTTTCTTCGGTTAGCTACGAAACAACATGGGGTAGCAAAAAGAACAGCAAGTTTTCTTAGGTTCAAGTTTTCTTCCACAATCAACTACCTTAATGCGCAACCAGCATCTCTGTGACGTAATAATTGTTATGTTGCAGTGAAAGGAGCCTGAAAACTGAATAACTTTTTTAAAAGAAAGAAAGACGTTAGGCCAGCAAGATGACTAAAATAGCAAAGTAATAACATGGTAAAGACCATCATTCGCCTTTATAAACAGGTTTAAACCACTAATGTTCCAAAAAAGTAGGCTGAGGCTTAAAATTTAAGCTTCGCGAGCCACATGAAAACACGTGGTGGGCCACATTTGGCCCGCTGGCCACCAGTTTGACACATGTGTGCTACGGCATGCTGCAGCCCAACAATACCTGTCGAAAGCATCTCCTAATACTTTCTCTCCATCAGAGAAAGAAAAAAATCTTCAATACGAAGGCAATGGTTACCTGCAAAAGATCTGCCGCAATTGTAAAAAACTGACAAGTAAAACAAAAAAGCAAACCAAAGTTACTTCAGGGTTTTATTAGCCCTGAGCACTTCGTGGTTGCCACGGAAACACATCCAATCCACGGTCCCAACTGTTTCACAAGTATTGACAAAAAATAAAACTTTCCCGCTGAACCATAGCCTGGCATGTGCCAATTATGCTATTTATGTAGCCATACATACATGCATGCATAGATAGATTTATTTGGCGGTACTGAATTAATTGCGCTAAATGTATTCGCTAAAACAGAAAAAATGCTGGGGCACGGAAAAAACACAGAGGTTATCTAGTCAGGTGCCCCATAAATTACGTGAGATTGATGTTTCCATGGTGAAGGTTGTGTCGACCGCTAGACGTGCTGTCGCAGTCCGATGTATAGGTTGCGGGACTAATAGCATAGGCTATGTACAGAAGGCAGAAAAAATAGGAAAAGTGATGACGAGAAGGGCGGTGAATAATCATAGAAAGCAAGACCCATAATCGAGAATGAAAAACAAGACCCTTTTCACTTTGTGAGGATTGGATTGTGATGTTCTAGATACTTTCTTATTCTTTATAGTTATAATAAGCATGATACGTGATTTTTTTCATGTTATATTGTTGTAAGCAAATGTGAGGAATGGAGAGAGGAAGCATTTTTATGGCCGGCCGTGGGTGGCAGTTAGCATCGCTACGCCGCTGCAGTGGAGCACGCGGTGGGAAATTACCTCGCTGGTTTAAACTGTGAAGCTAAGTCGTGCCAAAAAGTCTGTTGCTCCAATAGGTCTAAATATTTTTTTCTTTGCGTAAACAGGGGAACCACGGGCAAAATTTTTAAAACTTGTGTTGGACTGAGTGAGCAAGTTCTGATGGATGAACCAAGTTACAGTTTGGTTTTCAAATTTCGAGGTACAGTAGTGCTTTCTTTATCACCTCTTAATTCTAAATATTTGGAGAATTATAAATCAATTTCTTGTCGTGTGAGGAGAAAATATTTAGGAAAGGTGCATGTAAGGTTACAAAAATTGGCAAAGCTTGTTTGACAAAATACGCGAAGTATGGGCGCAAAGAAATTTGAGTGTCAGTGCAGAATATTAGCTTATTGCCCAGCGTTAAAATAAAAAGAATGCAGTGAAACAGGTGAGTGGTAGATAGAAAAATACTTTAAAAGATTGTTACGTTACTTCATTAGCAAGTGCTTTAAACGACGAAACACCTGGGAAAAAATTGAAGGATTGAAAGCAACTTTTACCGACGAGTGACGAGTTACCACATGGCTGTGCTGTTTTGATATGTGCTGCTATATACACTCGCCTACATCGAGTGTGCTTGTTCAACATAAAAAGAAATGATTCGCTTCTTTTCCACGTTCTCAAATAACATGTTTCAATACTGAGTAACAGGCCAGAACTTTTATTTTAACGCTGGGCAATAAGCTAATATTCCATGATGCTCCCATGATGGGAGCTCCTGTCCTTACACAGAATGGTTGGTAGTGTTTTTTAACGAACAAGACAATTTACAAATTTTTCTGAGTCAAAACAAATTTATTGCGGCATTGCAACGGCAAACACCTTCATGTGCGTGTTTGGCAACATTCCAAATATTTTTTGCAGCACTTTTCAAAGAGTTAGCTTTAATTACCTTCAGAGAAACGTGAGGACTTGACTCTCGGTCCCGAACTTCCAGGTCTCGGTCTCGGCTTTTATGGCAAAGTCTCGGTCTCGAAGTTTGAACCAGGTCTCGGTCTGGGAGGTTACGGTCTCGATTACATCACTGCCAGAAACGCCAGGAAGTCGATCTAGGGCTCTAAAGATTCACATTCCAGCCTAGAATCCAACCAAATTTTGAGCCACAATTTCGGCTCATTTGTCTGGCTCATGATCTTGGAGTACAATGGTTTTTTTGGCCATAATTCTGGTTCCAGACACGTTAAACGGTCAATCAAGGGCTCTAAAGACGCGGATGATCGTCTAGTTTCCACAAAAAGTTTGAGCCATAAAATGGCTCATTGCATTGGCGCCCAGGGCCAGTCAAAGTTGGTCAAAATTTCAAAAACACCCCCACTTGTGACTTCCCCCAAGAGAACCCCTAACCCAAATCAAACAATTTTTTTAAAATCGAAACTAGAAGACTTTCCGAGTCCGTAGAGGATTTGAACAGCTCTCTAGCTGGATCGGCTGGCGAGTTATGGCCAGAAATGTAGTGGCTACCAAAATGACACCGTGGGCTTGAGGGGGTTTCTGTTTGTTTTTCTAAAGTAGCCTACTATAGTTGTTTGTTGCTTTATGGACCTGTGCTATAGTTAGCGGCTTGTTCATGAGCACCACTGTGTTTTTGCCAAATTATTCATCTGGTAATATCAAAACCAACAGCATTCAACCTGTTTCAGCTTGTTTGGCATTTTTTTGAAGCGATTTGGCTTTTTTTACAAGTGGTTTGGCATTTTTTGTTCACTTGGACCTGGGAACCCTGGAAGCTAGTGCTCGCTTTGCTATGGTTTTTATGTTCACAAAAGAATCAACATTATTTTGTCAGTTTATGTTGCACTCATCACAATCAATGATTCGTGTTACTTTATGGTAATGTTTTTCCTGCGAAGTGGAAGTAGTAAGCTGCTTTTTTAAAGCTGGTATGTTGCTTTGTTTGTTGTGCTGAGTGGCATGTGTGTGTTGTGTAGGCTAATATTCTAGTTCATGGATGGCCAACTCAACTTGTCGTCGACTGGGATCGGCTAGAAAATTCCTTGATAACTCGCGAACGGCCGGTCGGTAATAAAGCCACAAATACAAAATGCCAAAGTTGAGCATCGCATGTGCAAATACAGTGTAGGCCTACCATCGCCTTAGTAAGTGATGCACAGACAGAAGGCAAAGCGTCTGTTACGCCTAAATCATGATTGCCACGCAATACTAGAAAAACGCATTACAATACCTTCGCGGCATCTGCCGAGCTAGCCTATGGTCAGCCATCGCAAGAGGCACCAAAGAATATACGTGGGCGTGGCCAACCAATTCATGGATAATTTTTATGTAGCCTACTTTCTGGAATATTGATTGAAAGCTGTTTTTTTAGGTATCTTGTCAATTCAATACAAAATCAGGCGCGATCGACCAAATGACACTCGGCGATCCACCTGTTGGCCACCCCTGGTCTATTTCAATGTTTAAGCTACATTCTTTTGGTTGGAATTTCGAACATTGTTCCTCTAAGTTTTACACAGTCAAACTCTGCTAAAAGACAGTTTGAGTTTGTAAATTTTGTAAGCTACATGGTTCTAGTATATTTTATACTATGATCTACTCTCAGTGTTACAAAATCTATATGCTTTATTTTACCAATTGATTGAATGCTGGAGCTCTTTTGCCATTAGCTGAACCAGATAGGTTGAATTGGTTACATGACAAGGACTAGTCTATAACCTTGGATTAGTGGATCATCTTTGCCATATAACCTAAAACCTTAACCCAAATTGTAAACCTGTGTCTGGTTTTCAAAATTTATTAAAAAAGTTATGTAGCTTACATAAAAATTTTTCCCATAAAAAGAGTCGTCTCTTAACCAAGCCGAAACAACAATGCGGAGAGCCCAAACGGCAACCACTCGCAGAGCAGGAATTCCCACTCGACTAGGTTCATTGTACTAACTGCTGGTGCAACGAACTGAGTGTTATAAGCTGACAAAGCCAGATACACTACAGTTCAAATGGATAAATTACCACAGTAGAGCTTTACCTCTGGTGGCAACATACACACTACTTTTCTGTTTTTCCGATTGAATATGCATAGTACGTGGTGCTATTTTTTTGGATTGGTCACAAAATAACAGATTGTTTTTGTTTGGAAGTGGCTGTAGGTCTGCTGGTGGTGACACGGTTAGAATAAAATGCTGAGTTTGTCACATTAGCAGCACTGTCATGTTAGTCAAGTAGACGTGTCTTACTGTGTAAATGGTTTTGGCGTTAACCCTTGCCATGATCGGGCACCTTTCGTTTTAGTACAGTAGTAGTGGTTGCACTTTCCATGGTACCAGTTTTTATTAACTTTTTTCAAAAGTTTCCAAACTTTTGTGTTCAGATTTGCGGTTTAGGTTTAGGGGTTATGTTTAGGGCTTAGGTTCAAGTGTTAGGTTTAGGTTTACTACGTTTTTACCAAGCATAGTGCAGTCTTCTGCATACTTGTCATGGATTAGTGCCATGCTACAGGCGAAGGATGACTAAGTTTTCAAAAATGAAGGTCCACTATAATCATTTTGTTTTGTATTTAGCCAATGTCGCATTCGGATACGGACGGATATCGGATACTAAATTCCTGAAATTTTCAGATAAGGATTGGATATGGATATGCAAAAATTTTTCGGATATGGATCAGGAGTTAAAAAATCAATATCCGCTCACCTCTGCCGAGAAGTCTTCTGGTGAAGTCTCGAGGTCGCCGCAGCCGAACCGCACCTTTGTTGCGTCATGAAGGGTAACGTGTGGTGGAAACCCACTTTTCTTCCGATAGTTACTGTGGTCATGGGCGTCCGCAGAAATTTTTCCAGGGGGGGCAAAGTCGACATTTTGCTTATGTTTCGCTGGTTGTTGACAATGCAACGCAAATTGACGTATACAAAAAAAGAAAATGTCAAGCGGTAACATCAAACGACCAAGTGGTTTCATTCCAATGTTACGGCAACAGTTGCATACAATGCTTTCCTTGTAAGAATATTTTACACTGAGCAAATGTTTGTTTTAGTGAGCATGGATACTTTAAGACTGAGTCAGCAGAGTTTGAAATGAATTAGAAACTTTGTGAATTTTTAGAATAGTGTAAAATCTTATGAAAATACGAACAAACTACACCTTTAATTCAAATAGCTTCTTGTTTTCGTGCTTTTCCAATGTTTTGGAATGTTGCAAGTACTCGAGATGAGATTTCACGGTCTGGTGGTTCTGAGCACTTGCGCGCGTTTAGAGGAGCATTGGTTGCAGAAAATGCGCTTTGTTGGCAGCAATGCTTCTTTTTCACTCATGCTTCTTTACACATAGTATAAACCAGGGGTGGGCAAACTTGTGCAATGGAAGAGTCATTTGCAGAAAATCAAAAACACCAGCGAGCCGCAAAACTAGTTTGTAGTGTCAAAACAAATACGGTAAAGAATGCATTTTTACATTAAATGATGTACATTGTACAGTACTTGTCAGTATGAAGTTTTTGTTTGATTTTCTAGTTCCAGAAAACCTGGACAGTATGTTGTTAAAGCTGTGCGAATTTATTCTCCCAAGTGTTAATTTTTCAGGGTTGCACAGTGGTTTGATTTTACGACCTTCATTACAGGGAAAAATTCACATAAATATTTTGTGCTATACACAGAAATGAGTTGCACACTGGTATTTTGAATTCTGGGTATTCACCTTCTAGAACCTGTAGCCAAAAATTAAGTGTAGAGTGGCATTGACTAAAGTTTTTTTTGACCCAGATTTTCTTGCATTTTGGTCAGTTTTTTTTCTACAGCAGACAAGTTTGTAACAAACGGTTATCCAACTAAACAGCCATCACTGATACATTAACATTGAATGGATTTATAAGGAATACAAAGCATGGTTTCAATTCTTGGAAATGGTCAAATCTGGCTTGGAACTCCTCCAGTAGTCTTAAAATTTATTTTAGTATTCTTCCACTTCGTGGTCTGCAATTGCCTCTTGGCGAAACGTATTGTTTCTCATTCCGACACTGGGAAAACGATAGAATGCTTTTGACAATATGTGTCTTTGAAGTATTTTAATTTTCTTCTGGGAAAAAAATTAGCCTAACTTAACGAAAGAAGAAAAGGTAGCCTAACTTGCGATTTAGGTTCACAGTCGTTGTTATCAAATCGCGCAGACTCCCTGGTGACCAGTATTCCCTCTAAGGTGCACAAATACGCAGAACCACCAGAGCATTCGCGCAGTGAAATCTCATTCTTGCGCACTTGCAACGTTCCAAATTAGATATCGTATATATATCGCATCGCCCTTTCGCAACGTTTCACTGGTTGTGTGTCAACATCAGGGTCTCAAACACATTGCTTCGAGGGTCAAATTAGGACCTATTAAGCAACCCGAGGAACGCATTGTGACGCTGACGCAACAATGGCGGTGCCTGAACCTTACAAGAAACAGCTTTTCCATTTTATTTCCTGCGACATGTATCGTGAGTTATAGCCAAATCATTTCTAGCCGCCTCTACGTTCTCTTGAAAGAAACTTGTCCACTCGCTGGCGGAGCACTTTTAAACATCGGTGAATAAACTAAAAAACTTAAATGTTGATTGTATGAAAATACCCAAAACGCATCGGGGGCAGCACAAAGTGCCCTCGGGGACCACATGCGGGCCGCGTGTTTGAGACCCCTGGTCTACATGGTTGTGAAATTGCATGCGCACTGAAACATTTGCACAATGTAAAATTTTCTTACAGGGAACGCTGCTGGTGACTAACTTCGCAAATTGTGTAAACACATTGATAAATGAAACAAACGTTAAAGTTGAGGCAACAATTCTCAATCAACTTTGATATTGCTATTCATCTAGAAGAGTCACACACAATATGTCGGCAACCCGCAATTCGTCCACCATTGGTTTAAACCTACGTGCCTTACCGTTATCAGCAGTCACTGTCTCGCTCAGTGGCGTACGCAGAAAATTTCCGGGGGGGGCAAAGTTTCGTCACAATCGCATGACGTCACAAATCAACTTTAGGGGAATTGCCGTAGGCACGACCATTCTAGGGGTCTGGGGGCATGCCCCCGGGAAAATTTTGCAAAATTACACCTAAAATATGCGCATTTTTGTGCATTCTGGAAGCAAGTTTTGGTATAACGCTTTTACGAGACTTATTAGCCGGTGAGACAAAAAACTGAGATTTTGTCTGAGGCTCATGAAATAAACCTACATGCGTGCTTTGATGTTATAACTTTTAGACATGCATCGCTTATCGAAGACGCTTATTGAAGTTTGTGGGCTCAAATCTCACGCTAGCCGAAGCTTTTTTCTGGTGTTCATTGTTACCTGTGTTAAGTTACTTGACAGCGACGTGTGAAGCATTTTTTTCAGTGAAAGAATGAAATCGTAAAAGGAAAATCAAGCAGAGGAAACGTACAGTAGCCATAAAAAATTTGCGTAGTGCGTATATCAGTGACCAGAAAACAAAGTCAGTTTATTTTAAATTGAGGCCCTTGGTCCCCTTAATTGCGCCACTGCCGAATACTGTTTATACATTTTTTTATTTTTAGGGTCTGAGGGGGGGTCATGGCACAGTGGCCCCCCTCCGTACGCTAGTGGTCTCGCTGCATTACCTGCCAAGACGTCTGCATTCAATAGTTACAAGCGGCAAAACGGCTACCACCGTAACCTAAAGTGCATCTTCGAAGATTTATTGCCGTGTTGTTGTTTCGCAGCAAAGGCCAATAGTTGAACAATTCGCACCCGAGTTTCGCAACCTGCCTCTGCAGGCAAGGAGTGGACATGAGTGAACTGCAAGGTCATAACTGCATGTTATCAAAACAGTGAACCTGACTCTTGTGCAGTGTGAATGTCACATCGGCAAAAAAACTGTTATTGCAAGAATTAACCCAAATAATCAGAATTAAATTCCTGGTTTCACGCTTCCAGAAATTTTTGTTTCTTTGTCCCAATTTCCACGGGGGGGAAAATTCCCGTTTTGCCCCCCCCGCGCACGCCCATGACTATGGTTGTGTTTCATCATAAACATATTAAGCTATTCAAACCATTACCACCACATGTTATTGCGTGGTCCGTCAGAAAAGTTTTAATCAGTCGATTCGCAGAACGAAAGAGCAACAAACGAGATTGCAGTATTTAGCTTGAGCGATGCCGAAATCTGTAATGCCATCAGGAGGTTTGAAAAGCGCAATGCTTCTGAGAAGAAAATGCGCAAGGATCTGGCAGTGTTAGCTAAAACGCCGCAACTGAATCGCTTTTTCTAGCAAAACTTTCAAGCAGCAACGTCAAAGCTACGGCGTTGACCAGAGCACCTAAAAAGGAAGGTGAAAATCAAGATATTTGCTTGGAAACAACTTCCACACTCAACCTGGCTGGCCATATTGACATGTTCTTTTTCTGGTGTTTTTGTTTGTAATGTCTAGTTTCTGTTTATTGTTCGGGTGAATGTTGTTTCTTGCCGAGTCACTGGCTAGCCTGTGAAATATTTTTTCTTGGTAAAAATACACTCTAGGTCTAGTAGTTGTATCATAAATATCTTCTCGCAGTTGCCTGCATGTGTATTTGAGTGAGCACATTCTTGTCTACCGGAAAAAACAAACGAGAACGTTGCGAATCAGCGAAAACGTAACTGTTACAAACGATGATGTAATTACGTCATAGGGGTTGTCCCAGCCCCCCTACCTATTAATCTGGCTGTGGATGCAGTCAGATTGTTTGCATTCGTCTCTATTCTTTGAACACTACAATCGCATTTTACTTTGTGACTGAGTGCCCGAACATTGCAGTGTTTGTTTGATGGATGGCGTGTCATGCCACAACGCATTCGTACTTTACCTGGACTTGACCAGTTTAGGACTTGACCAGTTTACCTGGACTTGACCAGTAACTTGACCAGTAGCGTTTACCTGGACTTGACCAGTTTACCTGGACTTGACCAGTAGCGTTGTACCAGTTTCACATGTAAGCCAATAATAATGTTAAGTATGTGTCTGTAACCTTGTGGTTCTGCCTCCAACGTCGTTGCAAAACGTTCTGCCAAGAAAGTGTCTGTAACTGTGTGATTCAGCCAGCTCCAATGCCGTTGTACAACGATCCATTTTCTTTGTTTTTATCGCCCTGAGTTGTGCAGAGAGCAGGGCCGCGACATGGGGA
>Ga0210059_1014735_pt1 | contig 11510 bp, 6 predicted proteins | sample Ectturendosymbi2_FD_188042 | JGI IMG/M metagenome (GOLD analysis project Ga0210059, IMG submission 188042) | Ecteinascidia turbinata endosymbiont from Florida, USA - Sample 2 (SPAdes) (version 2) | ecosystem: Host-associated > Tunicates > Ascidians > Unclassified | place: Key West, Florida... | reverse complement strand
CGATGACGTCATCGAATGAAAATTCATGAAACTACCCCCCCGAAATGAAGAGCTGGTTGCGCCCCCTGATTCATAACATAGCACTGCTGTGACAAAACAACGGACGACAAAATGGCCTCATATCGTGAATGTTGTTTTCCGAATTGCGCAAAATCATGGTGAAAAAGTTACTTTCTTAGGTTTTATGGGGGTCGATCGCCCCAGTCGCCCCTCTCCTTAATCCGCCCCTGACTGCGTTGCATATGGAGTGAAGACGTTATACAATCAGAGCCGTATCACCCACACTCCATACCCCCCAACTGGGAGGGCACGCTGCCACAGGGGGCCCAAAATTCAGTCCCGTAACCACTTAGCGCTCCCTAGAAAGCTTCGATCCCCCAAATTGAAATATGAAGCACTAGAAATCAGTGAAGTTAGGGGGCCCTTAGAAAAGATAAGTACTTATGCATTACAGTTACTTTGGGTCTTGTTGAAAGCAAGGTATTTACACATTACAACTGCTGTTGGGGGCCGCTTTGAAAGCAAAGTAGCCTACTTATACATTACAATTGCTGTTGGGCCCCCTTTCAAAGCAAGGTACTTTACACATTACAGTTGCAAAGAGGGGTCCGAGGCAGGTGCATCCCTTGATTTCCCTTCAACCCACCACTGTATATAAACCTGACAATGGTCTTATATGCGGATATGAAACCGATTGAACACGTTCTGCTTCATCCGGTATGTGTACTTTCTCACCTGATGTGCGCATGTAAATACTGTAATGTCAAGTTATCTTTATATTATTGAACACACTGAAGTTGCTGATGTGTTTATCACTTCAAAAAACACAGATTTCACGCGATTTTTCATAATTGAACCTAGACACACAGTCGACTAAAAACAGATCTGGGTGGAAAAAAACTCAGTGGGAGCCCTGGCCACATGCGGAAAAACGCATACTACCGTAACGTGAACTTCAAGACTTGAAGTGAACATTTGAAGTTTCATTGCCGTGTTTTGTTACGCAATAAAGACCTGGAGTACAAAAATCCGCTAGCAAGTTTCGCAACCTGCCTCTGTAGGAAAAGGGGCGAACATGAGCGAACTGCGCACTTGGGCTAAGCGTGTTGGGGCCCTCGCGGCCACGACTTTGTCCCTTGCGCGTAATCAGGAAGGGCGAAACCCCTCAAATTTTTTTCGGCCCATCTGGAAAAATGTGTTAGATATAGTATAAAAAACTTGGACCCCTCTCAGAAAACTCTTCGCCCCACCTGGTGTCCCAAGCTGGTTACGGGCCTGCTTTGCCCTGATGGGCCTTTCGTTCATTTATGCGACCCTGTCTACATGCCTAGTTGTATACGTCCGGAAGTCAGACTTTCACTTGATGAACGTATTTTGTGTAGTGATTGTTGTAAAATATTGTAGGCTACTATGTCTAGCCCAGGTAATCTGCTCTTATTTTGTACTGCATAGCAGCAAGATACCTTTGGTGCTTACGACCAAAGTTACACATTTGCGCAGCCTGCTGTTCAGACAGCTAGATTGAGCTAATTGTGTAGTTAGAAGAGTCTATTTCGGGGATTGTCCCAAAGCAGAGTAGTGCAGTTAGTGGATTGTGGATGTTAAACCGTAGCGTCCACGTAGGCCATAGTCTATATTTGGTAACATATATAGGCGATTTGAGATACAAAATGTTATTAATCTGTGCCATCCACCAGAAAACTAACAATCTAGACATCAGCAAGGTTTATGCATGCGTATTTCAGCCAGTAAAAAGCCCAATAATGCGTACGCTTTATAAGCGTATTTCACTTAAGCTCATGCTAATCAATTTGCGCTAATGAAAGAGCACGTTCATTACGGCTCACATGCTTTGATCGGCTTCACATTTGCTCCTTTGGTAATAATATTTTGATAACTGAACGATAGGATCGATTGTGCTTTCCTGCAAATGTTTTTTGCATTTGTATTTCATTACGACATCTCTAAATAATTGCCGTCAATTAAATGACAATGATTTACGATCCTATTCCTTTTGTTAAGCTCGTTCAAAAATTTTTAGTTGGAAACTACGAACCTATTATGGGTATTTGCGGGAAATATTTAAAATGTAATTTGCGCAAATGTTGTTCATGTTGTGAATTAAAAATAAATTTTCCGCACCGGTGTCGGTCGTTTCCGCTCCTGCCTGTACAAATGAGGTATGGCTTCCTTGGCGGCCTGTGAGTGTGGCGCTGAAGAACATACCGTCAACAGGATTATGACGAGAAATTTTTTGAAATGCTAAAAAGACGGTGAAACGTATGAAGATCTTAAAAGAGATTCAACACCAAAAACTGAAAAATTGTTAAAAGAGTTCATATCAAAAAATTACACAATGTGAATGCTTCACCTTAAAAAGCGCGGACGCCCATGCACCAAGGTTATACGGCCAACCTAAAGTTCACAAACCTGATATTAAACTACGTCCTCTTGTGTCTTTCATCGGTTCCACACATGCCCTGTCTGAAAAGATTGTCAATATTTTAGCATCACTGGTTGGCAACACGGAATTTCATGTAACGCGTAATTCAAGTGATTTCGTTGAATCCATTAACGACTTAAGATTAGAATACGAGGACGTGTTGGTGTCTATTGACGTCGTAACAGTGTTTACAAACGTCCGAACAACACTAGCAGTAGAAATAGCCAAGAAAAGATTGACAGAATGTGATGTCGTTCAAGAACGTACAAATTGGTCTATACAAGACGTTTGCGAGGGACTAGATCTTTGCATGCCATCATCACATTTCACATTCTGAGGGAACTACTTCAAACAAATATTTGGGACACCTATGGGTTCACCGGTGTCACCCAGTTTGGCGAATTAATCATGGAAGACATTGAAAATAAAGCAATGACGGGATTTCACCACCAACCTAAAGTTGGGAAACGTCATGTAGACGATACGTTTGTTGTTATAACAGGAACGTATTTGCAGCAATTTTTCAACTTTTTAAATAGCATTGAACCTACTGTTCAATTTACAAAAGAAATAGAAAATGATGGAGCTCTGGCTTTCCTGAATGTGAAAGTAACCGGTGAAAATACCGGTTGTTTGGAATATGCTGTTCACAGGAAACCAACACGCACAGACCGATACCTGAACTTTCGATCAGACCATCCTCTCTAACACAAACAAACGGTTATTGAAACATGGCTATGCAGAGCAAAATTTCTGACTTCAAATGAAGCCAACTACCGAGAAGACATGGATCGCACTTAACTAGCCCTCAAAAACAATGGTTATCAGCCCGCATTGACGGCTCAATCACAACTTACGAACAACACCAAGAAAATGGTAGAGCACCAATCTTCAGTGGTGCTACCATATTATTGTGGGTCATCGGAAAAGCTGTAAAGATGTCTAAGGGATCACAAAATCAAAGCGTTTTTCAAACCGACACGAACAATTGCTGACAAGCTTACGAAATGGAAAAGAACCTGTCCACACTTTTGATCGCCAAGGCGCGTTATATTGCGTACCGTGTGGTGACTGCGACCAAAAGTACTTTGGCGAAACAAAAAGGTCATTCAAAACACGCAAAATGAATATATTAACAATATGAAACATTTTAATCCCGAAAAAAGTGCGCTTGCTAAACATGCAGTAGAGTTGGAACGTCGAATCAACTGGTCGAAAACTCAGATCGTTGTTTTTGAGAATGATTTTAGAAAAAAAACTTTGAATCATTTTTCACTTTTTCCACACCCAACGTCATTAACGAAAAGAGATCTCTTTCCAAAAATATACAAAGTGCGTTTGGCTATAATTAACTTAGTAAGAGATTGCATATTTTTGATTCGTTTTGACTCGACTCGACGTACAGTTTGTTTCTTGCTGCTGTTATTTTGTTCTACTCTATTATCTGTTCTCCATTTTCTACTGTGCCTTTTCAACGTAGTTATCAGTGTTATCACTACATCATCCAATCACGCGCGTTCAGTGAATTTGACTGCTCTCCTGTTCGAGTCGCCATTCGCCCCCTGGTTAAAGCCTACTGTTAGTGGGCTGAAAGGTCAGTGTCGTTTTCAAAGTTTTACAACAGTTGAGCAAAGACTTTTATTATTGTTATCCTGTTGGCTGGTTCTGCAACATGTAAGCCGTCAATCATGCTGTCCTCCAATGTCCAATCCATCGACCTGTCCATGGACTGCACTGCACAGCCTGATGGTTCTGGACGATGAGACAATCGAATGGCTGCTCAACACCTGCCGCGAGATCTAGTGCGGCCAAGCAGTGGTACGAACAACTGGCTTAACAGAAGAAGAATGAAACGTACCAGTTCGTTTCGCATATTTTTTCAAAGAAAACGTATTTGTTTCCTTCCATTTTAATTCATCTATTTTTTATCAGACTGCATTCTCACAAAAACACTTCAGTGAATGCCAGCCATTCATGAGAACCAACGTTTAATTTCGTAATTAAAGTTATATTTATCGACCGCTCTGTTCGGTATATAGCAGTGGCTCTTAACCGGGGGGCGCGAGTCCTCACGTGCTTTACAACAAGGGCGTACGCAAGGGGGGGTGGGGTTAACCCCCCATTGAGCTTGCTATTTTACAAAAACTTTGTTGTAAAGCGAGTATTTAGGGCTTTATTTTTTACAAATATAAGGGGAGTATGTGTAGAAGAATAGGTCTATTATGTCAACAAACTTCGCTTGAAAACACGAATATGACGTCAAATTTTGACGTCACAAACAACGCACACCAAATACAAATGGCCACCATCTGTCACTGAATGAACCCCCCCCCCGTGAAAATTTTCTGCGTACGCCACTGCTTTACAGCATTGAAAGTTTTGAACGGCAATGTGTCCCTTCCAAACGTGACTTTCTGCAATGTGGCCGTACACCTGCATGATGCTAACTTTCTACAGTACTCCCGCCGTGTTCTGTGATGCGCCAATGCATATTTATGACGAATCAACTTCACTTGAGCCACACTATTGTTGAATGTGAGACTAAGTTTTTAAATGCGGCTTGGCAGGTACACGTCGCCGTACAACGTCGACTTCTCGGCCAAAAATAGATAGTAACTTTGCTTTCTGGCCATCTCAATGGCGACACTCAGCTCCTTAATCTCGGAACCGTGTTTTTTATTCACACTAAGCGGCGCGACGTAAGTGTTTAAGTCTACAAACAAAGATAAATATTTGTATTGAAATATCCGATTTATGCGATTAATCGTACTGTGCCTTTCACGTATGAACGGCTTTGGTTTGAGATTCTGGAATCTTATACGAAAACGCGGTTGTAGCTTTTAACCGATATACAATTAGTAGTAGGGGTAATCTCTATTCGCTGCGCGAGAGTGTGCAGTTGCAAAACTATGCAGAGTGAATAAAACAAACAAAAAATTAACAAAAGTTGGCATAAATCTTAACCAGCTATGTCCAGCCCGCGGAGCGCATGCGGCCCAGTAGAAGATTTTGTGCAGACCAGTTTAGGTTTTCGCTGCAGCATAACTACAGCTTGCATACTTAAAACCTCTCCTTATTTTGATAATCTTAAATTTGACATTTTGATGCAGGTGATACTCAGTGCCACTTTATCACGTATGTACTGCGTACTGGGAGATTTCCTTACGTCCACTGACATCTTCGCGCAGAACGTTTTACTAGTTTTCTAATTTCTACCCTTGTTCCACTGGCACTAAACATTCATGTGAAATTACACTTACGGAGCGGTTAAAGGTGCCAAAGAGTCGTTACCATAGCTGTTAGGATTTGAACGGTTTCAGGATTTGAACGGTTTCAGTACATTACCTTAAACTAAATTAAGTCATTCATGGTGCGGTCCTCATTAATATGTCATTTAATGTGCGGCCCTGGTTAAGATAGTGACACTAAGCAATTTTGTTTGGACATAGCCAGTGGCGTACGCAGAAAATTTTCATGGAGGGTTCATTCAGTGGCGTATGGTGTCATTTGTCTTTGGTGTGCGTTGTTTGTGACGTCATATTAATGTTTTCCAAACGATCGTTTTGGCGAAGTTTGTGCTGATCAGCCACAGCAGACAAAACAAAGACAATTGTGGCGGATAAAGTGAACTAACGTGGAACACAATCTTAAACATGCGTAGTGGACGAAAGGTCTGCAAAAAGTGGTGAGATGGTTTCTGGACGCAGACGATAATCCAGATTCCCACCAAAACCTAATTATCACTTCTTGGCCCATTCACAATGTTCCTTGAAATTTGCATACAAATTCATTCCGTGGTATTTGCATTAAGTTGACAAACAAGCTAAAAGTATGCGAAAACAATTAAGCTCCTTTGCGCAGGTAATAAAGTTTTTGTAAAATATCAAGCTCAAGGGGGGGTTAACCCCAACCCCCCTTGCGTACGCCCTTGGACATAGCTGATCTAAAACAAGCAACCGCAGCACAAGCATGCGGGCTAGAGTGGGAATATGCATATCTGCGAGTACCGGCAAATCTTCTGTAGTGTTGCTTGAAAGAAAGCGCTTTCCATCTAATGCTGCAAACCATTGTTGCACCTGATATTGGCCAAAATTGTCAAGTGATCAGTGTTTGTACTGTATGGACTTCGTGTCCGTTACAAAACCTTAAAATTAAAAAAAATTGAATCAATTTATCAATAAATACATTTGTTTTTACAACTTATTTTAAGACAGGTGGGGGTGAAACAAACGAAAATTACTGAAGGAGGGCGTGGTGGAGAAAATTGTTAAGGAACACTGGTATATAGAGTCAAATACAAGTGTGTAACTATATAACGGAAAAGTGCTTGAAGCTCGATTTTTATTTTTTTGCTCTGTGCAACTCCAGCGTAGGTTTTCATGACTTGGATCTCTCCACCCTTTTTTTCGCATCGCCCGCTTCTTTTACGCCACATACCAGTTACGTTGCCACAAGCGCATGCGCAGTGACTGCAATAATGATAAGTTTATATCTTGTTCGTACAGGTGACAATATTGCTTCAGTTAGACTGTGACATTTCTAAAAATTTATCATTGTGTATAGCCGATTGCGATTGCTTGTGTCTTTATAATAACTTCTTGCTCAATTTAAACTTACTTGTTGTTACTAGCCCTGGTAAGACATCGTTTTTTCATCCCAACTCATAATATCTTGGAAATAAGTTAGTAGCGTTTTTGTTATATTCAGAGGCTCAATACAAGCGTCAACCTGCAATGCAACGTCGGTGACTTACAAATCGGAAATGATTGACCATAGCTGTTATTGTACCAATTTGATATGTAATATTTTCCAATTGGATTATGTTTCGGAACATACTTCACAATAAATATAATTAAATACTGTCAACATAATTTTGGCGAGAGTTAAAAGTACAGCTGCGTAGAATAGGAACGTAAGAATAACATAAAAGCCTAAACAAAAGCAAAGACTTTCAAAAACGAAAAAGAAATATTGGAAACGATAACTTTGCCACTTGTCTCGGTTGTTTAACTTGATGATGGTCTAACTCCTCGATCAGATTATTTTGTTGATGCTGGAAAGAGTTGATAAAGAAGCAAAATTGATCTCCTTGGCCCATTTGGTTTCCTAGTGATAATTTCTGCCTCCAAATATTCCAAGGTAATGAAGTCGAAATCCCGTAAATCCCAACCGTGCAAGCAACTTCTTGTGGATTTTCCATGAAATTGTTTTCAAACATGACATCTTGTCAATGCGGTGTTCGACTGTATTTGTATGCCAAATGTTGTTTCAGCCATATTGCCTTATGCTAAAAGCCAACAGCGGGTAATAATGGGCATTGCAAACCGTCTTCCACTGCTATACTCTTGAGCCCTGTCCAGCATTTCCAGTTCCAGAATTGCTTCTAAGAATTTCTTCAAAAATCCACTCCATATTTGCTGTTTCAGGAGCTTAAAACAAAAAAGACCCATCAATGAGAAAATTTAAGTCACTGGGTTTTTTCGTTAATCAGGCAGAGAAGAGTTAATTTTTCATTATTAAATAAATTCAACAAAAACTTGTTTCAACTTTGTAGCAGCCAGTAAAGGTACTGTAGTTAAAAATAAAAAAATCGGGTCAGCGAGTATTCTGCCATGGTGTTTACACCAGTGGGAATTCATTGTTTTATGCAACAGTGTGCTACCGCGCGATTTGACATATTTTGCACATGGAGAAAAAATATTTTTGCAGATAAGTTTTACTTCACGTGATTCTAATTTTAATTGCACTAAACGGAAATATTAAGCTGATTTAACAGTTACTTGTTGATTTCACGCAAACCCAATACAACACATATGCCAATTTACGCTTCCCAACCGATTCCCTCCCACGTCAGGTGAAATTCCACACCTGCCAGCAATCTTTCAGGGCTTTCTTAGCAAAGCAATTGAAATCACGAATTGACAATTTTAGTGCGTCTTCGTGAAAGCATTGAAATAACTGTACAAATTATTTAGTTCCATACACTCCGTGACAGGCAAACATTTACGAAAACATCACTTTTTGCCAAAAAACTTGGATTTGTAACGCCATATTCGCAGAATCATTGCTTCCCAGCAGTCAACACTCACAGCTGCATAACTGAGCATAGTCGTCGCAGCAGTCACGGTACGTTGCACAATTTGCATCACAATTGCATCTGCCTTGGGAGCATCGAGCAGTGTTGCCGGAGCAGGAAGAAAGCGAAGCTCTCTTGCAACGGGGAAACCCTGGAAATGCGGTTAAGCACGACGTGCCTGCGAAAACAAAAGCAAGCCGTCGCCTAAACGATTTGCTGTGCTGTAACAAACAATTGGTGCAACAGCACGTAAGCTTTCTTTCCGTCACAATGAAACATCGTATTTGTTTTTTCTGTTTGTTACTCTACAGTACTTTTGTTCAACCTTATCAAAGAGTTTATTATGTTCCGCTTAAAAATATTTTTTCTTATAACTCCATAAGGTTTTTCATCGAACCACGACGAACAAAAACATTATGAATTTCGTCTCATTTGTGTTGCAGGATGAGAGGATTCTTTAAATACTTTGGAATGATTAGGCGCCATTTCTTTTCAAGTAGCTTTCGAACAGAAAAACGTTAAACCTTATACTTTGACAAAATTCGACTCGATCGATCATAAATGATTAAAAGAACAGCTTGACAGTTTTTAAATAAATCGTATTTTGTCTTTTTGGAACATATCACCTAGTAAATATCGTCCAATATGATTTCTTCCATCTTATACTGACACAAAGAGGCAATTTTCGGGAAATACTAAAACCTGCATTGCCGATAGTCTTAGCCTTGGTGATTGTGACAGAAAATTGAAACAAATTTTTAGGTTTCAGATAAAACTGCAATATTTGTAGGTTTGCGCAGAAATTTTCAGGTGATTTTAATAAAAAAATTTTAATGTGCAGAAAGGTTTGTCATGCATAAAACTTCAATATTTTGGAAAAGTCAGTAGTGACATGCCAATGAGTTTTGACAACGTTTTTGAGAAAAAATGTGCAGAGATATTTCAAAGCATAATTTGAATGCTGTTAACGACAAATTGTACAGGAGCCTGGTTCGTATGATATGTTTCGTTCGTTCGGAATTATTTGGGAAGCCAAAAAATTTGTTTTTTAGTAACATAGCAGTTTAGTAGAGTTTTTGCCAGTTTTTTTCACTATTGGTGTTGCTGACCAATTGATGTCTGTTGCTGACCAATTGATGTCTGAAATGTCTGACCAATTGATGGCAAAACAACTGCACTTTTTCCACCAGTTTTCGAAAAAATTTACGGACATTTCACACTTCTGTGTGATTAGCATTATTTTACAAAACCTTATAAATATTCACTTATTTTTATCAACCTTTTTCAAGTTTTCAAATGTTTTTGCTCATATTTTGCAGACGTTTTCTCGATTTTCTTAATTTTAGCTGTGATATGCGCAACCGTCTTGTATGCCCTCCGCCTCGTGCTGGAAGTTTTCAATCATATCTTCTGTTCTTAACATCTGCAATACGTTTTCCTGAAGACGTTTCATGCAACGTTTCTGTCGTACGGTTTCTTTTCTAACTAATCCAATACCAGCAAAAACATCAATAATTCCCAATATCGACACCGATGTATTGGTACATTGCTAAAATCGAAGCTGAAAGGTACAAATAAAGCGAGAGATTCATTGAATATTTAACATAGCAGTGGAAGATCATTCGATGTCAAAGGGTTCATTGGAATAGACACTTTTAGAACTGCGAACAGGACGTTTTATTGGATGCAGAGTCTCAGTGTCCATCAGGAAGGAAGTACACAACAAATGCCTCGGACACCCCGTCGCGCAAGAAATAGTAACTTTTGAACTTTGTTTGGAAATATGCTTGGTTAACAAAGAAGCTTTAGTAGCTCTTCCTGCTCTTTGGTAAGTTGACCCTCACGCAAGAAAGAAACAAACGAAGTGATGGCAAAATCGGGCGAAATTGTATAAATCAATTTCGCTGACGACCTTTTCTTTTACGCGCGCAGAAAATTCAGAAATCGATTAAAACCTGGTAATAAGTCATGCTTCATATCAGATAAAAAGTTTACAGTGGATCATTTTCGTACGGAAAATAAAAAAATCACTCAAACTTGATTTGAAGCAACAGAAATTGAGAAAAGTTTCAGTTTCCAGGACTCGGTCAAGTTACGGCTTTTTCGGCCAAGTCTCGGCCTCGAAAGTTGAAAAATTCTCTTTCGTATGTTAAGACCTCGATTATAGTTTCTGAAGCATGCATAAGAATGTAACTCCAATGTCAAGTGGGCAATATCTGTCACGGTTTATTAAAAATACTGTCTTTATCTTCAACTTTTCGATGGGCAGATAGCTTCCCAGAATTTTTTGCGGAAACTTCAACTTTCCGATTTTCGGATAGCAAACAACGTGCGATATATGATATGATCTCCGGCGGTCGTATGAAAACTTTTGCACAGGCCTCAGTTGACTTGCCACTGCATTGATGTGTTCATTATATTTTTGCCATTTTCTTCCATTACTGAGCAATGATTGGCGTCAAACTGGCTGGAACAAGTATGACGATATTTCCAGCAATAAAAATGTGAAGAGGGTCTCAAGTACCTTCACGACTTAATTTACAAAATATAGATATCTTTATTGTTTACATTTCGTTGCTGACGACATCCACAGAACACTGGTAGTCAAGGGCGTACGCAAAGGGGGGGTTGGGGTTAACCATCCCCCTTGAGCTTGATATTTTACAAAAATTTTATTACCTTCGCAAGGAGATTAATTGTTTTTACATACTTTTTGCTTGTTAATTTGTCGACTAAATGCAAATACCACGGAATAAATTTGCATGCAAATTTCAAGGAACATTGTAAATGGGCTAAAAAAGTAATAATTAGGTTTTGATGGGAATCTGGGTTATCGTCTGCGTCCAGAAACCATCTCACAACATTTTGCAGACCTTTCGTCCACTAAGCATGTTTAAGATCGTGTTCCGCGATAGTTCACTTTGTCCGAAACCATTGTCTTTATATTGTCTGCCAAAGGCGGACACAAGTGTGAGTTGGGGTTAACCCCCC
>Ga0210059_1014734_pt1 | contig 11511 bp, 7 predicted proteins | sample Ectturendosymbi2_FD_188042 | JGI IMG/M metagenome (GOLD analysis project Ga0210059, IMG submission 188042) | Ecteinascidia turbinata endosymbiont from Florida, USA - Sample 2 (SPAdes) (version 2) | ecosystem: Host-associated > Tunicates > Ascidians > Unclassified | place: Key West, Florida... | reverse complement strand
CCGGCTGGCAGCTCGAAAGCGAGACGAGCTGATAGTGGCTGCAGCAGCACGAGACTGCTTTAATAAAGTCGTTTCACCCTTTGGCTTGGCGATCCTTGCAAGAAAGTCGCAAGTAGCCACTAAAAGGAAACGCACCGATTCCGGTTAGGGGTTTATATTAAACAGAGGCCGTAACGGTTAAAAACACAGGGTTTACTGGAACAGGGTCCGACAATGCACAGCTAGGACGTTGTCCAGGTGACCAGCCGTTACACTAAACACTGTTAGCGAGAACGGTCGAGCGTGGTCTATCCTTGCGGTAGTATAGATCCAACTTCTCTATAGGAAACGGGGTTAAATGTTCATCGCAAGACCCAGACAAGATTGGCGAAACTTCGGATGCAGGGAAGTTGTCTTGTCTCACAAGGTTGGAGAAAGTCTTGGAAGTAAGACTTGCCTTGTTAGCATAACGAAGAGGTTATGGGGCACCTCAGAGGTTGGAGAAACTTACCGACTTATGGAAGTTGCCTCTAATGCTAAAACGGCCTAACAAGTGCGGAGGTGAAGCGAGTGCACCTCCGACCCTAAATCACTACATAGGAGAAAAGGTATAGAACGGCAAAGCAGTAAAGTAGAAAGATAGGTCCATATAAGGAAGTTGAAGTTTTGAAAATTTGAAATCGTCATAAAAACTAAACTAAACAACATTTTTCAAAAATTTTAGTCCAAGTTCTGTTCTATACACCCGATTGTGGCGTTAACATGAACAAAATAGTAAAAATTGAAAATTTAGTACTTAGCAAATTTTTTATAACTCTCGCTGACCAAATGACGCACATCGAGACTTTGAATGAAAAAACTACGGGGTTTGGGATACTCATTTGCTGATGAATGATGGTTAATTTTTCGAAATGTCACCTTGTTAATTAAAGTTAGCCGTATGTTTTAATTGATCAGCCCAAGTTACCATATCATACCATACGTCATGCGCAGATCAAGTGCCGCAGCCGCAGTGTTCGAACCGACGATCAAGTAGTGGCCGGTTGGCCATCAGCTACCCCAAATGCTTAACAAAAGCAATTTCGGACTTAGAAAAATTTTGGAAATTTTCAAGGGGTAGGACTCTCCTGGCCCGTGTCCCGAGAGAGTCCTTGGCCTTAGGCCACTCATAATAGCATCAGTGGATGGCCGATGGTTCGGACTTTGATTTTGGCCCAAGAAAAATTTTTCGTATTCAAAATGCATGGGCCCGCTCAGGGGGCAGGATTCAAAATGCATGCAAGAGATAGGCGTTCAAACACGTTTTTTCGCCACTAGGAGCCTGGCGCATTTCAAGGGGTTAATGAATTTAAACAAACTAACAACTTAGAGCTGTACGGTGGGGTCCTCTACGGACAGCCCACCACCTAACCTAACGCAGTCCAACTAGGGCCCATAGGGCCTAGGGGGGGCTTTAAAAGTTAGGGGGGCAAAAATTTTTATTTTTTGAAAATTCAAAAATTTTACTTCGGAAATGGCATTAGTAGTATGACGGGACCCTAAAAAATAGTTATTGGTCCCAAGGGGGTCAACAGTTAGGGCCCAGGGGGACAAACGTTTTAAATGACGTAATAGAACCGGAGTCAGTTTTGGAATGTACGCAAAAGCATAATGTACTTTTGATGAGGCAGTGAAGAGGCTCAGCATAAAACTTTAAAAGGTTTGTAGTGTGTAGTGTGAAGTGTATGGAGCTTTGAAGAGCAGTTAATCCAATGGACATATGAAGAACAGGGCAGACAGTCTGCCGGAAGCAGTAAGTTGATGATTAGCCAGTCCACAGTGAGTAAGTTAAACTAGGCGACGCTTGACTACACTGGTTGAACTTCAAGGAAGGAACCAAGTCTGGTAATGCCGGACCAAAGCTAAGTGACCTGAACATTTGGAAATAGATAGAACAAAGATTTAGGCCGCAAACTAGAGTGTGAGTAGTAATCGTCTGGAGTATGTAGTGTTCGCATTGAATAATTAATGGCTTTGATGCACCGGAGAAACTTCAAAATAGACCAGCAGAAACGCAAAATACCCGCATGCTGGCCTGGCGTCAAAAGCAAAAGTAAAGTCTCACTCTGTGCGCGTAACGCACCTGCAAGCCGCGCTGGCTGAAATCGAACGTACTAAAAGGCGCCGCGCGGAAGTAATTCGATACGATTGATTAATAATAAGATAAACAAGAGTTTCTCCGACTGCTGTGATGTCGTTTGCGGGACTGTGCATAGGGTTGCAGGGGTGTAGGACTTTGTAAGGATAAGGCGCACCATAGGTGCAACTCTACAAATAACAATAGGACTGATCATAGTACAGCTGTTCACAACATGTGGCTTGGGTGGTCCTACCCGACAAGGCCTAAGGGAAAACGAGCAACATACAAGAGGGTCATCCTACCCTGTCCCTAAGTGGAAAATCAGAAGTGGCTTTATGATGAAAGACACCGAGCTTTTGTCATTCAACAGTGGAGCTCCCAAGTGGGTGAAAACCTACAGTGGATAGCCTGCTGAGTCTGACTTCATGATTGGCCATCATCGATCGTGCAGCGTTAAAGTTGGCGATCTGGCACGCGCGTTGCTCGAACACACACACAAACATTACACCCACGTCAGGAGACTGTCAGCAATGACGGGCGAATGACCTAAACCAGGGGAGCGAAAATCAAGCATGTCTATAAGACGTGTGAGCTAGCGAGATAGCAAGACTTCAATTATGAAGCAAAGAACTAGTGTGTGACTTAAGGAAATAAGCAAATCCGAGCACCCAAGAGACAAGAACAGCTGCAATCAAAGCATGATTGTGTAAGGCCGAGGGGGAGTCGATGCATAAGAAATAAAATCGTAACTTAGAGTGAGTAAATTAAGTTCAGAAAATAGCATAACTAATTATGTATGACTAATTAAACAGCATAACTGATTATATATAACTTAGTAAATAGTAACATCAATTAAATAAGAACTAGCGAAATTCATAAAATGGAGAAAAAGGAAGTGAAGCGTGACAGTAAGACTTCAAAAGAAAGACCGCTGACAGACAAGTTCTTGAACAAGGAAAGTTGAAAACAACAGCAAGAAAACCTGCTGGCAATTACGATAAACATATGCAATTAAGTCACGAATAATGGTAGTAACAAAATGGCCATAGCCATTTAAAAAAGGGGGGAGTAGAGCATTGTCATGCTCATCCACAATTTAAAAACCCTTTTGCCAAAATGAGGTTTTGTTAAATAGTATCTTACGTAAATAACTGTTAAAACTTGGTATTGTAACTTAATGATAAGTAGAAGCTTGAAATATGTGTTTTTCGAATAATAGGAAATGTACTTAACACGCATAAAGAAAAAGGAATGTTTCTAATCGAAATGGCTAACTCCATTCAATAACAACATGCCAAAGAATGACAACTTATGCGGTGTACATGTCGTTGCAGGTATAGGAAAAGTAACTTAATGATAAATAAATTAAATGACGAAGAGAAAAGAGAAGAGAGAAGCTCAAGAAAGAATACGAACAATGCAAGTCCTTCGTGCTATGTTAGCCGCGAGAGAGCTAACACGAATAACAAGCCAACAATACAAGAAGAAGACTATAACCAGATGCTTATCGTGGCGAGGCTGGAGGACGACGATGATAATAAGCGTTGTGTTACTAACAATGAAAGCCGACGCATACACAAATAAATGTGGCTGTCCTCCCTCGTCAACCACGTGTAGCAGCCCGCAAAAGCTGCCAGTACAGTGCTATTGAGCGGAAGAATCATATCTTGGGAGCCAGACAGAAAAGACGTGTCTGCAGTGGCAAATAAACGCTTTAGAACCACTGACATATCCGTCTACGTCACAACCATTAGGAAAAGTATATATAACAGACAATAATAAGGTCGATACCACTAGACCGACACTGTTGAGCTAGGGATATTGTCCACTAAAACAGCCATTGCCGTCGCAAAAGGTACATTTGGGGTATATAGCAGGTCTGGCGACTAGTTCCACAGTAGATCAAATTTATGCGCATCCACATTTTGGGTTAGTAGGGGTAAATACTACCACCCATGCTCAAGCGAGATTTGGCAAGGATGCGATCTACAAGTCTAACTACTCTTTTTATGTAAAAGACTGTCATTGTTTCGCCGAGATAGTTGCGCCAACTGCTTATGGATGGACGCGCTTGTTTGACGATTTTACCTTGTGGGTAGGATTTAAGGAACGAGCAAAAATGGACATACATAATATCTTGTCGCCTGAATTGACGGAACCTCGAAATTGGGCATATAGACATAAATATCAATTGACTGGGCGCAAGGCAGCTGATGGAGGTGATATAACTGCTATGAAAGAGCCGCGACCGCCAGAAGTTTTGGTATTCGACAGACATTTAGATCACCGCAAACTTACGACAGTAAATGCCATGGAAAGATGGCAAAAAGGAGTGCGAGATTTTGCATGGATGCCTGCTAGTCAAGTTCGTAATGTGATAAAACACTCTTATGAGAATAAGATAGAAGCTAGGGTAAAGGCCATAAATTGGACGCAACCCCGAAACGAACTTCCACGCTATGTAAAGAGTATAATGCAAAGAGTAACGAGCTATTTGGGTAAACATGCCACAGTTTCTATGACTTGTTCCTACCAAATTAAAAATACTACCCTAAAGAAATTAACCTTACATGATCATTATATGGAAATACCCTATGTCCTGACGGGGTACGCAAAGTCAATGATTAAAGTAGGACCTTGGTTCGGATGGGCCGCAGGAAGTAGTCTGAGATGCAATTTCACACCAGGTTTTCCTCGACCAGCATCCACAGGGCCGCCTTTCCTGTGGATACATCAAGATAAACCCATAAGTTTGACTGCGTGGCAGCTGAATGAATACACTACGGAAAATAGAGAGAGCCATGCTCCTTTACAACTAACCACTATAGTATCGCACGGAAATTATACTCGTTTAAGAGAGATGGGGGGAAGCCAGATTAACCCTAACGCAGTCATTATACCCACTGGAGGAGTTCATGACATAAACGAATACCCAGTGATGTGGGGAAAGAACTGTCTCACCAAGCAGACAACGGCAAAATGCAATAAGACCATGGTAGACTTGGAAACTAAAATTCGATATGACAAGAGTTTTTATGACCCTTGCCAAAATCGTTCCATAATACCTGATTCGACACAGAACGCGATCTTCTTTCCCCCTCATGACACGGTACGAGATAAACGTCAGGTCTTCGCTTTCCATAGCCATAGTAACGGCTTTTGCGGTTCAAGGAGCGGTTGATTATGCCGGATATGAGGGCATACAAGGAGTAGAACAAGAACTAAATGATGAAATGAATACTAGGGCTGACCGCAACAATGCCAGATTCAGGCAAGCAGATTCCGCCATAGGACGCTTAAGTGGGCAAATACAGGATTTAAATGCGAAGGTTGCGCAGTTATCAGAAGAGGACGCAACTACCGACTGTTGCTAAATAATGTAAAGACTCAAGAGCAAGAAAACGTCATTTTACAACAACAAATCGAAAAGAATAACAGGGTTTTGATCGACCTTTCCAGAGCTCATTTAAGAGAGGCTACCGCCAATAGACAGATGAGTGACGCAGCAACGTTTTTATTCCAGACCATAGTAAACACCTTAAATCAGTCGAAACCTTTTCTACAACAAGGCATAGGATATAGGTGGCGATCGAGAAACGGACTAATACACCTACAGGGGGGTGAAAAACAACTAGTAAATGTATTAGGGACCAACGGTGACGTAATTTACAAGGACCTCATAAATGAAACCTGTAGTCAATTCATTGCAGCAATACAACAACGAAATCATGTGGAAGCTGAACTAAAGCTCCAACAAGACATAGCGGTACACCTTAGTAAAACCCGAAACGAAACCAGAATAATAAATGTGACCGCACCAGCACCCATAATCATACACTACGTGCCTGAATTAGACAATTTATCATTACACCGCAGTGGGGAAATAATGAAGGAAGCCTTCGAGAAAGTGATAAATCAGCCACTAGACGCAGTCGAGGATGTAGAGAACGCAGTAACAAGCTTTGTTGGAAACGGGCTGAAGAACCCTTTAAAAGTCATATTAACGGTAGGAGCAATTATAACATTGGTGATAATCCTAGGTGCAAGTCTTAAACGTGGATATAAGAAACATCAAAATAAACGACAGCCCCAAGTAGTGGACATGGGGATGATGCAGAAACTAACAAAGCCATACCTTTTAAAATAGCTGACTTGCTAAAGCATGAACAACAGCAAGTCCCCGTAGCAGAAGAGGGTGAAGCTGCAGTCGGCCTAGAAGGCTGAACTGTCCTTTGCTATGTGGCTGCCGGTTGCCACAAGGCACCGCGGAGACTTTATGTACCCCTTAAAACACTGCTGTTCATGATTTAGCAAGCCCAATAAAATAAAACTAATTCTTTTGGAAAGGGGAATGGAGCATTGGCATGCTCGTACCAAAATTTTAAAACTTTTTAAATAAAAACAAGGATTGTAATGCAGTGGTTTAATAGTATATCATAGGTTTTGGGGTCATTGCAAATAGTGAAGTATAATGACATTTATATCCAAAACCTTGCAAAACATAACACTTGAATAATAAGCGAAATATATACTAATCTTGCAGAGAAGTAACAAGTTGCAAGTGAATAAGAATAAGAAGTGCAATATGTCTGAAAATGAAAAATCAAGGGGCAAAAATAATGAGGATAACGCAACGGAAAATACCAAGTCGTTGTCACTGAAACAGAATAAGCCAGTAAGACCACAACGATTACGAATTAAAAGACAGCAATTTTATGACGTAAAATTGCCAACGTATGAGGAAAGTCAGGCAAAATACGAGAAGTTTCTGTACATATTGAAGGATGCTGATGAAAAGCAGAAACAAAACGAGTGAATAAGGAATGAGCTATTAAACACAGTGAAGTGAATATTCTATTTGAACAAGGTATTAGGGAAAATATAACATATTTTTCCGTAAAATAAATAAACTGGCTGAAAATGGAGGAAGAAAATTTGCAGAACGAGAAAACTCCAAAAGGGTCTCCCCAGGAGCAAGAAGGCAAGGAAGAATTTCACTTGCAAACACCTGAGTGGTACCGACCAGGTAATGAGCGACAAAATTCTAGACGATTGGAAAAATATGCACGAAAAGGAGAAAAATTATCTGAAGAACTAACAAAAATAGTGACTATCATAACCGAGAAAAAGGTTAAGATGCAGCACACGATGGAACTATTACAAGAGACGGAGGATGAATTGAGACTTGGACTGATACAACTTAGAATAAATCTAAGAAAGGCGGCCACTCAAACCATAACTAAGGAAGAAGAAATGGATTGGGAAAAAGAAGAGTATAGACTCAAGGCCCAACTAACAGAATTAGAAATGTGGTTGGGACTACAAGGTTCAAAATATGGAGCAGAAGTAGCTCATGCACACGAAGAAGAACAAACAAGTAAAAAGGCATCGGAAAAAGGGACAAAGGAAAGCGGACTTTTATTAAAAGCTTTGAAAGTAATGAGTCTACTGCAAAATTATCAAGCAAACCGAGAAGAAGACATACCAGCTGCAGTGGCTGGAGCTTCCACTTCACCTGCGACCCTGGATCAGCGAGACATCAGTAGCTTTGATAAGAAGCTAGATTATGTGGCGTCAACTTTGCAAACGCAAGAAATGATTAAAGTAGCAAAAGAGACAAGTGCGGAGAAGTTAGTGTTAAAATGCTTCCGCTGTCACGAAGAAGGACACTTCAAGCGTGATTGTCCAAAGCGATCACCACGGACCTGGAATAGGGGCAGAGGAGGCTGGAGCCAACACAGAGGTGGTCGGCACCCAACAAGGGGTAGACCAGGCTGGTATAGAGGACTTCCAGAGGCATAGGAAGCCATCAGGACAGAAGACGATACCCCAGAAATCAGCTTGATGAATTTGACGAAGATACGCATCGGTCACATCATGAGTCAGGATGTGATGAAAGAAATCTAACGAGGGCACTTGCGTATGACGGTGGCCAAGAATATCGAAATACGTCTTAAAATGAGGGAGTTAGGTACAACCCATTATAATAGAAAAGAGCAAGGAAAAGAATGGATTGCTTACTCACAAGCAGAACCATGACTGGTAGTCGGACACAAATAACCCGACGACCGATGAATAAATGTGGATAGTTGGCGAACAAAAGGGGTTTTGATTACTACCTTATATAAATAGTTGCCTGTCATGTAGTTTCCGTAAAACCTCTATAGAAAAGAATACAGTATGGAGAATGATAATTTTAGTGTCATAATTATTAAGTTAAGGCAATAAAGAAAGAATGATGACATATCTAAGATATGATAAAATATCCATCGTAAGTAGCTATAATAGTCATTATGTCATACGAAATCAATCAGTTACGTGATGGTACGGCTAGTTACTACAGTAACAAATAACAGAGACATTATGTCATTATCGATCATCATAGTGAATCAGGAATAATTATTGTGAATTGTATATGGTCTAGTGTTGTCGTAAGCGAGGTCATGAGTGAAAATTGTGCATGCCTTTAAACACCATGATTTTTATGTCATGCGTATCTCATAAATAAGACATAGTCATTGACGATGGTGTTATAAGAATATCATAAAAAGACGTCGTCAGTCGCAGAATGCTTTATGAACATATATTCTATTTGAATAAGAATTTACTCGTATCATAGTGATGTGTATCATAAATGTATATTCTATTTGAATAAGGAAAAACTAGAGTGAATAAACTAATAAAGATGTTAAGTGCTATGAAAGATAAAATAGATGATTGGAAGACAAAGAATGTGGCAAAACAAATAGCCCAGCTACGTAAAGACAATGCAAAGCTGGAGCAACAGTTAGCGGATTTGCAAGCTGGCCGGCCAACAAAAACCATAAAAATAATAAGACAGGATTCTGTGACGAATACTGGTGATGACCACCTAAAGAAACATATCTATGAGCAACCACCAGACGAACTCGATCAAGGAGAAAATAGTCAAAATGAAATGAGAAAAGAAGAAACTCATACGAAAACGAAGATAAATCCTACGAAAGAAGAGCCATGCAAAAACCAAACTCAACAGATGCGTCATATGAGTAAACGACCTATGAAAAGGTCAAGAAAGCGGTGTCACTTTTGCCGAAAAAGAGGACACAAAGAGATTGTATAAGCAAACAAATGCTTCGGAAGTGGTTATGGGATGATGCAAGCGAGGAGGTAGAAGAACACCCTGCAGAAATGCAAAGCGTGACGGCTGCCCAGCATGAGCGGTAGAGGAACACCCTGCAGAAATGCGAAGCCTGAAGGCTACCCATTGCTCATTGTATATAAGGTTGATGAACACCATAATCTTTTAGAAAGCGTGAACGAAAACTGTATGCCACGTTGGAGCATGCAGGGTAAACGAACACCGCATGCTTTCATGCATACAGCGTGGACGAACACCGCATGCAGGGATTCTTGCAAGCCGCGTGAACGACACCCTCTGAAAGAGTTAAAGTGTGGACGAAAGACCGTATACTGTAACTTGATCATGATTCAGTCATGAGAAAGGACACCATCACCAGCAAAACGAAGTTTAATTGGCGGGCGAAGCGCTTAAAGGAAAAATAAATATTCAGTAAAAAGGAGGTTGACAAGAGGGCAAAGCGCTTGACTGAAAAATAAAAATTATTGATACCCACGTCAGAAATGAAACTAGCGGAGAAAAGCTAGAACAAAATAATAACATTTATAATCAAAGCGTGGCCTGCCTTGCATCACGCAGTATGAAATAAGGGGTGAAAACTCAATTGAGAAGTAAAGTATAGAAACGGTACATAACATTAATAATCAAAGTATGGCGTGCCTTGCAGCACGTAGCATGCCTAACGGTATGAAGCATGCTTAACGGTATGTAGCGTGCCTGACGGTACGTAGCGCATTTGGAAATGCGTGATAAGGGCCTTGGAGAAAAATCTCCAAAGTAGCGTTCTTAACGGAACGTAGCGTGCTTAGCGGCACGTAATAGGTCATAAAAACTAGTTAGAGGAACTAGGAATAAAGGATGATATGTAAAAATAATAATTTAAATATGTTATAACTGGCAATAAAAAAAGGATAAGAAATTTGCTAGTTAAAAATTTTCAGTCACGAAAGCAAAATTTGTTACCTGAATACTATAGACGTCTACAAATGAAGCGATTGTGAAATCTGTGAATGAGAATGAATGACCGTGAAATTAGGAATGATTGATGGGGAGAAAATGAATGAATGGTGTTGAGAATGTGAATGAATGATTGTGAGAAAAAAGAGGAATGATAGTGAGAGTGGGGATGAATCGAATATGTAAGTCATATAATAAACTTCTCTTGTGATCTGAAAGGAAAACAAGTGTCATGGAATGAAATTTACTAATCAAGATAATGACTAAGTGCATCCAAGACATTCCAGCGTGGAAGTCTGTCGTAAGACAACATAGCATGTTGTTGTCATCATCAAGGGAACAACTGGGCATGCTGTTGTTCCAGCGTGAAGCGAAGTGTGAATGATAAAAACATAAGGACGAAAACTGCAGTGCAAAAAGAAATATCGACAATATAAGGGAAAAAACCGACGCAGACAAATTAGACACTGATGAGGAATTGCTGACTACCAATTAGCAATTTGTCATTATGTGGTTGCAAACTTCTCTTGGTGGTGCTTGAGAAGGTTGGCGACAAAAAATCTGCAGTGCTCGGTTAAAATAATGGATTAAGTAAGGAGATAATAAATTAAAGAAATCAGGAAAAAAAGGGAAATATCACTTTACGATAAAGGAAGGGTGATGCTCGATTGAAGTAGGAAAACCCCAACTCATGCAAAAAAATGATAGACTTAATTGAAAAAGTAAATAGGAAACCTATAGAAACGATAAGGAAGCGCGACAAGAAATTTACGAAATGCGAAAATACATCGAAGTGAGAAAAAAGCAAAATTGGCCCATGAAAAGTTCGCGGATGACAACTAAATAAGGAACCAAAAGTTGATCTGATCAGAACGATATCTGCAGCCTGAAAAGAAGAAGCTGATCTGATGAGAACTACAAACAACGGAAGACGGAATTGATCCGATAAAAATTACAATCAACCATAAATTGACAAACTTTGAACAAACACGAAGATATATGTGTTCAACTGGAGGAGAGAGTGATGTTGTGGTTAAAATTAACCCCAACATACCTTTACGAGAAAGACAATGATGTATGACGAGAAAAAGTACCCCTCCGTCACTTCAAGAAGAACTGAAGAAAATAACTGTCTGAATTGTTTGCAACACGCCAATGAACGTTGCAGAAAACTTTACGTGTGAAAAAGATTACTAACCTTATTATTATTAACCATCATAGTCATGCATTACGGGGTAGAAGCCACAATAAAGTAGGAACCATAGTTAAGACTTAAAAGATTTATAACGAACTACGAAGCACAATGGAATCATAGTGGAGCCATGCTAAAGTAATA
>Ga0210059_1014733_pt1 | contig 11512 bp, 11 predicted proteins | sample Ectturendosymbi2_FD_188042 | JGI IMG/M metagenome (GOLD analysis project Ga0210059, IMG submission 188042) | Ecteinascidia turbinata endosymbiont from Florida, USA - Sample 2 (SPAdes) (version 2) | ecosystem: Host-associated > Tunicates > Ascidians > Unclassified | place: Key West, Florida... | reverse complement strand
TTGCTTTTGTTTGATGCAACGTCCATTTTCAGTCCACGCCCAGCTCCGCCATGCAGTCACACATAATTCTGCATGTTTTCTCCAGCAATCTTTCACCGCATCTCTGCTTTTTTTTCTCCCGCTACAATCTCTAGCTGCATCCCACAAACCACAATGTGCTCTTCTGCTACTTTTCTAACTCTCCTTTCACTTCTGCCTTTAGACTCTGCTTTTTATTCAACCACACAACACTGGGTCTACGGCCTTGCACTTGTTTTTGTCTGCATTCCAGCCACAATCTCTTTTTCATCGTGCCTTTTTGCAGTCAACTGCTCTGCACGGCACTTCTAACGAGCTTTTTCAATGGCGTTTTGGATAGCATCCTTTCTGCTGTCAACGGCACAGATGCTCCTACACTGTTGAGCGTGTCGTTTGTCATCTGACCACCCACACGTTCTACATGTTGTCGCTGAATTCTTTACTGTAAATACTCGTCGACCGCGCGTGGCTCCTTTCACTTGTAAGTGGCATCTCACTCTTAGCCAGTTGGCCTGATGGAACGACTGTTCATTCTCTGCCGCACAGCTCGAAGTTTGATTTTCGACCTCTCTTCGCTTACCACGAGCTAACTCGTGGGTGAGTGCTCGTCTAGCTGTGCGCTGAGCTTGTCGTCTTTCTTGGCCTGATTTCATCCCGAGGACACCTTACTGCATTGATTTCAGCGTTCAACATTCAAGTAGAATCTCCCTCTCAGCAACTTTTCGCTGCAACATAGTCTGAGCCCATGCGACCACTTCCAATGTCATTTAATTGACTCACTTGTTCGACAGCGTTGCAAGCACAGCTTTTCCTTGGAAGATCTCAAAGTCAGCGAACGCATTTTCAGGTTTCCCACAATTAGTGGTTGGCTCCTACCTGAAACAACTCTGCGTTTTTTTTCCTGCACAGGGAAGACACGCTCCTTCCTTGTTAACTTCAGCACGTCTAAACATAATGCACTACCGCTCTCTCAACGACACTTCCTGCACTTTCCCGTGTTTCAACCGAGAAGGCTTGCCTCTGTTTTCCCCTTTCTGCCTCACTTTTCTCTTCAGAATGACCATTCCCGAGCCAAACGAATTTTGGCAGCTTGACACTTTATACACGCCTTGCTTCTGTTTTCCTCTTTTTGCCACACTTTTCCTCTTCGGAATGACCGTTCCCGAGCCCAACGAATTTCGGCAACGTGACGCTTTTCCTCATTCACCACAATTACCCCAGCAGCCCGCATCCTGCACCCCCTAGCTTTTTTTGTGGACGCTCACCACTGGTTGTTTTTGCGCCTTCAACTGCTGCATACACTTTTCGCTTCACTTATCGTACTGTTTTTGCCGTTTTCTGTGTCTGTTGTTTTGTGCTTGCTGGTGTACCGTGTTTTTTTGCGTGTCAGTTCTCGCGAAACTATCCACGCTAATTTTTCCGTGGGGGGGCATTCTTATATAGTGGATTTACCTTTTCGCATTACAACTTGCCGTTTCCTACTCGCTATTGTATTCCGTACATCAGGTCTGGTTTGTGTCAACTTGTCATTTGCGTCAAGGGAATTCGTGTGTGTGCGCTCCACTGCGTTTGCGCATGACCTCGATTTGCATTACATTTTCGGTTTTGCCCATCACCGTGGACAACACGCTTTCAGAGAGTCGAGTTGTGTATCGCTAGCGCACAGACCACGTTGGCTGTTTCTGCTGTCGCGCCATCGTAAAGCTTTTCTGCTGCTGCTAATCAGAAGCCTTTTGTAAATAAGATTTGTGCACCAGGAAATCTGTGAAACGAACTATCAAAGTGGTGAGAGCCAAACACCTTGCTTCGGCTTGGCAACTTAAAATGTCAGGCAGTTTTAGTCGGAAGTTAAATCAGTACTCATACAATGACTAGACTGCCTCATTGGTAGCGTTTGGGGAAACCAGCATCTCTGCATGCAACGACAGCATTCCTCGCAAACAACGTCTATGCTGGGCAACACCCCAAACCTCAACATTGGGTTCCTACACCAAAAGGTACCCCCCTACATTGGTTCATCAGACCAGGACTACTATAATACCAAGACCTTGTTAAAACTTTGAGACCGAAACTTAGATTTCAAAATTTGTGCATTTCGCCATAAATTTCAAAAGTTGAATTTTTATCAAATTGCTGGCATTTTTCAATGTGTTTTGGTTGTTTCTTACTTGCAAATACAACAGAGAAAAAAGTTGTTGATTCACAGAAGTTTTACAAAGCCATATCCTTGCATTATTGACAGTTTCAATAGGCTTGTGACCGAGACTTGTGACCTTTGAGACCAAGACGAGACCTGAAACCTTCAAGATAGAGACCGAGACTAGCAAAAATGGTCTTGAGACCAAGTCTCAAGACTTCATCACTGCAAACAATCCAAAAAAATTGTTGAATTTGACAAAAACTTCCCATGTTTTCATGGCCAAACAATTTTTCATGGTTGTCCTTATGCTCAACATGCATGTTACAAGCAATTCAACAGCAATGAATTTCTTCCCAACATCAGCCACATGTAGTATAGGCCTACAAGGTAAACGAGCAATAAAGTATTTATTTTGTGTCCATAGGTAACAGCAGGATTTATAGAAGTAATATCATCAAATCTCTTCATTATCTTTATTGATCTTGAAGAGACATAGTAGTAGCCACGGGCTGATTTTTGCCATGGTCTTCAATAGTACTATCAAGATAGCTGCATTAGTATCCAGCAAAAATCATCTTTTTGTGGCCAAAAAAATGAAGAAAATCCATTGGGATGCATAAATTCTGTTGAAGCATACTCATTCCTGGTTAACATCGTGCACTATGGCAGTGCATCATGTTTTGTTATACACAGCTGCAATATAATTTCCTTTCAAACATACGGGTCAGGATTGATATATATATTAGTTGAAGTTTGCAGTACTATAGAATAAGTGCTAACGAGACTATTCTTTTCATTTTTTGTGTTGGACAAATCGGATGAAAGTGGCGGACGTTTTGTGTACTCTTGATAGCATAAGATTGGTAAAATGAAACTACATTGCCTCTTGCACATGATTCACTAAAAAAACTAACATAATACTTTGAAATCTGATGTCACAGATTGACCACACAAGTGCCCTTGTTTAATCTTTCCCTGGTTAATCTCTTTATTTTTTAAGGCATTATCTTGATTGGTACCACTTAACAGTTCTGATTTTATAACATTTTATTTTTTGCATTTTGGGGAGAATTTGATAGATCGAACACCACTTCAGAAAAATACAAAAATAATTTGAAAAAGCTGATAAAATACATTTGTCCATTTATTATTCATGGAATTACTATGATTCAACTTCTAAAAACTGTTTCATCTCTAACATAGCATCAGTAACATGCATCATGCCAAACAAATGAATTAAAGTTGAAGATAGACATAATTATTGCACCTTGCTCTAGTGCATATATTAATTATGAGTCAAAATCCTCTTTGTTACTTAAAACGATAAAAACTATATCAATAGGTAAATAAGCAAAGGTTTCTTGAAACCAAAAAATTATTCTACTCTACAGTTTTCAAATAAAAGAAGAATAAACATCATACCAGTTGACCTTTTTGGGTTACAAGCAATTGAAATATGGTCATGCATGAAAGCACACAAAAACTATGTGATTTACATAAGTTCAAAGGTCATAAGAAAAGTTCCAATCGTTGATTTTTAATAAACACACCTTCTTACACATTCTTGCAAATTTCCAGCTAAAAATAATCACAGATGAAAATGATACAAGGGTTTTTATGTCAGAGTACTAAATTTACAAAAAATAAATGCAAAATTTAAATAGGAACACTGCAAATTTCAACCAGCAATAACTCTACCAATTGTGGTCTGATTTAAAAAATTCAAAATGTTTTGAAATTAGAATGATGAGATCTCTTTGCTTATGAAATTTCATGGATTTTGCTCATAGTCAGATATATAGCTTTGAATCACTTGACATGGAATGACCCAGTGTTGAAAAAACAACTTCACCCATTGTATGTAGATGGAAAGGGCAAAAAGAGCTTTTGATGCCTGCCTACACAGATCGGAGATATTTGGTTCCACTGACTGGACATTCGCCCAAATTTGGTCAAAAAAACTTTTTTTAAATCTTGACTAACCACAGCTGTCGACTTTGCAGATCATCAGCTGTTCAGCATTGCATTTCACAATAAACCTGTAGCGCTGGTACCTCAAAAGGACTTTGCACCCAGTCAAATGTTTTGATGTAAAAGGGATATATCTATCAAAACTCAGAGAAATAGTGAAATGCTCAAGAAAGATTTCGCAAATGCAGTACAGGGCAGCGTGTTTAATGCCATAAAAGCGTTTTTTCCCCATCCGATGGATCCACATCTTCATTTTGCGTTTAAATGCAGCAATGTGTTCCGACACATCTAAACATATTTATCTTTTTCCTGCATAGAGGTGTTCAGCTGCTTTGAACGGCTGCAGAATCAGCTAATAACAGCAATTGGCAACCCATTTGGCATTTAATTATTCAGTGAATTTATGATTCCTCTCTATCGAAAAAAGTACCGATTTTATCCCCTGGTAATTGTCGTTACAATTGTGCGCAGTCCCACAAGCTATGAAGTCTTTTTAATCAAAAACCTGTGTTGCGTCATAATTAAGACACATTTGTACTATCGAGCTACAACGTGGTTTCAAAATGGAGGCAGTTTGAAGCATTTGGAAAAATGAAAAGTGAGACAAGTCGTAGACGAGGCGTCAATAAGATTGATCCAAGCAGGAACTGCTTTTCTAGTGTGCACACGACTTGATACCCACTTTTTTGGTGCGAACAGCTCTCGTCAAATAATAGGGCAGACGTTCATTATAGCAGGTTTTTCCAGTGGCAGGTGTGGTCTCGTAAAGGCGTGCCCTGTCAATTTTTTTGTCTCTGATTTTGTATAATATTACAGTTATTGCACAATTACGGTTAAAAAAAAATGGCATCAAAATCATAAGTTGACTTGCGTCTACACATAAGCAGGGCTGTGGAGCTGGAGCCAGAGCCCGAACAAATTTGGATGGCTGGAGCTGGAGCCAGAGCCTAACATTTTTAGATGGTGGGGAGCCGGAGACTGAAATTTGGGTTCCGGTTCAAGTGAGTAACACAAATAATACAATGTTTTTTCTGTTTTCTGGACCAAATTGTTCTGGAGCCAGAGCCAAAAATCTCAAGACGATGGAGTCAAAGCAAAAAAAATTAGATGCCCGGAGTTGGAGCCGGAGCCTTAAATTTGAGTATCAGCTCCACAGCACTGCCCATAAGCATAGTGATGACCCGTTTTCAAACAGTCAGTGACTGCAAAAAAGCAAAGTTTCTCATTGGTTGGTGTGGTTTTGAAGTACTGTGAATCCTGGGGAACACAAATTCCTGTTTTCAAATTATTGTTGTGGTTTGTTTTCAAATTATTAATTTGATGTTGTGGTCATGAAAGGTTTGACTGCTTGACATGCAAGCGGTAGTTATGCAAGTGCTGAAGTCAAAAGATTTTAACAAAATTAAATATTTTCAATTTGGGGTTGCTTTGTAAAAAGTTGCGAAGTACTGACTTAGATCATTGATTGGCAAACTGCGGTTCGCTATACCAAAATCAATAATACCTGAGGGTTCGCAAAAAATAGCTTGATGAGTCAAAAACAATGGCCTTCTTCTTTGTCAACAAGATCCTTGTGGAAAAAGTCGTATCTGGCTCATTCTCATTTTATTGCCACTGCAAACAACTGCAGAACTTGGTAGATGCAAAAGTGTTATGACAAGTGACAACCTGGGCAGAGTTTCATCTCAGCTAGGTTTTATACTTTCTCTGCCATGCCCAGATCCTTGGCAGATCTGCGCACCTAATCCACCGAGTTCGACCCAGCACTCCCTACACAACTGTGTTGATCACCTGGCAGCTCTTTTTTATGTACATGCAACACTTCTCTCTGAATCTGATTTATGATGGAGTTTATCCACCATTCAAGGGATAACCTTCTGTTATATTCAGCGCCCTGAGGTTTTTGCAATGATTTCTCTTTCACATCATAAATTCCCAATTATTGCCAAACACACTTTTCACTCAATCAGAATCACCCTTTCTTACCTCGAATTAAATGGGCAAAATGCCTGAAAATGACAGATGATCGTTGCTAAATTGTCTATTACATTATATGTTTCAATAAATGAAAACTTATTGCTTAAAAAAGTACAGAAAGAAGTGCTTATATTTTTTTCTGTTTTGCATCAAGAATGCAAACAATGTAACATACTGTACTCACAAAAAACAATGTTAGGTAGTGATGATATAGCAGATAAAAAACTGTTGCAAAAAATGAAAATGCAACACATGAATTCACAACGTGATTTATTTTCAAATTTCAATGAGAAACATTTTGTTTGCATAGTTGGGCACAACAAAGAAAAACACTCGCCATGAAATTATTTTTCTTGAAAAAAATTTTTCTGAGAAAGTAAAAGAAGTAGTTAACTAAATAAGTTTTTCAAAACTGATAATTTTTTGTCAATTTCGGTTTTAATTTTTAGACCTTTTCTTTCAATATATCACAAAATTTTGACATGGCACAAAGGGATCACCATAATTATGCAATCCACTCATCAGAATAATTTGTAAGATGAGCGAGTGCTTCCACTGAATTAGCTTATGCGTGGCATGGAGCTGAATTGGTTGTAGTGCAATGTTGTGCGACACTAGTATGAATAATTTAAAGATTGGTATGACTGTGGGATGGCTGTAGCATAGATTTCACATGAGTGATCCACATGACCTGAAAATGTCATAAACAGACTCAAAATTTTCTTGACATGCAGAATATCTATTTTCCCACTTGAGTTACTATTGATAAAAATGTGATTTTTACAAAAAAATCATTTTTTTCATTCAAATTGGATTTTTTTAATTTAAATCAGATTTCTTTGGTATTATTGATTAGTTTCGATTTAATGTGGGGGTGGCTGCTTATTGGTTGTAGCTTTCAATTTTTAATAATTTATTTTGATACAAGAAACAGCTCCACTTTCATTCAAACTTTATTTGCCTTTACACAGTATCCCTTAATGCAGATACAGTTTGTAACACCAGTACAAGTAAACAAAAGAAGGACAATGCTCAAACCATCAGTTTAGCAAATTCATTGACACTCATGGCACATTAAGAAGTTTGACATAAAGGTTAGCAGCTTTTTTGGTGTAAGTCTAATGCTAAAATAAATCATTGTAATGCAGCTTTCACTAGTTCAGCTTCTGCAAAAGTGAACTTGCATGCATAAAATATATCTGTTAATGAACCAAAATATGTTCTGTTACTAGTATGTCAACAGCCTACATGTTTGATGAAATTTAGATCCAACTTTCACTTCACGCCAGTCCACACTTTTCAACTAGTTCATTCTAATGATTCTTACTTATGAGTCTGCAAAAGTTAGTGATTTTGATCCATATGTCATTTTTGCAGTTAGTTGACACAGAATCTGTGACCTCACAGAAGCTATGACTGACAAAACTGTAATTGTTTTTAACTTGTGTCATCAATACAAGAGCTCTCTGCCTTCTATGCTGATAGAGATGATACTCAACTAGAATGTTAATTACAGTATTTGTGTCATAGAAAGCTTTTACACAAAGCTTTACAACTGCATGAATTTTTACTTGATTTTGTTTGCAGTACCACAACCGTCTAGGGACAATAAAAAAACTAAATCAAATTGCACACATGCTTACTTAAAAAGCTTTGTGATTCCTGCCTGAATAAGACTTGCATCAGCATCTTTCACAATTCCTTTCCACCTGCAAGTTTGAACATTTACAATTTCACATCTGGTCAACATAGAGATGGGTAAAATCTTGTAATTTTGTAGGCTTATGAAGAATAGTAGCAATAGTCAGGCATACAACTACTGAAAGATCAATTACTGGTGCCCTGAACTTTGAAAAATACTGAAAAACTATTAATATGAAGTGAGTCAGAAAACTATTGTGGGAGAATTTCACATACACACTACATATGCCACACAACAATATATCAAAGGCTGCTATCAACATAATTAACAACCTTTGCAAAACACAGGCAAAAGCTTTCACACTGATTAAACAACAGTTTCTCATGCAAGGTTAATTGTTAATGTCTGACTGTCCCTAAATTTCACAGTTTACCTAGCTACAATGCCATAGTGCCAGGAAAATTCATGTTTTACTTACAACCTTGACTGAAACTACTGGTTTTCTTTGAACATGATTGCAGTCAACCGATCTTTTCTGGCACTTTAAACATTGTAGGTTTTCAACAGAGGGTACGCCTCCCTGGTGGGAAGTCAACAAATTTCTAAGGGGGACTGAGCCTGTGCACTCTACAGTATGGCAAGTTTTTGAACAAGAAAATATTTTGTACCATTTTCTGATTTAAAGTCAGTGGGGCTTGAAACAGAGCACAATCACTTAATGAAGGCATGGTAGAACAAAGGTTAAGAACCACTGGTTTAAGCCGTTGAAGAAGTTTAACAACAATTACAATGCAAGATTTACCGTTCAAGAGGTGGTACATCCAGGTTTAAAGTGTAGGTTTTTGCAGACACAGGCTTCAAATTTTTCAACTGAACTTCTTTTGCTGCCAGGCTTTGCACTTCCACATGCACTTGTGAGAAAGCAAATGCAATGAAAACAATACTGTCACAAAATCTAGCCATGCATGAAATCTAACTTGGGAAGCCTGGATTAAAAACCTAAAATAAATTACAGAATCATTGCATCATTATTCATCTTTATGAACTTTTTCAAAAAAAAATGATCTGCCTGGCATAATGCAGTGCGAATGAAATGCTGAGTTTGTCAGTTGAACAGCAGCAACGTCATAGCGTAATGGATGCGTTTAAGGTCAGCAGTGCCAATGGTTTTCACTTCGACTTTCAGCTTCATGATTTTCGTTTTGGTAGTAGTGGATGCACAAAAGTTTACATACTTTTCTCTTTGGGTTTACAGTTTAGGTTTACAGATTTAAGGTTCAAAACTTTAGGTATTGATTTGAAAGTTTGTTTAGCGGTTGGGTTTAGGTTTAAAACTTTAGGTTTAGGGGTTAGGTTTAGGTTTGAAAGTTTGTTTAAGGGTTGGGTTTAGGTTTAAAACTTTAGGTTTAGGGGTTAAAGTTTAGGCTTAAGGTTTACGTTTTACGTTTAGTTAGTATGTCTCTAACAAACCTAGTGTACTTTCATCATGCATCACTGCCACATTATAGGTGGCAGATGAATAAAGTTTCAAATATGAAAGACAGACCTGTAGCCGCTGCCTATTCAGGTGAGCTGCCAGTTTGCTATAGTATCTGGATAACAGCCATCGAACAACCGCTGCCTCAAAAATTACAGAACAACCACACAAATTCAATCACAATTATCAGAAACACATTGAATCCCTAGGCCAGGGCTACTCAAATGGCAGACCGCGGTCCGAATCCGAACCTTTGGATGGCGATGGGCGGACCTCGTCAGGCTCTCAAAGGTGTATTCTATACCAAGAAGTTTTATCTCGAAATTTTGCGCTTTTATCCGTACTTCTAAAGCATTTACTTCTTGCTAACTGTGTGATTGTCAATCAAGCTGTTGTTCAGCTAAATTACAGTAACAGTGCGCACCTGAGTAGGGCAAGGCGAAGCTATGATTTTTTGGTTCAAAGTGATTGTTTCGTCATAGGCTAATTGTTCAACAATAACTCGTCAGTACAATGTCTATCCTGGTGAGAATAGTGGATTCAAGGCTGGAATGTAGCAATGAAACCTTTTCTTTCTGAAAACAATACAATTATGCAAATTTATTTGTGCACAGTTATGAAAGATGCTTGAGTAAGGGAAGAGTTTTGCTCAGATTTTGTCCTTTAGGAAATAATTTTTTTGCAGGAAGTCAACAAAATTTGAAGAAAAGCTTTCAGCTTTTGTAGGAAATGGTAAACTAAAGAAAGGGAAACTATTTAATTTTTGGCTGACATAGTGTAACACCTCAACGACTTCAATCAATGTAAAACTTCAACGAGAAAAACGAAGCCTGCTACTCTTGATTTGATCACAACTACTTGCCCTTTCCAGAAAAAGTTTAATATCTTCAAACAAGTCATTCAAAACGAACTTAGTCATTTTCCGTGGCATTAGGGGAAAATAAAAGCAAGAAGATTCCAGATATAGGCCTACCAAACTTATTGAAAAGTTGATTACCAACATTGTCGAACAGTTTGAGTTTGGCGACTTTCTTTTTGAAAACAGTTGCTGCTCTTTCCTCAAAACCCTTTTTAGTGACAGACATTACCGAATTCTCAACTGAAGCAAAAACACACATGCACATGTGTGCACCAAGGATGAAGACGAAATCTTTATAGGTACAGCACCAGAGCTCAGCTAGGCATCTTCGCTTAAATTTGCAGGCAACGAAGCGGAGCTCCGGCAGCTTGGCACCACTGGTGTGGACGCAGCCAAAACTCAACTGGAATTAATTGAATTCCAATTTAATGCAGCAGTGAAATAAATATTTTTGATGGCCCACCTGAGAACTTCTTGTCTAAGGAACGTAACTCCAAAATATTTTCCACTCCTCGCAAATAGTCAGTGGAAATTCTTACGGTGTTTGGGTCTACCTGCTGCTGCTGGAGGAGCGAATTGTCTCGTCCTGCCAGTTACAGTAAATGTAAAACTTGGCCCCCATTTGGCTTATACTTCAGTTTTAGTATTCTTTTGGTTTTCAGTAGTTGTTTTTGCGCTTTTCGGAGTATTTGGTGGTGATTAGTACAGCCATCCGCATCCAGATTCACCGTCATTTCTCAGGGTTTTTCTGAGTGTTGCTAGTAACCCCTCTACAGTGGGCAGTAGACCTTTTTCAGCTACGTTTTCACTCCTGGTCTAAACATCTAGTTGCGCCACCGACTGCTGAGTTGAGTTGATTTTATTTGGCGATAATTAATATTCAGCTAGAAAAAACACAAATCAGTGCAAGGACGCCAGGGCATTAAAGGAACCGGAAGGTTATCGAGTCGATGCACCTCAGCAGTTAAATTAGCTTTGTTACTGTCCAGTTTCAACTCGTGGTGGTGCATATATGTGGGAAGGAGCTGCTAGATGATCAACACAGTTGCGCAGGGGGTGCTGGGTCGCAACCAGTCTCTCTCGGCGGATTTGTTCCTCAGATCCGCAACGATCTGGGCGTGGCAGAGAAAGTGTAAACCCAGCTAAAATGAAACTCTGCCCGGGTTGTCATAACCCTTTCACATCTAGCAAGATCGGCAAATTGTTTGCAGTGTTTTTTTGCATTTGGATGATGGTTGATTTGGTATTCTTGGGATCCAATCTGTACAGGTATTGCCTTCGAATTTCTTTGTTCGCCAGAAGTGATATGTGGAGATACTGGGAAAGACGTGCTGTTCCTGCAAAACAAAAGAAAACCAGCAGCAACGAGAAAACCAAAACACAAAAATACACAAACAAACAACAAAACAAGAAAACCAAATCATAAAT
>Ga0210059_1014732_pt1 | contig 11513 bp, 11 predicted proteins | sample Ectturendosymbi2_FD_188042 | JGI IMG/M metagenome (GOLD analysis project Ga0210059, IMG submission 188042) | Ecteinascidia turbinata endosymbiont from Florida, USA - Sample 2 (SPAdes) (version 2) | ecosystem: Host-associated > Tunicates > Ascidians > Unclassified | place: Key West, Florida... | reverse complement strand
TCTTCAATGCAGTTGCAAAAAGTGTCTGTAACCCTGTGATTTCGCCGGCTTCAATGTCTTGTACTACGTTCTGTATTGTCTGTTTTTATCAACCTGCGTTCTGCAGAGTGTGTGTGTTCATACTATAGACTTCGTGTCTGCTCACAAACAAATAAATTAAATTAAATTAAATAGATTCATCGTTATGCCCATTTCGTTTCATCGCAATTTTATTGTTTCTGCAATATCAATGAGATCATAACTGCCTTCTGAAATTTGAACTTCAACCCATTGTCTTTGTCGTGTTGAGTCACTGTTGCCACCTCTCCTGACCTCAATGAAACCGGGAGAATATCGAAAAACATTGTTTTCATCCGACAGATTCGGAAAAGAATAATACGTCTCGAGACTGACCAAAGCCATCTCATATTTTCGTGTTCGGTCCAACTCGAGTGGGGGTTTAAAAGTCGTCTTTATTTTTGTCGAATTATCTGAAACCACAATCTGAGTTGAAGTTTTCAGAGAAGTATTTCTCTCAATTTTTTCAATAAGTTCATTGCCAGTCATTTATTAAATAATATAAAAGTTGTCAAACCCCGATCTGTATTTCCCACAGTTCTTTGGTGAGGTCAAATCAATCACAACAAAGTTATGAGGCTTCGACCACGCCATTTTGCAAAGATTTTTGAACTGTTCTTTCGTCATGTCTTGAGACACGTGGTCGTTAAAAATTTGATCAATATTCTTTTGGTCTTGAGGAAACAGACAAAAGAAATTTGCATTTTCTCGAATTGTCTGGCAGGGAAATTTGAAGTAATTTTGTGATCAATACAAACAATCACAATTTGAATGCCTTCCACGAACGTAGGCTTCACACTTGTTCTGTTTCTGAAGCAAGAGATCGTCAAATATCATTAGATTCTTTTGCTCCGGAGACAGTTCTTTTGGGTCAGGAACATCGTCTGCCGATTAAAAAAAAATTGCACTCAATAGGCTCTTTGGAACGGGAGGGCTGATCTTTTGCCAACTCTTCAATCAACACACTCGGTGAAATTTGTTCTTGTATTTCATTTTGATTTTCAAACAAATTCGTAATTACCCTTTTCGGCAATTGTTCTTCAAAACCTTTTTTCAAACTTTTATACTCTGGTTCAAACAAACTCTTACCAAAAATTGACAATTTCGAATAGTCCAACCAACCTGGTTGAAGCAGAAGATTCAGCAACAATGTAGTCTTACCACAGCCAGATTTGTCCACAATCAAACCTCGCAGACTCTTTGGAAGCGGAGGGTGATTGTTTTCATTTGCTATGTGTTCATTCCACGCAATATTCTTTACTTCTATTTATTTAATTAAAGCATTTAATAAATGAATCAAATATATTGTGTCAAATGTTGTAAATTTACGGAAACGAGAGACGTGAAACAGAAAACGACCAAGAACAACCGTCAAATGCTTCAAGGTATTTGCGTTGTTTGTGGAACAAAAAAGTCAACATTTATAAGCGCAAGTGGAAAAGGGTTTATCATTGATACAATTAATTCTTTACTATTTGAAATGCTCATGCCGGGTCACAACTTCACAGGACCAGGCACGAAATTGAACAAACGTTTGAATGAGGATATGACTCCAAAGACATGGTCAAAACCTATCAACAGAGTCGACAAGGCAGCTTATCACCACGACATTTATTATGTGAAAAACAAAGGCAAAAAAACTGGCAACGAAGTTTGCGATGAAAATATGTTAACAGAGCTTGGTATTTATAACCCCACACTTCGAGAAAGGATGGAGAGAGGTGTTGTTTCTACGATTATCGGGACGAAAAAGCGCTTCGGATGGGGGTTTAAAAAAACAAGCGCAGCGAGAGCGTTACTTGGAGTTCGCAATTAGCTGATGAACTTCACAAACCCATCATCAAAAATTTTCCAAAACTAAAAGTGTATGTGAATGGAATTGAAAAAATTTGGGCTGCAGGCCTCGTTGAAATGCAATCATTTTCAAAGTACAACCATCGGGTTAGGTATCTTCTCACAGTGATTGACGTGTTTTCAAAATATGGTTGGATGCTTCCGCTCAAAGACAAAACTGGAAAATCTGTCGCAGACACGTTCAAGGAGATTTTCAAAAAATCAAAGCAAAAACCAGAAAAGCTTTGGACAGACAAAGGTCGAGCGTTTTACAACAAACATGTGAAGGAGTTGGGTGTAGAGCTTTACTCTACTGAAAATGAAGAAAAATATTCGGTGGCCGAACGTTGGAACTGCACGATGAAAGAATAAATGTTCAAGTATTTCACAGCAAACAATACCAACAAATATATTGACGTTCTTGACGACTTTGTTGGGAGATACAACAACACAAGACACTCTAGCATAAAAATGACTCCTGTTGAGGCAAGCAAGAAAGAGAATGAAGTGAGAGTTTGCAGAAATTTGTATCAAGAATTTGGAAGATGGCCGATACATGCAAAATTCAAAACTGGTGACAAAGTCCGAAAACTCAAAAAGAAAGGACTCTTTGAGAAAGGGTTCACCCCAAACTGGACAGAAGAAGTGTTCACCATTTCAAAAATTCAAAGAACCAACCCAGTTACTTATAAAATAACTGACTACAATGGTGAAGAAATTCAAGGGACTTTCTATGAACAAGAGCTTCAGAAGACATCACAAGAAGTTTACAGAATTGAGAAAGTTGTGAAGAAAGGCAAAACAAAGTCGTTAGTAAAATGGAAGGGCTATCCTGAAAGTTTCAACTCTTGGGTTGACAACAAAGATCTTATTAAACTTTAATATAAAATGACAAATGAAAAACAGTCTTGGAATCAAAAGCTCAACAGTCACTGCCTTTCTCAACGACAAGCTCACACCAGAGCAATATAAAGAATTGCAAAAAATTATGAACCTTGATCCAAAGTTGTATAGAAAAGTATTCATCTATCAAGGCTAATTTGGACCCAGTCGAAAACGAATTTGGACCCTATCCAAAATTTAAACATAGAATAAATGAGTTTTCTAAAAATAAAAGACCCATCAAAACATGACAAACTTGTTGCTGAATATATCAAATCCAAGAACAAAATTCAGAATGATTTTCGCTCAGAACGATTAGGTGAGCAATCAATGTATGAAGATTTTAGAAAAATATTCAAGCCAATCACTGAACAACAACAAAAGTCGTCTGAAGAAATTGTTTCAAAGTTTGCCCCACTCCAAGAAGCAATAGAAAATATGCCAGCGCAGCAAGCATTGCCTTGGGGTCAAGACGAAGGACAACCTGAAGCATTTGCAGAACTTGAAACACCACAAACAAAACTCGACGAAACTTCATCAGCTGGAGAATATCTTGAAAAGTATTCTCAAAGTAAGGGAAAAGCTGTTACAACGTATGGAATAAGAAGAGAAAAGGGGAAATATTTTATGGGTGGAAAAAGGGTTATAATTGACAATGATAGCAATTTGTTTGTTGATGGTAAAAGATACAAGGGAACCCCAGGTCTTTGGGAGCTCAATGTTATGAAAAAGCCAAAAACAGGCGTTTATGATGGTAACGATGTGAAAAATTATAAAGAAATTATTAAAAGGACAAGTGCTATGATACATCCAGAAAATCCAGGCAGGCCAGCTTCAAACAAGGGGCATAAGTGGGAAAATTTCATAAGACCAATTTGGGAGAAACATGTTTAAGCACCAAAGCAAAAATCGAAACGTCAACAGAAAAAAACACAAGGTTAAGGCTTTCTCCCAAGTGATCCCAACGCCTTGTGTGAACGGTTGGAATTGTTGATGGCTTCAAAACAAGCAGGAAACACAGGTCTTCGAAATGAAATCGTCAGCATTTGTGATGAACTTTTGAGGCACAAAATTTTGTCTCGTGATGCTTATAAAAACTTAATGCTAGCATTAAATAAAGATGTTAATTATTAAATGTGGATATCAAAGAAAGTATCAAGTCGGTGGCTCTGGGATTTTTTCAAAGCTCAAAGACTTTTTGTCAGGATTCATCAGTAAAAAGCAAGTTGTCGACACAGCTTTGAACATTGCTCGAAGTGCTGGGCAAAAAGCTGGACAAAAAGCTATTGATTTTGCGAGTTCAAAGTTGACTCCGAAATCACAACAAATTTTATCAAAACTTGTGTCTTCAACACCCCCGCTTGCACCTCAAGGAGCAACACCTCAGAAGGCACAGCAGGTGACAACAAATTTGAACAACTTGGTAGCTGGGTCGGGGCAGCACGCGATCAAAATACAAGACCTTGTCAAACGAATGAATAAACAATATATATAATAAATGAACGATTCAGAGAAAATCAAAATGTTTATAGAGATCTTGTAGCCCTCAAAGACGAAATCTTTGAACTAAAAAGAGAATCTGAAGAACTCAAATATTTCAACAGAGTATTGAGTTATAAACTAGGGGCAATACCTGATTTTTTAAGTGAAAACAAAAAAAAACGTCTATAATAAATGAACAACATGCTAAACATCACCGAAAAACCTGAAATCAACGAATCGATTTCAGAATACGAATTTCATAGTTACGAACCAACCACCGGCACTGACCTGAACAGACCGGGTGAAATTAGGTTAAGTAAAGACTTGTTCACACATCCGAGTGAAAGTTATCTGGTTTTCGATGGTAAATTGGTGAAAAACGCCGACGACGCTGCTTACGTCAATGCTGACATCATCACGCTAACAAATAATGCTATAATGCATCTGTTCAGCAACATAAAATACCAACTTTCAGGACAAGAGATTGAAAGTCTGTTTCACCCTGGGCAAGCAACAACGATGCTTGGGCTGTTGAAATTTCCAGATGATTTTCAAACAAGCACAGGCCTGAACCAATTGTGGTATAAATATTCAGACACAGACGCTTCAATTGCTGGAAACAATCAGAATGATCGCTTTAAAATTCGGCATGGTTATATCATTCAAAAGCCCGACCCAAAAGGCACATTTTCATTCAGAGTTCCACTGAAACACGTCTTTGGATTCTGTGATGACTATGTTAAAGTTGTTTACGGTTTGAACATCAACTCACTCTTGTGAGGAAAGGTGATAATGACGCAATTTTCAGAGCTGCTGCGGCTGATACTGAAAAGGTTGTTTTGTCAAAACTGTCTTGTTAAATGCCACATGTGACTCCAAATTTGCAAGAAAAACTTGCACTCTCCAAAACAATTGAATAAAAATCAGGTCTCCCAGTTGGTTACCGAATGATTCAATGTGACTCTATTCCAGTCCGGCAAACGAGAAATTTCACCTGGTGAATGTCGGTGAAATCAGCCCCGGAGAAGCCTCGCTGGATAATCGTGGCGTTTCAGACGGATAAATCAGGAGACCAACAAGACAACCCATCAATTTTTGACCACTGTAATCTCACCAGCATGTTTGTGATGCTGAATAGTCGGCGATACCTGAGATTGATTATGGTGACACCAACTTTACACAACAAAAATTCTCAAGAGTTTAAGGAGATGCCGCAGCATTCCGAACAAAGTTTTACGATGTCGAAGGGCTGATTTCTTCTCCAAATATAACCCCAGCAGACTACAAGGAATTGTTCCCAATGTTTGTCTTTGATGTGACAAAACAGAGTGAAAAACTCAAAAACTCTGTGACTGACATTCAAATAAAGGCTGAGTTCTCAGCCAACGTAACAGCACACACAGAAGCTTTTGCCGTTGTCATCAGTGATAAAAGTCTCATTTTCCAGAGCGATGGGCAGAAAATGAGTGTAGAATATTAAAAACCCTTTTTTCAAAAACTGCCAATGATTAAAATCAGATTATGCTTATAGTCTTCAAGGCTATAAGCATATTTTGACTATAGTGCTTTGTCACAAAATGAGCAATACACCTTGAAAGTTTGCTTTTTTCACAAACCATCATAGCATGAACTGTCATCTTTGAACAAAGCTCAGATGGCCCAATGCTTGTGTAAGGACAGAGGCCTCGTGCCTCAGCTGACAGCGGTTTGGAGAATTGTATGGAATGGAGTAGTCTGATTTGGAACAGTCTGATTTGGAACAGTCGAATTCAATGTCTCATTCGAATGCCTGGTTTGGAGAATTGTGTGGTATGGGATAGTCTGATTTGGAACATTCGAATTCGACGTCTCATTGAACGCTTGGTTTGGAGAATTGTGTGGTATGGGGTAGTCTGATTTGGAACAGTCGAATTCAACTACCAGGTTTGGAGAATTGTGTGGTATGGGGTTTTCATGTGACTTCTAGACCTAAATTGGGATTGGGTAAAGAAAATTTTTTCATGTAAGTGGAGTTCTTTTGCTCACATGAAAGAAATCTTTGCGAATTGCTTGCAAATTAACTACATTAATGAATAATGCAAAAGTAATCAATTCTTCCATAATCTGAGGTAAGGCTTGAAGAAAAATTTCAAAAACATAGATTATCAATCAAAATTAAAGGCAAACCATTACAAACAAAAAAGAAAAGCGATTATGCTACAGCCATACCTTAAAATAGAAGCAAAGGTTACACAGTCTTAAACCTATTGCCCAGCAATTTCTTAAACATTGAATGAGAGAAGCTCTGTAAGATCTTTTTGAGTTCTGATTTGAAAAAAAACAGGTTAATTACAACTAATGAATACTCACTTTCTGTTACTAAACAATGCATGCATAATACAGATTAAAAAAATTAGTAATACACTTTTTCATATTAAGACATAAGCAGCATGAACCATTATTAGCCTATGCCGAAAATGAACACTAAATTTCAAACAATCAAGTTAGAAACGTCCAAACCTAAACGTATGCCGAAACTGAACACAATCTTTCAAACGATAAGTTAGACACATGCAAACCTAATCACCCAAAGCCTGACAACTTCAACAAGCACTTTGATACCAACTGCACGAAGTTTAAGGCTTTTGTGTGCTTGGGTAGGCTTGAACCGTCACGCCTTTTGACAACAAAAGAATCGTGCATCGAGTCAAGCTCTGGTTTCTCACGCAAAGGTTGGGAGAGCCACTGAAGCGTGAAACGCGTTACCAACAATTCATTGAGAGTGTCAAGAAAATAGCTATCTCTACCAATAATGACAAACGAATAATCAGGCCTGATAAAATACAGAATTCGGCTCGAAGGCATATCTGTTGTTCACACACACTGACAGTCTTTGCTATGAAATCGAAACTGAAGATTTTTTTAAAGATATTTCAGCTGACGTTTAGGAAAAATTTTAAACCTCGAAATTTCCACAAAACGATTCTTCAAAACTTACGAGACTTAATAAAAAAGCCCCTGGCATGTTTAAGGACGAGGCTGGTGGGAAGATCATATCTGAATTTGTCAGACTGCGCACCAAATCATATGCCTTTGATATGGACAGTGATGAATTCAAAAAATGTAAAGGTGTGAAAAAATATGTTGTAAATAAAGAAATAACATTAAATGATTATAAAAAATGTTTATTTTCAGGAAGACAACAGCTGAGACCAATGAATGTGATTCGGAGTCATCATCATGAAGTTTTCACAGAGCAAGTCAACAAAATCGCTTTGTCTGCTGATGATGACAAACGAATAATCCTTCCAGATCGACAAAATACCTTAGCTCACAGCTTTCAAGGATGAGGACAGACAGAGAGGCCCAAGGGAAGGCAGGGGGGCTCTGGGAAAGACAAGGGGCCTGGGTTGGGGAATTCCTATGCTATTTTTGGGAAGACAGAGGGACCCTGGGAAAGAATAGGGGTCTGGGGTGGGGAATTCCTATGCAATTTTGGGAAGACAGAGGGACCCTGGGAAAGAATAGGGGTCTGGGGTGGGGAATTCCTATGCAATTTTGGGCATCGTTGAGAGGTTGCTAAAAGAAACAAACAAAGAAAATAGCTGGAACCCTCAATCCCCAGTTCCCTACTACTGACACAACAAAATTAGGGAGGGCACAAAAAACTTGGGCCCTGCCCGTGAATGCCTCGCCCCGTGGCTAGGGGCCTGGTTCTTTGAACGAAAGTGGCGTTCACTCTTACAACAGTGGAGTATATTGCATTGTAGGTTCAATTCGCTTGTTCGGTTTGATTGAGGTAACTACGTAACTTTCCACTTTCGTTCGCTACTCAAATCTCCATTGCAGAGCTTCCTTTAGAATTTTTACCTTAATTACTAGTCGTAGTGGTGCACTGTCTAATGTCCACCACAGTAGCATATTAGTCATAAACATGGGTGTCGTTATGGGACACATTAGCCATGCCCACACCAGTGGTGTAGCAGCCATTTGGGCATTCTGGATTTATCCTGGGGCAGCAAAACTTGGTCTAAAACGGTACAGTGTAGAAAACATTCTGCACTTTCAAAAATATTCTGAGTACAAAGTTTTTCACGCTTTTTTTGTATGTCTCTCTTAAATTCAAATTGTTTTTCTTCGTAATTCTATTGAACGCATTGACGTAAAACACACAATTAATGCACTTTAGCCAGATTTCTACGCGATTGTAGAAACCGTAGAAACTTTTTTGGGTCTCTCCTCACAGATGAAACGTCTTACTTCAGGATATGTACCTATTGTGAGAGTGATCAGCACACGATGGAGCATATGGTATGCTTTAAATACACACCAAAAAACTCAAACAGTGTAAGTAACAGTTAAACAAAAAGCAAAAATGACATATAGGGAAAAATAGTAAAAAAAGTGTAAAAAATTAGGACCATCTTTATTTATGAAATGAAAACTACAATTTTCTACATAGTAACTTTTCGTGCCTTTTTGTTGGCAAACTCTTATATGGCAATGTCAAAATTCATTCCATCTGTCAATTGTTGCTCTATAGACAGCGTGGCAAGATTTCTCAACCGCAAGGTGCTCATACTAGATCTTAAGACAATTCTTGGTCAGTTTTAGTTTCGAAAAACTCCTCTCCCAGGTAGTAACATTAACGGCAATTGTGAGGAAAATCCGCAGCATTATTAATATATTTGGAACAGAGTTCCCAGGTTGTACTTTTGAATAAACTGCAAATGTTCAAGGTGGCCTTGTTTTTCTACTGTGAACTGTAGCCTACGTCGGCAATATCGCATAACTGTGATGTAACAATAACGTTCTTCTTAATTGCACAACAACTGCACTCACCAGCCACTCAACCTCCTTTACAACTAACTGACATACTTGGAATCTGAATGCAGAACGGTGATCTAAAAATTTTCATAATGACGCATCAACATACTTAAGCAAGAAATCATTTCCCTTAAAAAAACGAGGAATCCTCACGGAACCCTTAAAACTCACGTAACCCCACTACATGTTTTGCGGAACACTAGGGTTCCGCGGAACCCATGTTGAAGAATACTGAGCTAGATTATATTTCTACACACACACGGAAATCCATTTTGACGAGCACAAATCCAACTACACATTTATTAGATTTACACAAATGTTTTTTAGACCCAATAAAGCGCTTTTAGTGGCAGGTACAAAACTTAAAGAGCACTTACAAAAGCCTAGAGCTCACCACAGCCATACGTTTGCCCACAGTCATCCACCATATTCCTTCTAAGTTCTATAACGTCATATAAGGACTACGATCAAACGTCAACAACGACCCAACAGTCCACCAATCAACCATGCAGTGAATCAGTAAAATTTGACATCAAGTCAGTTGATAAGCGTGTTGAGGACCATGTTGCGTCGTCATGTAAAAAAGCCTATTGACTCAACATCCTGATACACGATTATTTATTGTTTGGCTGAGATAACAATCGCTTAAATACACATGCCATAGTTTAAATTACTCAAAATCAAAAACGTCCTTCTACCGCGAGTAATGTACCGACGTTAAAACCACTTTTATTTCAATACAGCCTGCACAGGTTTACAGCATAACCCATAGTGCCGCCCCCATAAAAGTGCCGCCAGGGGCGGATCACCCCCTTTTAGTTGCGCCACTGCCTGAACCCGCCTACCTATATCCATCTGGTAACGAACTCTGCACTGGAGCGACGATGCGCATGCTCACAGAGAGAGCTGTGCTTGCCGCCTCTGGCACGCATGCCATAGGTTCGCCATCACTGGCCTATAGTAACACTTTTTGTCGGTCCCAGCACAGAATATTTTTTTGGTTTACATTGCAAGTTTTCTTAACATTTTGAAATGTAAGCTCGGCTCTGAAACCGCCACACAAATCCGTTATCACCGAAAAGTAACGTAGTTAAGTGGGGGGAATCTTTGAGCCATGGGTGTGACGTGATATCTGGGAGTCGAAGGAAATCACGTTTCACTGTAATGTAGGCTACTGTATTAGGCTAGGTCGTAGCTACATTGAAGCATATGAGGCACTTGCCTCGGTGCACTTCTGTCTGTAATACTGCCACAAAACATTTTTGTGTTGTTAAAACAGGTCAGATTTTATTGCCTGGCCATTTTAAGTAAAGCAGCAATGCACGACTGCAGCTACATCTGCTCTCTGCTGGCTCCAGTGGTGTACGTAGTCTAAAATTTTTGACTCCGACTCTACTTCTGTTTGGCTGAATATACTCCGACTCCGAAACATTTTTAAGCTTTGTAGACCGACTCCTGCTGAAACTCCAAATTGAATGCTGTAAGCTATTCAAAAAATGTTTAAAAATGACTCCGGCTCCACTGCGGCTCTGGCTTTTTCTTGAAAAAATCAACTCCGGCATCACTCCTATTTTGGAAATTCAATAAGACTCAGGCCGGACTCCACTCCTACACTGCGGCTCTTGCACAGCAATCGTCTGCTCCAGAGGTGGCCAGAGCACTTTTTCAGACTCCAACTCCGCTCATGTTCCAAAATTTTTGAATCTGGTTCAGGGTACGGGCCCAGAAACTTTTTTAATTTGAGAATCCGGCTCTTATTCAGATTCCGGCGTCAAGCAAAATTTCTGACTTGAGAGATTTCTGACGTCTCGCCATGTGCACATACACAGAGTAATATTCTACGTATCAAATACGCTGAGAAAACTGATGATTATGGCCAGTGGCAGAGATGAGCGGACTGTGAAATTTTTCAGTCTGAATCCAGTCTTGATCCCATAAAATTGAATCTGATCAAGTCCTGATCCGCAAAATTTTTTAAAATCATCAGTCCGATCCAGTCCTGACCCGCCCATGTAAAATCATGAATTTTTATTTTGCATCATCAGGCAAAAGCACCACTGAAGCTATTTTACCTGCAGTGCCATATGATTGGTTGAAGGCAAAGTAGTACCAGCCGTGCTTGTGCCTCATGAGGCAAAATAGACATAGCCTTTTGGCATTTCCAAAATTTTATAAGGCAGTGTCTACTTTGCCTCATGAAGCAAAAGAACTGCTGGAGTTGTTTTGCTATTAGGAGAATCCGATTGTTTGGATTGGTCAAATGACAACGACGATACAGGATAGACTTGGATCAGCATAAGGTCCTTGTAACATGACCTAAAACCCCAAACCCAAAACCTAAACCCAAAACCTAAACCCAAAACCTAAACCCAAAACCTAAACCCAAAACCTAAACCCAAAACCTAAACCCAAAACCTAAACCCAAAACCTAAACCCAAAACCTAAACCCAAAA
>Ga0210059_1014731_pt1 | contig 11515 bp, 15 predicted proteins | sample Ectturendosymbi2_FD_188042 | JGI IMG/M metagenome (GOLD analysis project Ga0210059, IMG submission 188042) | Ecteinascidia turbinata endosymbiont from Florida, USA - Sample 2 (SPAdes) (version 2) | ecosystem: Host-associated > Tunicates > Ascidians > Unclassified | place: Key West, Florida... | reverse complement strand
CATGCTCTCTCCAGTTCGCATCGCGACATGACAGTCTGAGTGTATCCGACCGCTAGTGTTGCCAGATGGTTACAACCAAAATCTGCTAAACGATGTCACAAAAAACTGCTAAATTCCACTCAAAGTCTTGTCACACATTTTCAGCTAAAATCTGCTAAAAGCAGTGAAATCCTGTTAAAAAATCTGCTATTTTTAAGATGATTCAAAATTCCTATAAAGTTGCACATTATATTCATTTTTCGTCTTGCACTATCTCCCAGTCCCAATGAGCATGGGCTGAAAATGCCGGTCTTGCCACTACACTTTTCGGCCCAATCGTTTTCTTTTATTAACCTTTGGAGCAACGTAACTGCAGCTTACCTCATTTTTTGTGACACACAGTGTTGAAGATCACTTTCAAATGATTGCATGTTTTTATACAGTAGAACAATGTTCAGCGATGAACAATCTGAGCATAGCTTCAGCTCTACAACTTTCTAAGTCTGGTCTTTGTAACTCAAAACTTTGTGTTACATTAGGGAACATGCAAAAAGTTCTTACGTCTTATCTCAGTGCTTTTGCTATTATGCCTTTCAACCTCACAATATTTCGCTAAGATCGCATTATTGCAAACTTTGCAAAAGGCTTTTCTTGAATCAGCAGGGTAGGCATTGACTGACAGAGGCGTAACGAGGTTAGATGGCGCCCGGGGCAAGAAGCAAGTTTGGCGCCCCCATGCTCGAAACTGAGATCTTCAGGAAGCAAATCCACTGTATTGAAGAAAGTACTTGTGACATTGTTGGGACTTTTCGGCCCTCAGCGCGGTTATTCGGCGCCCCAATAGTGATTTGGCGCCCGGGGAATTGTGCCTCCACGCCCCCTCTCGTTATGCCCCTGGGCACTGAGCCAAGTTTTGAATCTTGCAACCATATATGTCAAAATTTTGGCAGCTTTGGTTTGCCAGAAAGTTTTTTTTACCAGACATTGCTACTTACTAACGTAACTGAACCACTTGGAAATATCACATATATCGTGGGATAAAAACATATTCTACCAATGTTGTCTTTTAACCTAACGCGATCACCAAGCACACAAGGAAACAATTTAGGCTTCACCAAGCCATCTAATTACTTGTTATTGTGATACAATGATATGCTTGAAGCAGCTTCGTTGCATCATAATCAAAATCCCTAATAATTTCAGGCAGCTGGCCTGGTTGTGCATTGTCTTGGTGTTACCCAATCAAAGAGAAGTATAGTTTTTGATGAACGTGTATAAGTTTTCATCTTGGAAAAGTGTTGAAACAGATATTTCATCGGGAATTTTTTACCTGCTAAACATGCCAAATGGTTGGTAAAATCCTACTTGAAAATCAGCTAATTACTAGATTGAAAATTTTACAGCTAACAGTGAGAAAATCCTGCTACATTTAACAGCAAATCAGCCAAAATGCCAACACTGCCCGCAATCTCATGTTTTTTGTTACGTAACTGTGCACATAAAATCAAACAAAAATTTCTAGATACAGACAGCGTTCAATTGAAAATCTTCGTTTACTACATACGACAAATTTAGCAAAATACTGACTTCATTGACTGAAAAAAATATATTTAATGTAATAAATAAGATTTATTACAGAAGACGCGGGGCCCCCAAAAGCGCGGGGCCCATAGCAATTGCTACATTTGGTACTATTGTTAATCCGGCACTGTGTTGGTGTCCTAAACAGTCTCTTATATCTACAAAATGTGTGTAAAGGTATACCTTACTCCACAGCGAGAGGCTTAACGAAAGGGGACAAGGGGGCATAATTCCCTGGGCGCCGAATCACTGCTGGGCAGGCGCACAACCAGGGGAGGTCATTCGGGTCATTTCCCCCCCCGAAAATTTCAAAACACTGCATAGCAATTTTAACATTTGCAGAAACTTTCAAAGAATAAAGATGAAATTTATATTTTTTAAGAAATTTATTTGAATTTGTACCTAAACGTTTTATCTGAATAACAAAGTTGTACCACGGTTGAATAAGCACGATGACGTCATCGAATGAAATTTCATGAAAATTGCCCTCCCCGAAATTAAGAGCTGGATACGCCCCTGCTGCTTGGGGCACCGAATGATTGCGTGGGGCTTCGAAAAGTCCTAACAGTGTCACAAGTACGTTATTTAATATAGTACATTTGCTTCCGAAACACCTTAGGTTTGAATATGGGGGCGCCAAATTTGCTTCTTGCCCCGGGCGCCATCTAACCTCGTTACGCCCCTGTTTGCAGCATGCCACGCGCTAGTGTTTGACACTGTTTTGGCCATCCGTCGCGAGATCAGAAAAAGCAATGTCTGAAACGTATTCCCAATCGGGTTTTGTTTTCCTTCGGGTTTTTTGTTTTGTTTTTGTTCTTGAAATCGATCACAGACAAAACACGAGGATCGTTCAAACGTACGTCTCACAATATTAATTAGTCACGCAAACATCAATTGGAATATATTCTTCTTATTTACGAGCTTGTAGCAGGTTTTGCTCGAATGAAACGTATAGGGTATTCGCAAACTTCTATAAATCAGTCTTTTGATTTTATTATTTCGCGCATATTTCAAGCAAGGGATTATTTTTTGTAGAGTTTGCTCAAATATCAATCGGTGTCCATGTTTAATTTTCTTTACAATATTGAAAAATATAAATTCATTTCAAAACATTCGAAAGCTAGTTTTTTGATTATAAATTTTATAGGGTACAAGGTCAGAACAAATATTTCTAGGGGTGCAGGAGTAAAAAAGATTGTGAATCAGTGGCGACTCCGACACTTGGGCTTAGCCTAAGTTTTCGATTACGATTCACATTGTAGAACACGAACTTGCTTGCTTTGTATATTGGTGCCACCCACTTCATTAATTAAGGTTGTTAATTCGGGCATTTTTCATTGGGCCTTGCCACTGTTCATACAGTTTCCTTCTAGGTCTGACCTTTCGTGTTCATGTTGCAGGTGACCCGAATCAAAAAATATCATTCGCAGCAGTAGGCGTTCTCTCGACTTCGTTCGTTCGTGCTTTACTCGAGCTCATTTTGTTAGAGCCCGAGCTGCCCTCTCCAATTAAGTGTTTTTAAAAAATATAATTCATATCCGATTGAATGTTCTTTTAAAGCAACGGATTTGCATAGAACATTGGGCTCGAATTCCAATCTATACACAGTTCCTATTCAAGAATAATTTCAAACGAACGATAAATTGTCCAGCAACTTCGTCTAATATGAATGAGCCTAGTATGCAGAGGACTACTGGCTTTATCATGCTCTCAAACATACGTTGCACAACAATAAAGTGTTCATGGGAACTTCTCATTCATTTTTACATAACACACGTCACCGAGTAACGGTAGTGCTAGCCCAGTGGTTCTTGACCTTATTTACATATCTTACCCTTTTATCAAACAAGATTGCCAGATTTACCCCAATACACGCAATGGTGCTCATTTATTAAAAATACGAAATTAACAAACTCTCAGAGTTTAGAATGATTTATAAAAAATTATATTTGCTGCAACTGATAGTTCAACAAATTTACCCCTTAGGAAATTGAAATATACCCCCAGGGGTAAATTTACTCCAGGTTAAGAACCACTGTGCAAGCCAGAATGAGAGCAAATGGAAATTTCAGTGACGCAAGCGTCGAACGGTTGCATTCACGCAGCATAATCGCGACTTGCAGACAATATTCCCTCCAATTTTTAATAATGCTGCACGGAAAAACAAGCGGGTGTGCTGAATCACAATTTTACTGAGCAGAGTTATTAAATCTATTACACAGTAAGATGTATAAGTAGTAGGGAACAGGGGATTGAGGGGTCCGGCTCTTTTCTTTGTTTGTTTATTTTATCAGCTTCTCAATGATGCCCAAAATTGCATAGGAATTCCCCACCCCAGGGCACTTGTCTTTCCCGGGGTCTGTCTGTCTTCCCAAAATTGCATAGGAATTCCCCACCCCAGGGCCCTTGTCTTTCCCGGGGTCTGTCTGTCTTCCCAAAATTGCATAGGAATTCCCCACCCCAAGGCCCCTTGTCTTTCCCAGGGTCCCTCTGTGTTTCCTTGGGCCTCTCTGTCTGTCCTCATCTTTGAAAGCCTGGAGCAAGAGTTTTGCATTTTGCCAGACCCCCTGCTGCATTGTCAGCCTGTGTTGAGATTTTGTTCGAAAGTCAAAACTCTTCAATGCCTGTGAGCTTAGGTATTTCCGTCATTCTGCCATGGCCTATTCAGGTGGTTTGCCAAGTTGCTCGTTTCAGCTGATTGCCTTGTTTGGCTTGTGATTGTTGAAAATAATTTTTTCTTTTTATTCACAGTCGTTCGTGAAGTGCCTTGTTTAGTTTGAATGCACTTTCTTAAGCTTTGCGTGCAAAGCCAAGCTTTGCCCCGATGGGTGGTTTTTCATTGTCAAAAGGCGCGACGGTTTGGATGCCTGAGTCATTGTGTGCGCAACGGTGTTTTATTTCACCACAGAGTTTCGCGCAGTCGGTTTCAAAGTGTCTGTAGAAGTTGTTAGGCATAGGGTGGTTGGTTTGCATGTTTCTTTCTTAATTGTTTGAAAGATAGTTTAGCATAGGGTGATTAGGTTTGTATGTTTCTAACTTATCGTTTGAAAGATTGTGTACAGTTTAGGCGTAGGCTTGCATGTTTCTTTCTTATTGTTTGAAAGATAGTTTAGCATAGGGTGATTTGGTTTGCATGTGTTTAACTTATTGTTTGAAAGATTGTGCATTGGTTCGAGCTGTTTGCATCTGTAAAAAGGTGTTGAATTTAATTTATTTTCTTGTATTGTGCATTCAGAGTTATTCATTGCTTAGAGATTGAGTATCCATTAGTTGTAGTTAATCTGTTTTTTCAAATCTGAACGCAAAAAATCGCACAGAACTTCTCTAGTTCAATGTTTTAGAAATCGTTAGGTAATTGGTTAAAGACTGTGTTTCTATTCAGGTAAGTATAATTGCTTTTCTTTTTGTTTGTAATGGTTTACCTTACATTTTGGTTGGTTTGCTGTTACATAATCAATGCTTTTTGAAATTACTTAGCAATGTGCTCTGGGTTAACCCTTTTCACCACCAAATGGTTAGATTTCTTTGAGGTTGTTTCAATCAGTGTAAAAAGTGGTCCTGACTGGACCTCCTTGGTTTTGTTCAAAGAGATGCTTTGTGTTATCCCTTTATTGCCACCAAATGGTTAGATTTGTTTTGAGGCTGCTTCAATCTGCCTAAGCTTTGTCCAAAGATCGTTGCTCATGTCTTGATCGTTTGTGAAAAAAGCAAAACTTTCAAGGTGTGACACTCATTTGTGACAAAGCACTATCATCAACATATGTTTATAGCCTAAAAGGCTATAATATAGCCTAAAAGGCTATAAACATAATCCGATTTCAATCATTGGCAGTTTTTTGAAAAAGAGTTTTTTTTAATATTCAACACGCATTTTCTGTCCATCGCTCTGGAAAATGAGACTTTTATCACTGATGACAACGGCAAAAGCTTCTGTGTTTGCTGCTACGTTTGCTGAGAACTGAGCCTTTTTCTGAATGTCAGTCACAGAGTTTTTGAGTTTTTCGCTCTGTTTTGTCACTTCAAAGACAAACATTGGGAACAGTTCCTTGTAATCTGCTGGGGTTATATTTGGAGAAGAAATCAACTCTTCAACATTGTAAAACTTTGTTCGGAATGCTGCAGCATCTCCATAAACCCTTGAAAATTTTTGTTGTGTAAAGTTGATGCCATCATAATCAATCTCGGGGTATCTCTTGGAGTTGAGCATCACAAATATGTTGGTGAGATTACAGTGATCAAAAATTGATGGGCTGTGTTCCTGGTTTCCAGATTTATCTGTCTGAAATGCCACGATTATCCAGTGAGGTTTCTCTGGGGCTGATTTCACCGACAATCGCCAGGTGAAATTTCTAGTTTGCGGGACTGAGATCGAGTTGCATTGAATCATTCGGTAACCGACTGGGAGACTTGATTTTGACTCAGTTGTTTTGTAGAGTGCAAGTTTTGCTTGATCATTTAGAAGCACATGAGGCATATACCAAGAAAGCTTCGACAAAACAACCTTTCCGGCATCTGCCGCAGCAGCTCTGAAAATCGCGTCATTATCACCCTTCCTCACAAGAGTTAGTTGATGCTTAAACCCGTAAACAACTTTCTCATAGTCATCACAGAACCCAAAGATGTGTTTCAGCGAGACTCAGAATGAAAATGTGCCTTTTGGGTCAGGCTTTCGAATGACATATTCATGCTGGGCTACAAAATCATTATTCCGATTGTTTCCATCAATTGAAGCGTCTGTGCCATTATCTTTATACCACAATTGGTTCAGGCCTGTGCTTTTATGAAAATCATCTGGAAATTTCAACAGCCCAAGCATTGTTGTTGCCTACCCAGGGTGAAACAGACTTTCAATTTCTTGCCCCGAAAGTTGGTATTTTATGTTGTTGAGAAGATGCATCATGGCATTGTTTGTTAGCATGATGATGTCAGCATCGGCGTAAGCAGCGTTGTCGGCATTTTTAACCAACTTACCATCGAAAACTAGATAACTTTCACTCGGATGTGTGAACAAGTCCTGCGTTCCAACATTAATTCGAATTTCACCGGGCTGGTTAAGATTAGTTTCAGTTATTGGCTCGTAACTGTGATATTCATATCGTTCAATTGATTCATCAATTTCTGGTTTTTGAGTAATGTTAAGAATGTCCATTTATTATAGGCGTTTTTCTGTTTTCACTTTGAAAATCAAGTAGTTTATAATGCAATACTCTGTTGAAATATTTAAGTTGTTCAATTTCTTCTTTTAGTTCATCGATATAGCTTCTGAGGACAACAAGCTTTTCATAAACATCCTTGATTTGCTCAGAATCATTCATTTATTATATGTATTGTTTATTAATTCGTTTGACAAGGTCTTGAATCTTGATCGCGTGCTGCCCTGAACCGGCAATCAAGTTGTTCAAATTTGGCGTTGTCACCTGCGGCAATGCCTTTTGAGGTGTTGCTCCTTGAGGTGCAAGCGGAGGTGTTGAAGACACAAGTTTTGATAAAATTTGTTGTGATTTGGGAGTCAGCTTTGAACTCGCAAAATCCATAGCTTTTTGTCCAGCCTTTTTCCCAGCACTTCGAGCGATGTTCAAAGCTGTGTGGACAACATGCTTTTTACTTATGAATCCTGACAAAAAGTCTTTGAGCTTTGAAAAAATCCCAGAGCCGCCGACTTGATACTTTCTTTGATAACCACGTTTAATAATTAACATCTTTATTTAATGTCAGCATTCAGTTTTTATAAGCATCACGACACAAAATTTTTTGCCTCAAAAGTTCATCACAAATGCTGGCGATTTCGTTTCGAAGACCAGTGTTTCCTGCTTGTTTTGAAACCATCAACAATTCCAAACGTTCACACAAGGCATTTGGATCGCTTGGGAGAAAGCCTTTACCTTGTGTTTTTTTCTTTTGACCATTTGCTTTTTGTTTTGTTTTTTTCTCATATTCATCCCAAATTGGTTTTATGAAATTATTCCATTTGGAGCTTTTGCTTTTGAAAGGCCTATCTGGATTGTCTGGATATCTTATTGCATCAGCTTCAACCATAATTTCTCCATAATTTTTCACGTCTTCTTTTGTTGGAAAACCAGGTTCTGGTTGTTTCATTCTGATAAGTTGCCAAAGACCTTGGGTCCCACGATATCTTTTGCCTTTAAGAACCAAATCGTTTCCATCTATTTCAATCAGATCTTTTCCTATATAAAACTGCCCATTTTTATCCTTTAGTCCATAGTATGAATGACCACCACTCTTTCCATGTGAAGCACGCAGATATTTGTCTGCGATTCTCCCAATATTTATTGGCAATGTATGTTTAGCGGGAGCGACAGCGGCAGCGTCCGGCAATGCTTCAGGTTGAGGCATGTCCCAAGGCAATGCTTGCTGTGCTGGCATATTTTCTATTGCTTCTTGAACTGGAGTAAACTTGGAAACAATTTTTTTGGATGACTTTCGTTGTTGTTCAGTTATTGGCTTAAATATTTTTCCAAAATCTTCATACATTGATTGCTCGTCTAATCGTTCTGAGCGAAAATCATTCTGAATTTTGTTCTTGGTTTTGATATATTCAGCGACAAGTTTGTCACGTTTTGATGGGTCTTTTATTTTTAGAAATGACATTTATTATATGTTCAAATTTTGGATAGGGTCCAAATTCATTTTCGACTGGGTCCAAATTGGCCTCGATATATGAATACTTTTCCATACAGCTTTGGATCAATGTTCATAATTTTTTGCAATTCTTCATTGCTCTGGTGTGAGCTTGTTGTTGAGAAACGCAATGACTGTTGAGCTTTTGATTCCGAGATCATTTGGCATTTTAAAGTTTAATAAGATCTTTGTTGTCAACCCAAGAGTTGAAACTTTCAGGATAGCCCCTCCGTTTCACCAATGACCTTGTTTTGCCTTTCTTCACAATCTTTTCAATTCTGTAAACTTCTTGTGATGTCTTCTGAAGCTCTTGCTCGTAGAAAGTCCCTTGGATTTCTTCATCATTGTAGTCAGTTATTTTATAAGTAACTGGGTTGGTTCTTTGAATTTTTGAAACGGTGAACACTTCTGCTGTCCAGTTTGGGGTGAACCCATTCTCAAAGAGTCCTTTCTTCTTGAGAATTCGGACTTTATCACAAATTTTGAATTTTGCTCTCATAGACCGTCTTGTTAAGTCTGGATACAAATTTCTGTAAACTCTCACTTCATTCTCTTTCTTGCTTGCCTCAACAGGAGTCATTTTTATGCTAGAGTGCCTCGTGTTGTTGTATCTCTCAACAAAATCGTCAAGAACGTCAATATATTTGTTGGTATTGTTGCCGTGAAATACTTGAACATTTTTTCTTTCATCGTGCGGTTCCAACGTTCGACCACTGACGATTTCTCTTCGTTCTCAGTAAAGTTCAACGCCCAACTCATTCACATGTTTGTTGTAAAACTCTCAACCTTTGTCTGTCCGAAGCGTTTCTGGTTTTCGCTTTGATTTTTTGAAAATTTCCTTGAACGTAACATATTTTTATCACAAACTTTGTTGCAAGATTTTGTGTCTTTGTTTTTAACATAACAAATGTCATGGTGATAAGCTGCCTTGTCAACTCTGTTGATAGGTTTTGACCATGCCTTTGGAGTCATACCCTCATTCAAACATTTGTTCAATTTCGTGCCAGGTCTGGTGAAGTTGTGACCCGGCATGTGCATTTCAAACGGAAGACTGTTGATTGTGTCATTGATAAACCATTTTCCACTTGCGCTTATAAATTTTGACTTTTTCCTTCCACAAACAACACAGATGCCTTGAAGCATTTGACGGTTATTTTTTGTTGTTTTCTGTTTCACGTCTCTCGTTTCCGTATATTTACGACATTTCAAACAATATATTTTATTCATTTATTAAATGCTTTAATAAAATAAATGGAAATTAAAAACCTTTCATGGAATGAAAACGTGACAAATAAAAACAATCACCCTCTGCTGCCAAAGAGTCTGCGAGGTTTGATTGTGGGCAAATCAAGCTGTGGAAAAACAACACTTTTGCTGAACCTTCTTCTCAGTCCTGGCTGGTTGGACTGTTTGAAATTGTCAGTTTTTGGAAAAAGTTTGTTTCACCAGAGTATAAAATTTTGAGAAAAGGTTTTGAAGAACAACTTCCAAAGGAGATGATCATGAAAATCTTTGATAACCGAGATGAAATACTGCGAGAACAAATTTCACCAAACAGGCTGATTGAAGAGTTGGCAAAGAATCAAAAGACTCATTCCAAAGAGCCAATTGAGTGCAATTTTTACGAACCACCTGATGATGTTCCAGACCCAAAAGAAATCTCCCCTGAGCATGAAAATCTGATGATATTTGATGACCTCTTGCTTCAGAAACAAAACAAGTGTGAAGCCTATTACGTTCGTGGAAGGCATTCAAATTGTGATTGTTTGTATTTGAGTCAAAATTATTTCAAATTGCCTTGTCAAACAATTCGAGAAAATGCAAATTTCTTTTGTCTGTTTCCTCAAGACCAGAAAAATATTGATCACATTTTTAACGACCACGTGTCTCAAGACATGACGAAAAAACAGTTCAAAAAGCTGTGTAAGACTGCGTGGTCGAAGCCTCATAACTTTGTGGTGATTGATTTGACCTCGCCAAAGAACTGTGGGAAATACAGATCGGGGTTTGACGACTTTTATATTATTTAATAAATGACTGACACTGAACTTGAAAAAATTGTTCAAAACACTGAGCTGAAAACTTCAACTCAGATTGTGGTTTCAGAGAATGCGACAAAAATAAAGACGGCTTTTAACCCACCACTCGAGTTGGATTGAACACGAAAGTATGAGATGGCTTTGGTGAATTTGGAGACGTATTATTCGTTTCCGAATCTGTCTGATGAAAACAACGTTTTTCGATATTCTCGTGGTTTCATTCAGGTGGGGAGAGGTGATGAGGATGTCTCAACGCGACAAAGACAATGGGTCGAAATTCAAATTCCAGAAGGCAGTTACGATCTCATTGATATTGCGGAAACAATAAAAATTGTGATGGACGAAATGGGCATAACGACGAATCTAGTAAAATAACAGCAAACACCAACACTTTGAAAAGTGTCTTGGAATTTTAAGGTGACTTTCAGGTTGATTTCAAAGCGTGAAATTCAATTTCAAGCGTTCTCGGATTTCGAAATCAGGTTTACGAAGAGGGTATTCACGAGTCGCAAAATGTTGTCAACATGTTATCAATAATTTGTATTCTCGTGAATGTGGATGTGATTGGTGGTCTTATGTGAATGGGAGAACGCAAAACACAATTTACAGTTTTTTTCCAAATGTTTTGCCTGGATATAAAATCGTTGAGAACCCGAGAAACCTTGTGTATCTTCCAGTGAGTTTAGATAAAATCAATAAAATGGAAACAGTTGTCACAGACCAAAACAGAAAGCAATTGAATCTTCGTGGAGAAAACCTGACAATCAGATACCACTTGAGAGGAATATAATTTCATATAATAAATATGTCTTACACAAACGTATCAGTAAATATTTCTGAAAATCAACACCAAAAATTGAAACACGCTGTTGATACAAAAAGCCCCATGAGCATTCGTCTTGGACATGCAGACTTGTGTGGTGTAGATAATGTTCTTGCTTTGACCAATTCACAAGTGAACAGAATGACAAAAGCTTATCAGATGGAAAAGGCATCACAATAAAAATGAGCAAACGTCAGGTTGTTCACAATATGAAAATAGAGGGTGGGTCCCTCGGATTCCTAGCAGGTTTGGCTGCAAAGGCTTTGCCTTTTTTGGCAAAGACCGTTCTCTCAACATTGGCGACTGGTGCGTTGAGAGGTGTTGGGTCGGCTTTGGCACAAAAAGCGACAAACAAGGCTATGGGGAACGAGTTGTATTTGAAAAAAGCTTCAAACATTGCAAGAGTTGAAACAGACGGTCAGGGGCTGTATTTAAAACCTTTCAAAGGTTCAAG
>Ga0210059_1014729_pt1 | contig 11517 bp, 7 predicted proteins | sample Ectturendosymbi2_FD_188042 | JGI IMG/M metagenome (GOLD analysis project Ga0210059, IMG submission 188042) | Ecteinascidia turbinata endosymbiont from Florida, USA - Sample 2 (SPAdes) (version 2) | ecosystem: Host-associated > Tunicates > Ascidians > Unclassified | place: Key West, Florida... | reverse complement strand
AAACACTGGATGAAGTCGGATGAGGTGCGACTGATGGTGTGGTAAGCCATGAAGTAGGTGGCTGGGTTGGAAAAGCAAAATAACAGAGCAATGAGTGGCGGTAATGTGTGTTGTTTTTCGAAAGAGATTGGAGCGAGCTTGTGAAGAGTCGTTGAGAAACGAACTTCAGACGACACCGAAAAATCAAAACTGGCATTGTATTCGTCGCAATCGGGTCCTCGGATGCTACACAAAGCCAATCGGTGTACAGAAGCAAACAGACGCCTACGATATTCGAGCAAAGTTATTTCCTTTCGTATTTGCTCAACACACTTTGCGAAGTGGGAGTAGCAACGCGACGTAGTTGGTTTGAAACGAGTTAAAAATTTGAAACAATCACGAAACCCGATCGTCGGGGAGGAAAATAGTGGAGCTAATTTAAATGCTTTGAATAAAATTAATATGCCACAGGCTAGGGGGTACAGTTGACTGAGCACGTGCCACTGAAGCTGGTGAACTGTGCTCGATTCCCGGTCAGGTCATACTGAAAACTTGGAACAACAGCACTGGCGACCTATCCAGCCTCTTGCTCGGCGCTGATGGGCGGATGCAAGGAAACAGTTCACAAATGTTGCTGCCGCTGACTCGTCACCAGCGCAGCATTCACTGCGAAAGCAGCCGCGTGACCCACGAAGCAAGCAAGCGGGGCGAGCGCCCGTAGACCACTCGTGACATTCCGAAAGGAGCACAGAAAGCGAGTACAACGAAACTGAACTACGTGACTGATTGATAGCGATTCGCGCGAAAAGTGAAACTCAGTCGTAACTTTCCCTGAAGAAGTTCCGATAATTGTTTCGAGTCGCTTTTGTGCTTCTCAAACGATTGAAACTGAGAACCCTTGACGGGACAAAGATGTTCGAAAATTGAAGAGCGGCGAATGGATAGAAATACTTCTTCAGTAGAGCAAAATATAATTTCCCAAAGCGAGCAGGCTCTCAAAATGCAAGCTCAGATCTTTCGCGCAGCTTGTTCAGTACTTTCAAAACACGAAGAGCTCACCTGCAACACCTGACAAAGCACACTGTCCACGTCACCATGAGCAGCACGACCACAGTCACGAGCATTGCTTCCAGGTAATGTTCTCGAACGTAGCCTGTGGGAAAAGTACTTAGGTGAAGGAAGAATACACGAATGATTGAGTTTTACTACGATTTCTTTCCGATTTATATCCACTAACAGATATTTCGGTGCGCGAGCATCGCATATGCATTTCTACTATAACCGCTCTACTCCAGGGGTGGGGAAAATTTTTGACCTGCGCATCGTATTGGATTCTAAACTTTTATAGCAGACCGGAGAGGGAGAAAATGGGTGGATTGTTCAAGTAACGGAATGTAAAAAAATAAACTGGCTTGATCAGCGAGCCGGATTGAAGAGCGAAAAAGGCAGTAGTTTGTTCATGCTTGCTTCATACGTTGTAAAAATAAAACGGATAAACAGAGTCAGGCAAGCAGAGGACTGTTTTAGAAATGCCCGTGTCCCGAAGTGCGGATAGGAAGGCAACAAGCGAAAGAAAAACACGCACCGATTGCGTGTTTTAAAGTTGAGCTCGGTTCTTTCGGGACAGCGACTTGATCCGAAGTGATGGAGTTCGTGAGGTTGATCAGCTGTGGCAAGGGACAGTCGAAGTCGCAGCCAAGTAACTTGAGAGGCGTTGGTGCTTCCGTAGAGTTTCTACATAAAGATTTGATCCCAAAACACCGCGCGTTATATGGATGCAAGACTTTGCCTATGGCAGGGTGTAGACCGGGGGTTAGGACTGAACAGCGGACCTTACCATTGGCTTAATCCTACACAGGTTTCAATTTTTTGCTCTTCGCCAAAAACTTTCGTTTGACACCAATTAGCAACAGACACGGTTCAAGTTGTTTTAGAAAGGTAAAATAAATTTAGACAATTTTTTTTTTACAAAAACCTTGTTTGTAACTGTACTTAATCAAGCAGCGCTTTTGAACATGATACGTAGACACTACACTAGCACAAAAATAGTGCGTTTACTCACAAAAAGAAACTTTCACATCGTAGTGCACATGTACTCAGGGGCGTAACGAGGTTAGATGGTGCCTGGGGCAAGAAGCAAGTTTGGTACCCCCATGTTCGAACCTGAGGTCTTTCGGTAGCAAATGTGCTGTATTGAAGAAAGTACTTGTGACACTGTTGAGACTTTTCGGCGCCCGGTGAATTGTTCCCCTTTGCCCCCTGCAATGTACTTAATACGATTTTTGCTATTTTCACATTTGATCACGAATAGACTGAGGAGAGCTGTGACATTTTTCGTACTGCTTAGCGTTAAGTCACAAAAAGCGTGACGATGCCTACCCAATGGGCGAAATATATACTCTGACCAGATCGAAGTGTCTGATTCTTGGCTGTGAAAGGATTCCTTTCGATGGACCGAGTTCAAGAGATCAACTCACCGTGCAGATGCGAAGAGTTGTGGAGTTCAGTTAAAAAAAAACGCATTCACGTACAGGTATAAGCACACCAGGGTAGATATGTGCAAAACGATCATTAAACAATTCTCTGAAAAACCACAGAACTTTTAAATTAGGCTTCATCGCTATTCGCAGGGCCAACCTTGGACCTTTAATTTTCCAGGAACTTTTGAAAAATCCGTCCATTAAGTTGCGCGAGTTTAAATATCTGTCCGGTATTGTTTAAAAACATTATTTTTGATCTAAACCTAAACCTTGGTATTGAAGGCACTTCTTGTTTCAGCTAGATAAATGTCTGTACTGAAATGTGTGCGTTTCTGAATTTTGCCGCATTAACTTCTGAGCTGCTTTATTTCAGCGTTGTTCTATACTAGTTCAAAACCGCGTTTTTATTGACTTTTCCGTGATGTTTTTTGAGTTACCACTTTCCTCGCTTTGAAGTCGGTGTCGTGTCACAGCCTTCTACAGCAAGGAAAACAACAGAGGGTGAGAATACCAACAGCAGAAAGAGCAATAAACATTCACTTGTCTAAACGATTGCCATCGCGGTGGCTTAAGATCTAGTAGAGGGTTTCTCAAACGGGGCCTCGGCTCCCTTCGGGCCACGAGCAGAGGCCTTCACTAGGTATCTTTGCCGTGATATTGTAAACCCAAGTCTCACGATATATTAAGTATTCGCCAGTCAAACTTAGAAGGGGGGCACAGTTCATGAAAGTTTGAGAACCGCCGATCTAGTGTCTCTGCCGGAAGTCGATAAAATTGTGCTTGATGCGGAGACTTACTTGTAGAAAGCTCGAACAATGTAAGCGTTCGACCCATCGTTTGCTTTCTTTTCGTGCAATTCGAGGATAACGCAAGCGGCGAACGGCGGCGGCAACCAGTTGAACGCTTTGAAAGCAACAAGGAGGCCGCTAACCGTTGTGTCGTGCTGCCAGAAGAGACAAAGACGTTGCTGGAGCAGACTAGCCAGAACTGGAGCAGACCAGCCAGAACGTACACTTCGCGTGACAGAAAAAATCTGAAGCAGCTTACCATAGACGTAATGTTCAACCAATGCTCCCTCTGAGGTGCCCAAATGCGCAGTACTACCAGGCCATTTGCGCAGTGAAATCTCACACTCGCGCATTTGCAACAATCCAAATTTAACACCGCGTATATCGCGTAGCTCTTTTACCACTTCAAACGCTTCGCTGGCTGTGCGTTTGCGTGGTTGCGCACTTTCGTGCTCAATGAAACAAACATTTGCTCAGTGTAAAATTTTCTTGTAGGGGACACTGCGCTCAACGCTTTATAACAAAACAGGCGCTAGCTTAACACAGGCAGACAGCAACCTCCGGACTTATTTTCACCCTTCCGTTGTTAGTCTGATTGGAGGGAAGCAACTAAAATGTATTCTGACCAACAATACATTGTAATGACGCAACAAGGCTGCAACACAAAATACATCACTCACAGCAGAATATGCAATAAACTTGTATGTTGCCTTTTTCTGTATCCAATTCTGCATATTTTCCAAGATTTGCTTCACCAAGGGACCTTTAAAAGACCCAGATGCATGAGACAACCAGGGAAAAAAAACGAAAAAATATGTAGCTTAACCACAACATTGAAAGGATTCAGAGCGGACAGCCTTCCCCATTATGCGAAGTTTCATATAATTCCGAAGTCTTCGGCCCTATGCTCCGCAAACCTTTGCTAAAACTTATAGGCAATCGCAAAATAGGAAATTGCGAAAATAAATAATGAATAACCGTATGAGCCAATTAAACAGTAATTTATAGAACGATAGCAGCAATCAAGCTGAAATATTTTGCCTGATAAGCTGCACCCGCTGCCCCAACAAGTGATCAAAGTTTGAAAATCAACGAAATGATCAGCAAGTCTGTTTGATCTTTCAGACACAAACGGGCTTATTCTTAAACACACCAAATAACAGAAATAGTGCCGGTTATTGTTTCTTCACATAATTCACAAAGAGTGGACAATTTTTTGAAGTACTTCTCAATTAAAACCGGTGAAAAAAGATGATCACCACCATGTTTATCGTCTGTAGGCACAGTTTATACTCCGCATTTAGTAAAACACGGAAACGCTGGTCGTAATTCCGGCGCTGAGTCAATCAAACAATCGCTGTCAAATACAATCGGTAGCTGAACTTTCCAGTCACAGGCTTTCCCTACCTTCCTTCTCACCATTGAATGAAACGCCAATTTAAAAAAGCACATATTATAGGTGTGCATGCAACACGCTTGACAGGGAACAGACGTTTTTGCGTATACGATTTATAACACTTCAAGTGTTTTCGAGATTGTAGGATTACATTTTACCTGCAACGTATGGTGCCAGTTTCTCCCTGTACTGGTAGTTGATGCCTCCAAACATTGTTCCCAAATCCAGACCAGCTATTACCGCGAGTTCTTTAAGTACTTCCTCTGTTGCCCACGTTGGCAGCGACAAATTACGATATTTCTGAAGAGGAAGGCATATGTTAGAAAAGCTAAATTACCTTGCAGGGTCAAATATTAAACCGACATTCAGTTTCATGGAGTGTGCAACCATTTACCGAAATATGAAGTTCGTCGGAGGCGATTTTGGGCAAATATATTAGATATACCAATATTTTCATTCACGCAAAATAGTGCTTCAATTTTTTCACTTTCAAGTGTTTGCCCTCGACGACATGAAGCACATTGAAGCCCAGTTTAAGTTCACTGCCACACACCTTTTATGCCGTTTTAAGGAGTCATCGTGATACATAGGTGTACTTGTGCGAAGCAGTTGTAACAAAAACGGGAGAGGTAAGAGATTTTCCGAGTTCATCGTAATCGACTTCCTCCCCATATTATTTTTTAAAATCGTACGTTTTTCCACCACCTTCCATCAGAGCTTCTATCAGTTGTCTGCATCAAATTACGGACGGCCTGTGTTGGAGTTACGACTCGGGACTGCGTGCTCATAAATTGAGAAAAATCGATGTCTCAGCATCGCCGAAACTGACGTGTTTGGTGATCATACCGATTAATACTGCCAACAATTCACAATAGGGTATGAAATTCTTACAGTTAAATTTTGTCCGTCTTTGCATAAACATAAACGAATGACTGTGAAGTTTGAAAGGTGTTGTTGCGGCCAGTGGCCCAACTATATGGACAAGTACGTACGGACTGGAACCAGTGCTTTGTAATAGACTGCTCATTGAGCCATCCGGCTGGGCACAAACCGTTCACATGTTCACATAGCGTTTTACGTAACAGGTGACTCAATATTCACGCCGTTCGTTGAATGCGTTTTTCTGCTCGCCTTTCTGTGCATGTATTTACGACCTCGCGGAACCTTACGGAATCTCCTTTCGTCAGTAGTGCCGTGAGCGAGTTGTCGTCTGCCTGATCCATTAACTGTTTTCTGCGATATGTTTGCTGCTGTATCGTCGTGAAAGACAAGTCGCTGTTTGTGTTAATGGTCGATAGATGTTGCCGTTCTGCGTCATTGAAACAAGCGCAGAACTCGAGGCAATAAACTGTATAGTGTCACCTCTCAACTCCCCTGCCTGTTTCGTGTCTCTGACAGCCGCGAGCCTGAGTAACGCCTTCATCATCGCATAGGATAGCGTGAATCAGATTCACAGCTCGTGCTTGTGTGTTACAGAGTGAGAGACACGTCAACAGTTCAATGCGAAACGGGACGTGTTTTTGAAAGCTAACATGAAGGCAAATATAATATACAAACGCTGCTTCAAGCACCGAGAAAATCACCCTTACTGGCAAAGAATCTGGTTGGAACCAAAAACACCGGACTACCAAAGCATGGGATCAAATCATGGAAAGCGAGCGTTTTCTCTTAAAATAGTACATGAACAAATTGAAACGAAAGTACGCGCAAAATTTGAAAACTGTTTATTGATCCATCAATGCTTCCTTGTGTGGTTGCGATCCACTTTCCGATCGGCATGGACTGTGTTGAAAAGGACATTACCACTGCAACCGCGTAAAGAGGTTTAGTGTAATTACGAGGCGCATCTGCTTTCACACAAGCTTGGCCACTTTATGATTTTCAGTACCTGATGGTCGGAATTCCATGTGGCCGCTTTCAGTGAACACACTCGTCATAGCTAACCACAGAAATGGTGCGATCTCACGTGCTCCCGATACGAAAATTTCACAACTCTTGCACAGGGCGTCTACTATAAGTAATCCGGGACCTTTTGCTGACGCCATACAACTTGTGACATGACATGTTGGCCGTGCAACCAGTTGCTACAAAAAATTAATGTCTAAATAATCCCGTAGAGATTATGTTTACATTCGGAGCAACTGCTGGGAAAACTCGGAACAGAAGCATGCAGCTTTCATAAATTTGCAATTCTATAGTTTCTGGACCCTTGACTTGGTAACTCTCAGGGCTCTCCTTAAAACGTGGGAACGGAAACATTCGCTCACCTTGCTCTGGCCAAGGCTGCTTGTTGCTGCTTTTATCCAGTAGCTTTGTAGAGCTTTTCCTTTTTCGTTGATTTATTTATTCCAAAAAAGCATTTCCGTAGTACAGCGAGAGCATACAACCAGTGTGTTTGAGGCGCCACAGTCAAATGATTTAGTATGTTTGTTGCTCAGAGTAATCTGACACGAGTCTTTTTTCACGACTTCGAAACCTCGGCTTTTATACTTCCGGGTTAATTCATTATTTTCGACAGGAATGAACACACATCCTTCCATAGTTTTAAGGAAGAAAGGACCTAATTTCTTTCGAATGACATTGCTCGGTTCAAGTGGATTTGACAAATAGCAACCGAAAACCAGCGCTGCAAACCAACTGAACTAACCTCACAATAAAGAGTGTCTTGGACATTCCAGATACTTCTTAACGTCAGAGGCTTCGTAGAATTTGTCAGGTTGCCGATTTTTTCCAAAAATTCCTGCAAAAAAGCTGAAGCCTAGCAAAAAAGAAACCACGACCACTAATCCCTATTTAGTCTTACCTTATGCTGCGTTTGCAGGTCCTGGTATGCTTTTGAAGAAACTATTTCTTTAATGATCTGTTTATAGGTTTCATTGTTGGACTTGTACCTCAGCAACTGCAAGAAAGAGTGAAAATAGTTCTTGACAATTGACGTCGACCTCACCGCTCATGTAAATAAAAAACAACGGCACAGGACCCGTCGAGTTGAATCCGAAATGTCAGTCCGCGCAATTTGTTCAATACAAAAATCAAGCAGCATTCCAAACGAGTTTCCAGATACTGGTGTCTGCGAGACGCTGATTAACCGACTTAGTAGAAATACCACCTTCATGGAGATTAACACAGCGGAATGACATCTCCGTGACCAAACTAAGGCGGCCAACCATAACACACAGCCCAAACCTCAAAAACTCAATTACACTTCGCAAGTGTTTTACAACACCACCGACATCCGTGGTTATGTACTACTTCAGGAAAATGGACGTATGCAACAACAGGATATCTGGAATTTTATGCTTTCTCTTTAAAAAACAAAAAAGTACCACCCCAGAAGCGCTTCTTGGTATCTTACAGTGTCATGGGGATCAGTATGGATTGGAATTGGTTGCCAGTTGGTGCTCGAACCGTTCCACACCTGCCAGTCTTTAGGTGGATATAGACCAGCCATGTTGCATTGCGCACTCATTAGGGTTCGATCATAATCTGTACTCCGCACAAACGTCTACGCAAAAGAAGGACTAAAATCATGTGATCCACATACAGACAGGTGCGACACAAAGGCAACAAGTGATCTCCAGAATGTTAGTACAAGACAATGCCAGTGAATCCCAAAGGAAGTGTGCTGGTATACACCAAACTGTAAAAGGAAGCGAGTGCATGACTAATTATATCCCGTCGTGATGCTTCATTAGGCTGACAGTCGGCAAACGACCATCCTTTCGGCAACAGTAGGCAAGGTAAATGAATTAACATTAACATTTGTGGTACATCATGCTTGTTGCAGGGTTCTCACACATTTTTAAAAATCATTTTCCATACTTTTTCAATACCTTTTCAATACTAAATTAAAAAAGTTCAATACAATTACTTCTCTTCCTTTTTTGAAATTCTTAATCATGAAACCCAGTTTTACACATTGCATAACACTACGTTGGTGAAGTGCTTTGCTTTCAGCAAAATTCTGCTCAAAAGCTTCTGATTTCTTTCCCATGTAGAATTTCCATTCTTTTTCAATACTTAGTGTACATTTTGGCCAAGTTCAATACTTTTTCAAGGTTTTGAAACCAATTTTGAAATTCAGTACTTTTTCAATACTGCGTGGAAACCCTGTTGTTGCTGCTGTTTTCAGGCTAAGCCCAAACAAGTAAACTTGCATTTGATTCAATATAATTACTTCAAGGCACAAGATGCATCAATGTGCTTTGCCTGCATGCAAAGGTAAACAAGTAAACTTGCATTTGATTCAATATAATCATTGAGTGTAATGTTATTATGTTACAACATATTATTTGAATCTTCAGAAACGTGTATTTATAATGCATGAGGCGCAACGAACAAATTCAACTTCATAGCACAACATACTTGTAACGACCACAAATCACCTCATTGCGGAAGTAGTGTTTACTCAGAAGACTCCCATATTGTTTCCTAAAATATTGGCCAAGCTCATAATGCTGTTTCATTCCAACCTGTTAAAAAAAGCAATATAAGTTAATTCATAATCGATTACAGTTGACTGCTTTACAAATAACATTCAAGAACACACCTGTGTGAGCTGACCTTGGCCGTTCGGCCAGATGGTCTGCTTTTGCGCATTATAAGGGTCATTTGGGAAAGAATGCAAAGTGGACCTTGCTCCATGTCTCCAAACCTAAATCAAGCAAATGTCAGAGATTACCACCATATTTAAACGACTTTGGAAGAAAAAGAACCAGATACAATCACAGTAGAAGCTGCTTTTAAAATTTTTCAATATGAATCCACTGTTCAACATGTTGGGTACTGGTCCACGCATATATACGTTCCTGCTAAAAATCTATGCCATCTGGCCCTGGGTGCCAACCTAGTGAACCATTTTTTGACTCAAGTTTTTAGAAACTAGGCAATCATCCAAGCCTTTGGAGACCTCGATTGGCTTTCTAGTATATCTAGGGCCAAAAACCAAAACTAGAATGAAAATTCAAATCCCACAAAAGATAACCTTGGTCATTTTGGCTAAAGGCCATAACACGCCAGCCGATTGAGCTAGAGAGCTGTTCAAATCCTCTAAAGACTCGTAGTTTAGAATAAAAAAACTTCTTTTGGCTTTGGGGTTTTTGGTCGATTATGTCACGATTGGGGAAGGTTTAGCAATTTTTGACAACATCATCGGCCAATCCAATGAGCCAATGTTGCGGCTCAAAATTTTATTGGAAACTAGGCCATAATACAAGTTGTTATAGCCCTTCGTTGACTCTCTAGCATATCTGGTTCCAAAATTATGGCCAAAAAACCCAAATTTTGTAGGAATTCCTTACCGGATTCATGGGAATTTCCCTAAGTCTTTTGGCAATAATTTTCGAACCAGATACACTAAAAAGTCATTCAAACCCTCTAAACATCCGTATTATAGCCTAGTTTTCAATAAAAACACGAGCCAAAAAATGGCTCTTGACGTTGCCATCCAGCGCTTGATGATGTTGATCCAAATAATTGCTTATTGGGTTCATGCCCAGGGCTAGGTAAAATTGGCCAAAAAGGCAAAAAAATGCCCCTGCTATGACGTCAGCCAATGAAGAAAACCCCAAACCCAAAATAAAAAATTTTTTTTTCGATCTAAACTAGAAGACTTCCCGAATCTGTTGAAGGTTTGAACAGCTCTTCAGCTCAATCGGCTGGCAAGTTATGGTATTGCATAGCTCTGCACGAATGTGGTTAAAAGAAAACCGTCCGGTACCAAAAGTGACCAGACCACAAAATATAAGGTTCGAATATAAATTTCCAGACTTTTCCAAACCTTTTACAGACGTTTTTGGCCTTTTTCTAAACTTAAAATTTTCTGAATGACATATCCAGGTCAAATACAAGCACTATAATAGTTAAACATGATGAAAATACAATTATCAATCTTGAATGAAATATTATGAAAATCCATGTCAAAAGACCAAGTCTCAGTCTGGAAAATTATTTTTTTTTCCTATACTAACAGACCAAAAAAATTTTTTTTCCAGACTGGAAAATGACCAACTTTTCTCCACACTTTTCAAGACTCTGTACTAACCCTGCAGATATCACTGACCACATTTTTCATCTCTTTACTGAGTAAATTCATGATTTTTCATGAAAAGATGTTGTTCAGGGATACATTACCAAGTTTTCTGCACCCAATCTAACTAGCACACAGAACTTTGTGACATTAAGTTTCTGGTTTGCTGTTATTTGGAGTAAATGGTGCATTTGTTGTTTTTTTGTCATTTTTTGGTGAACTGTGTCAATATAGGTCTGGTTATAGTGGCTTCGGTTATCGTAACCAGTCAAACACTATGAACATAATAATGGCATGGTCCCTAAGTGGTCATATTACGTGGCTCCCATTGCCAATCATGTCTCACTTAGGTGTCTGCTGCAACAACTGTTACTGACCAACACAAAATAACTCTAGAAAATAAAGCATTTTGTGAATATAAACACTTTCAGTATGTGCATTTTGTGAATATAAACACTTTCAGTACTCAAGATGACATTACATCCACTACTAAAAACTCATCGGGGTCTGGAGGACCAACACAGATTGACATGGATACCTGGGGAGAAATGATTTGTTCAAAATCATATGGCACCCACTCAAAAATGCTAGCTGATGAAATTGCCACCCTAGCCAAGCGTCTTGCGACGGACACCATTCCACACGATTACTGTATTTTCTGGCTAATAAGCCGACCCGGCGAATAAGCCGAGGCCAGTTTTTAGCTCTGAAAATGAGAGTTTTTCCATATTACCGCCTAATAAGCCGAATCAGAAAATTGCGTTACCTAGCTACCGGTACCTTTTTTTGTTTGTGCAACAATGTTTGTCAGGTATGCGTTAGCACAAACGCATGTTCTTTATAATG
>Ga0210059_1014726_pt1 | contig 11518 bp, 5 predicted proteins | sample Ectturendosymbi2_FD_188042 | JGI IMG/M metagenome (GOLD analysis project Ga0210059, IMG submission 188042) | Ecteinascidia turbinata endosymbiont from Florida, USA - Sample 2 (SPAdes) (version 2) | ecosystem: Host-associated > Tunicates > Ascidians > Unclassified | place: Key West, Florida... | reverse complement strand
AAAAAATTTTTTCCAAGCAACAATTCGTAAGTCATTCCCCTTGTCTCTCAAAGTTTTTTAATTGATGTCAACGTCTTCAGTGGAAGCACCAACGGCTGGGATTCGTCTCTCCTTATCAAAAGCAACAAAAACCCACACCAAGCGAATCTATCGCAATTTATTGCGTAAGGAAACTAGTTTCATGTATTAGTGTTGTACACGAAACTACTGAACACAGCTACAACAGTGTACTCCTCCAATTGTTTCTTTTTGTTTCATATGTCGACTTTTGCGCAGGACTGAAGATGTGTAATACACGAAACTAGTTTCCTTACGCAATAAATTGCGATAGATTCGCTTGGTGTGGGTCACTGTTGTGGCTTTACAAATATTGCTGAATGATACGTACAAGCTGAATCATTGCAAGGAGATGGGAGCAAAACTAGGCAGGAGATTCCTCAAACAGCCGGCTGAAAAGCTCAAGGCGGTTTTTGTTGTATTCACAGATATAGTGTCATACAGTCACGAGCTTACAGTTCACTCATGTCCCCTCCTTTGCCTGCAGAGGTGGGTTGTGAAAGTCGCAAGCGGATTGTTCTACTGTTGGTCTTATTGCGTAACAATAACATGGCAACACATTTTGAAAAGTTCACTTTATATTACGGTAGCAGGCATTTTGTTGCATGAGACTGCTGAACGTACACATCGTAGCAGGTAATGCAGCGAGACAGTGACATACTGATAGCGGTAAGCCATGTACATCTATCCTTTATGAAAAGAAGCATGAGTGATGTGCCTGAGTGCCAAACTACACTTATGGAGGCTTCTTTTCACTCGGTATAAAATTATGTGGCTTGTTAGAATGCATCTATGCAGGCTTGTGGGAATACCTCTTAATAATTAGGGTTTAGTTCTGACATCTACGTGAATACTGAGTGCAAAGCCATGTTAGCTGTGGCGAGTTTTCATAATTCATCTGGTCAATTTTGCAAAATAATTCATCTGGTCAATTTTATTATTTTAAAATTGCATTTTATTCATGAAAAGTCCTGATTATTTTATACACAAAAATCATCCTCCTTTCCTTAGGAAGATTTCAATTGCTCTGTTATATAACATTATCCAAACATTTTGGTGTTAACGATAAGACCCTTTTTATGATCATTGAAGCTGATGCTGAAGTCGAGCCTGCCATGTTGTATTTCTGGCATTTTAGTCACCTTCAAGCTGAGACTGCCTGCTTGACTGTAGCAATGGGCACAGGGATGGTCTCTGCCAAGCATGCCGCTCTGTACAGCTGTCCCATGCTTTCATTCAGATTTTTCTGCTGAAGAAAATTAGAGATGTTGTGTGTGACTTTTTCCTTCAAAATCAGTCATGGCACACGTTGCAGTTCTGTTCTTACATCAGTTGTTTTGACCTGGGCAGATTGAGTAGTTTTTAATGACTCTGCATTAAACAGGGAAGGCTGCATGCAGGAGTGCTGTTTGCCTGTATGCCCAAAACTTCTGGGGATGAGGAGAGTAAGGAATGTTAATTTTTCAGTCTTGGAACCCGTCCCATATCTGGCAAATACTGTTGTCCAAAATATTGCTTACATAGGCTTGGCTTCTTTGTGCACTTGGAACACCTTAGGTGACAACAGCGGCCTTGTAAATCCCCCCAAATCTGCACATCTCATCAGGGTTGGGGAGTTGGAGGTAAAATATCTGAAGCTGTGCTGCTTTCCTCATATATTTCATTTTGTCAACCATAACAGCAGCACAGGGTGTTTTATTTATTTTGCTTTTTTATTTCTTCCCTGATCACTTCAGCAATAATCAACAACCAGGCCATTCTGTTTGATGTCCCACAAAACATTTGAAGCTCCAGATACCTTCCTCTACATACAGATTCAGTGTTTTTTATATGTTCTAATCAAAAGCTCTTGTTTGCCAAGAAATATGATGCAATCAATCAGTCTCTCTGATATTCCCTATTTCTTCTAACTTTTTCATTGTGGAGCTCCATATCCCAGCAGTCTTGTTCATATACCTGTAGATAGACTGTGGTATACCCAAATGTTTTGGAAAGCACTGTTGCTTACAAGTGTTGGGCCGTACCTTGGTGTCTTGCTGTCACCATATTGATTTTGCAAATCCATGTGGCACCGAACACCATACCAATCAACTGCAAAGAAGCATCTCAGCAATACAATTTGCAATTCTTCTTGGAGCCTGTGAGCCATGGATACCACTCATAGTTACTATTTTGAATATGGTGCATGTATCCTTTTCCTGGCTGTGATAGGCTTGCTACTGCAGCTTTGTGGTTGCCCAATCCTTTCTAACAATGTCCAGCTTTACTGGAAAGGACTATCTTGACAAAAGTACAGCAAACATTAACTAAAGCAAACCACCTGAAAAAAATATGAATTACCATGCCCATGTAGCATAACATGAAGTGTGCAAATCACGGGTTGACAGCTGATAAGTTGATATCACAAGAGTAAACACCAAGGAACTTTCAAAAGCGGTTTTCAGAAGTTGCAGGATACATGCCAACTGAATTTTAGAAAAACTCAAATAAACTTAGGTTCACAAAAACTGCTTCAGCAATGATAAAAATAACAGTGAAAGCAGATGAAGTCAAAGAGACAGCATATATGTTTCAGTAAGCACTGCTACCATCATCACCTAAGTAAAATATGAACTACAGTGAGTGTGCCCCATGTTTTGTAGCCAGCAGGGAGAATAAATGAAAAAATGTAACTAGTTAAGTGACTGGTTATTGAATGGCACTGTTAAAACACAAAAAAAGTGTTAATTTTTACAGTGCTATTGCTTCAAAAAACTTATATTCACTGTACTGTTGATGGTACCTGTACTTGCCAATATGTCCACCTTATAACTAACTCAAATGAAAAAGGCATCTTGAATAGGAGCTGAGGAAGCCTGCCCATTATGCAGTGGGCAAAATGATCACTGTCACAAATATCAATGCTGTTTTTTTTGCTGAGAAAAGGAGCATTTCAATGGATACTCAACTTTCCAGCATAATTTGTTTTTCATTTTATAAATTTGTGCTTTTCTGACTTTAAATTTATTTTATCTTACTTCACATCCTAAACAATGTAAATAATACTATTCTCAAATTAGTGAAAATAATTAAAACTACCAGAAAAACAAAAACAATATGAAAAACAAGGTACAGTTTTATTGGTATATATGCCCACACTTGAAATCGATGCTACTTTTTTGACATAAATCATTAACTGGGCAAGGCCAAGAGAACTGCCATCTGTTGAAAAGAGATACTTTGCACCACGCTTCGAAAACGATCAGTTTTGCAGTAGTCAACTAAAGTGCCACCTTATTTTTACAAAGAACAAGCAAGATATAGCAAAAAAGATGAAAAAGGATTTTACTTACAGCAAAGACAACAATGATGACTTGAAAGACATGTTCTGCAAACTTTTGTCCACTATAATCCTAGTAAAAAACAACACTATTAAATTTTATAAAAACTGTTAGCCTCAAAGATTAAGTCCATTGTAGGTAACTATGGGTATTTTGGCAGAAATGCTAATAAGTAACACACAGTGGCATTGGTGTCAACAAAAAACGTTTTTTGCAATGTGCTATTTCCAAAACCATTTCTCTAAAAGTTGATAGCAGAACAATAAACAAACATAGTTAAATATCTAATTTTAAAATATGCTTTGACACAACATGGCACTTCAAATAAATGTTTCACATGCCCACATGTAAACATGTTTTCATATATATAACTATGCATTGCAAACACTTTTACACATGCACAGCTCTGCAAAAAGTTGTAATATAAGAATATGTCAGGAATGCAAAAAGAAAATTCATCAAATGAAGCTTAAAGTGTTCCAGTCTAAGTACATTGATTGACAGCAAAAAATCAATTAACACTAAAACCATCTGTGTAAAAATCATTCTTTTAAGAGCAGTTCAACACTGCCAGCAGGACATATTTGCTGTCATTTCTTCAGCATGAAGACAAGGCAAGTTGACTAATAGGTTGTCAGGCATGCAGTGGTAAGACGGCTTGCTAATCAGATTTTTTGCTTTGCCTTGCTGGTAAACAGTTGAAGTCAAAAGTACGGCAGCTACTACACATCACATGCAGAAGAAGGAGCAGTGTAATGACACAGTGTAAGCAAAAACCAGCTTCTGATGAGCAAAAGAGACTAGTGAAGCAGGGCAAGAACTATGAAACTCAATGAAATTGCCATTAAATAGAGTACATTCCATTTGACACAATTATTAGCAAAAATAGGCTTAGTTGACAACAAATTCCAAGTTTAAAGAGTTAACAACAGACTTTATGCTTCTGAGTTACAGAGTTAACAACAGACTTTTAACAACAGACTTTAGAGTTAACAACAGACTTTAGAGTTAACAACAGACTTAATGGATAAGTGACTTACTCGAAATCAACATAGGGCGTTTTGCGCAGAAAACAACATCGGCAACTGCTCAATTCTAAAAAGGCTATTTGTGACATAAAACACTTGCCTGATATTTTGTTCAGATAAAACGACCACAATGTGAGGCTGGCTGTTATGCCTCATATTATGAGAAATTCCTTGTAAAAATATAGCTTCAGTTGAAACGAACCCGCAGTACTTGGCGTGATGCTGAGGAAGGCCTAAACTTATTTGATTTAGTGATAACCTAGTAGATGTAAACAGCAGATAAAATTTAGGCCGAAACTGCAAAACAAAACGATCGCAATTGGACACTGTGTCCACTCGCCATGAAGCGAATATTACAAAAGAGCTCTGCATGTGTGTGGCAGTGTACGAGCTTCTGACAGCTTTGCTTGCTTTGGAGTTGGCACTGCCAGAGGAGGAAATTCCGAAACACGTGCGTTAGGGTGCATCAGGAGCCTTCGACTTTTTTCAAACAACTTCTACCTAGTGTTATAGTGTTACATTTTGGTAAAAAATGAGACCTCTAAAAATTTTTCACAATTGGTTGATGTTTAGGGATGCATCGGGACTCCCAAAGTTTGACTCGGGGGGCGAAACTTCCAAATAATGAAATCTGGCCATAACTTAGTAACTACTTGGAGTAGGAACATGATTGTAGTGTCTAACCCTACTAAAATACATACCAGCTGTTCATTAAAGTTATCAGAAAGACGTAAAAGGTTAAGCAGTTTCCATTTGCACTGATTTTTGCTAAAATATATCAATTTTTTTGTTTTTTACAAAAATGTCTGAACTTGTATTCTGTACTCCTTTCTTGGTCAAGTTTCAAGCCCTGGTGGTTTTGCTAATAATACCACTTTTGGTGAAATCAACATACATTCGTTAATTTACATAAAAAATAGCTGAGTGTCAAAGTTCTCATGAAAAACAAGCAGTGCAGGACCCATAGGCGTAGCCAGGGGGAGCCCAGGTGGCCACACGCTCCAAATTTTAACATACAGTATCTAGTCATTTTTTGCTTTGAGAAGCGGCATCCCAAATAAAAGTGCTGATGTTTGCCTAAAGTCAAACATTTGCCCCCCAAAGTTTTGGGTTGGTTACATCACTGGCAGGACCTCTAACAACCATGCTGACAATAAAAATATTAATAATCATCAACACGGGATACAATTGTCGCTATTGTATTTCTTCTGCGTCACATGACTTGGAACAGCAAAAAGATGTCAATTTTCTGTCATTTCTTATTTCTTGGTTGACGCAAGCTTGGATGATTTTTTTGTCTTGTTCCACCACTTGTACAAAATTTTGATAGCATGGCTAAGACCTCACTGCAGCAAACACATCTGATTTAAGTTTTAACACCACGTTCAGTACAGTTATTTATCATATTAATGGCATCAATTTTGACAAGAGCATTGTGATATATATACTGGTGGGTCTGACCAGTTTAGAACATCTTCAACCAGAAAGGAATGATCATTGTTTAAGAGAGCAAAGATAACGAAGTGTGCCAAAGTAGGGAGCTTTTAATATTTTTTTGGAAGCTTGGCTTATCATACCTGGTAGTATTTTGGTGTTGAAGAATGGGCATTGGTTCTTTTGGCCTAAGAACTAACAAGCAATCTGCCAATTCTGGTTTCTCCACCTCGTTCAACTTGCAGCTAAACAATGAGAGTGGAACCATTTCTAAAGTAACACACCAAAGATGCCAACTAAATGCTTTGTCAGCACTATTTGAAACTGAGCTGTCAACAGCCTAATGCTGAGACAACAGTAACCCTAAGCCCTATACCTAAAGCCGGTGAACCACCACAGAGTAAATTAGAGTGACAAGCAAAAGAAATCTTTAGCTGTGGCAGTTGCATTCTTGTTGTGATGGTGCCTTGGGGTTGTTATAGGCTCCTAGCTTCAAGCAAAAATATTTTACTTGGATAAAAAAATCACACCTGTTTGTCTTGATTTCTGGACTTCTCCTGGTCTTTTGAAAGGAATGTTTTACTATTCAAGATAAGACAAACCTCAACAAGTTCAAGATAATCAAATCATCTGCTGTGAAAAGTCCGTTACAATGTTCTTACAACATAATTTCGTACAAGTGGTAGAAAGAAACAAGAAAACATCCAAGCTTGTGTCATAAGAAACAGAGAATTTAGAATTTTTGGCTGTGTCTTGTCAACACACAAGAGATTTAGAAATCTGTGTCTCTTTCCTGTGTATTGTCACACAGAAGAAATGCAGTAATGATAATTATATCATGTTGATGATTATATCAATTTTTTACATTGCATTTCCTCAGCATGGGCATTGGAGGTCATGCACTGCTTGTTTTTTTTGTCACAATTTTGCACACTCATCTATTTCTCACAAAATTTCACACATATTTGCTTATTTCACGAAAAATGGTAATAGCAGTATCCAGTGATATCATGACTGGAGTCAATCTTCTGTTTTGACTGTGCCTCTTGGCAGGTGTTATGCTAGACTTTCTGGATTAAGTGTTCCACCTAACATTGAGTTAGAGCTGAGTCTCAGCTTTTCACTGAGGAGCTAGCAGCACACAACGCACTGTACAATACATCATGGTTTAATGAAGTATTTACATATCATGATCATGGTCAGCGTCATACTTTTGCTTTGAGTCTTTTGTTGTGCAAGTGACATAGAAGGAGACAGGCTGTATTTGTGGCAGCAGGGTTAGATTGAGTGAGAGTGAACAAGAGAACTGAAATGAAAGCTAAAAAACTGCTTTCACCAAATAAACACTGAGATCTAAGTAACTTGATAAAAAAGTGCTGAAACAACATTGGGCACTACCGACTCGAATGGCTTGTGACTTAACAAATATGATTCGAACTCATCACTGGGAGCACCACCAGGGCTTAAGACTTGTTCAAGAAGAATACATGACAAGATTTTCAACATTTTTGCGAAAAACACATAATTTTGATATATTCTAACAAAAATCAGTGCAAATGGATATTTCTTAACCTTTCAGGTCTTTCTGATAGCTTTAATGAATAGCTGGTATGTATTTTAGTAGGGTTAGACACCAAAATCATGTTCCTACTCCAAATAGTTACTAAGTTATGGCCAAATTTCATTATTTGCAAGTTTCGCCCTCGCAGATCAAACTTTGGGAGACCTTATGCATCCCTACATCAACCAATTGCAAAAAAATTTTAGAGGTCTCATTTTTTACGAAAATGCAACACTTTAACACTAGGTAGAAGTTGTTTGAAAAAAGTCGAGGGCTCCTGATGCACCCTAACGTGCGTTCAATGCAATATCAATTTAATGTGATCAAACACGTGAAATGTTTCATATCATCAAGCAGGCGCCATTTAGATAAGGGACGTTAGTGTTTTGTAATAGTACTACGCAACGTTAGAAGGGAAATATAGGATCTTGCCTGTTCTAAGCCACCCGCATTAGAGACCTGCCGTGACAGCATTTGATATTTTATCGGCTTTAATGCTGAGTACCTACGGTACAAAGAGGCCTGTCATGACAGCCAAACAGACCCCCTGGATGCGCTCCTAGATATACAGTTACTGAAGGCATTTTGAGGCTGACAGCCAGCTCTTGTTGCCATGAAATCAAAGTCTAAAAGCAGGCTTATGTGGAAGATGAATCTATACTTTCTAATAACAGGGTCAGCATGGTTAAATAGCATATGTTATGATTTTAAATGCTTTTTTTTTTTAATTTCTGCTCTGTGCACGTGCAACAGTTGTTGCATTGGAAAAGTTTTACAGTTGGTCGGCCACAGATTGCTTATTGGATCACATGCTTGTAAAGGATGAGAACCCATATTATACGTGATTTATAGCATGCTAAAGAAGAAACTGTAAAACAAAGCATTAGTGATAACAATGAACTAATGACATATGTATTACTGTTTGTTACAATATAAATTTTAAGTCAATATCATGCCTAAGTTGTTACCTTCTTTTGAAATGATTAACTTTTTTCACTGAAAGTTTTGGTAGTTCTTATATGACTGAAGAATTAGTAGTGCAATATACTTCAAATGTCTTTTGTTTATGCCTATTCATTTATCAATAATGCTGCGCTCTTGTTCACGATAAAACTTATAAATACTTAGAATGCATTGATAATCTAGTCTAAGTGAATACACCTGATATCTACTATAAAATTTCACCAAAGCCACTACAGATCAATGTCTGGGTTGTAGTTCAAGTATGCTCAATAACAGGGCTGAACAAAAACCAGTGACCTAATTTTAGAAATAATGAAATTTTAGAACACCAAATTGGAAAATAGCGGAAAATAACTTGTTGGCAGGCTCATCAAGATGCACTGAGAACAAATATATACATGAAAGTCAGCACTGATAATTATAATTATTTTACAAGTTACACATAATAAAAATGTCACATAATATACCATACCTTCACCACCTCACCTACCAACCATCACCATGCACAGCAGCAACATGGCTCAGGAGTTCTCACGTCCTCTTGTTTGTAAAGCGTTTTTTCATTCATACTAGGACAGTTTTGCTACCGCCATGTCATTTGTGCATGGTATGTGACATGGTGAAAATATGTTATACAATGTGACATTGATTTTCATTGTGTGTAACTTTTTAAATACAAACTGGTGCTGGCTTAATGTATATGGAATATTGTCAGTACATTTGGAAGAAGATGGCCAACAGTTTTTTCTGCTACTTTTACATTTCGTGTTTTTCTGAAATTTGACCTAAAACATATATTTGAAACCTATGATGCAGTAGTCATCAATAATGAGGCTCTTTTCGCTCGTTATTTCATAGCATTATTACTCAACTGTACAAATAATAAGCACAAAACACAAGTACTGTAGAGTAAGATCTGAACCCCACAAAATCAGTCATCTTGTTGCAAAACTCCACTAAGAGCTCATTCTGAAAAGCACAGTAGGTGCATACTGTATGGTCGATCGCGCCTGATTTTGCATTGAATTGACAAACAATATACCTAAAAAGAACACTTTTCAATCAATATTATTCAACAAAGTACATAAAAATTACTCATTAACTCGTTGGTCAAGTATATTCTCTGGTGCCACTTGCAATGGCTGACCATAGGCTTATTAAGGCTAGAACGGCTCATGCCGCAAAGGTATTGCAATATGTTTTTTTAATGAAGTGAATGCCACTGCATTGCTACTATTATCACATGAAAGAACTTAAAAAACCATTGAAAATGGTATTTTCATTTTTTCTCTACGACCAGTATTAAGAAAGTTATAACTTTTTTAATTTCCTAATTAAAAATGCGTTTAATCTGTAACTAACAATCATGATTTAGGCGTAACAGCAGATACTTTGCCTTCTGCGCATTACTTACTAAGGCGATGGAACACTGTATTTGCAAGTGTGATACTCAATTTTGGCATTTTGTACTTGTGACTTATCACCGACCTGTCAATCACGAATTAGCAAGAAATTTTCTAGTCGATCCTAGTCGAAGACAAGTTCAGTTGGCCACCTCGGCTGTATACAGAAAATTTTCACAGCAAAACGTTATGAATGAAACCTATACTTGCGCATGCAAACATAGTTACTTTACTGTACATGTAACTGAGAGTCTGACTCTGAGGCCTTAATTAAGTTAATAGAATACTTAGTAACTTATTATTATTTGATTTCCACTGATCTCTCAAAGAATCTCACATTCACAATACGGTCAAACAGGGCAGAATTTACGTACCATGTGAGTGGGTATACTTTTTAGAAAGTCCATATTATGCCAGTACGAAGAATCCAATCCAGGAGAAAACGTTTGTCACAAAGTGGCTAGAAGTAGAATTACTGTCTGTTTCACTCTAACAGAACAACAAAACCTGAAAAGATGCAGAAGAAGGGTGAGCCATGGCCCAGCCTCAGGCGAACAAAGATTTCTCTTTCAAAAATTGTGTTTCGTCAGTGTTGCATAGAAGTGCTAATTTCCATTACTCTCTAAGACCGAAGTGTGCAAACCGGTGTCAAGCGAAATTTCTGAGCTATTGTTGTTTTTCAGTTATTTTGCTTCTCAGAATAAAGAAATAACGTCTAGTAATTCGTTTTTTGATGTGTGTTGTGTAAATTAAAACATTTTGGTTCGATGTCAGGTACTCACAACAAGCTATAGCACGGGAATAAGTTCCACCATTGAAAATTTTTTGACTTACTCCTTGACCTCAATTATTTTTCTTTTTCTCACCCTAACCCATACCCTAACCCGACATACTTACCTAAACACGTATTCCTGAGCCCTAATAATCCGTTTTATCAACGTAATTGGTATGTAGAATATTACTCTGCGCATGCGTACATGATGTGAAGTCAGAAATTTCGCAAGTCAGAAATTTCGCTTGACACCGAGCATGAACTGGAGGTGTGCGGACTCTGGTTCTTTGAGCACGGATTCCAATCCTAGTTTGCAAATTAACAATCTGAATCCGCCCCGGATTCGGTACCAGCATGACAAATGCAATCCGACTCCTGTTGGAATCCGCATAAACACAACTCAAGCAAACAACCAGTAACGTTTTTTCAGTAAACGCAGAATCCAAATCCAATCCGGTTTCGGGTGCAGCAAAGAAAACCTCAATAAACCAATCAATCAATCCAAAGCAGTGTTTGCCTCATGAGGGAAAAAAGGCAATATCAAAAAATATATTGAAAAATAATCAAGTTAACTTATGTTCTAATGTCGGCTCATAGGGCTATGATAGTGAACATTTTGAAGACTTCAAGGCAAGCACTCAGCATCAAATGCAATGAAAAGCTCAGTTTCAAAGTGTAAGACAGGAAATCGGCCAAACAAATTACCAGGTGCAAAATAGCCGATAGCACTAGCGGATCATTAGCACCAGGCTACACATATATACAGGGTATTTCACAATTGTTGAAACAAAGCGGCAGCTTCTAAAACCTTTATCGATGACCTTATTCATTTTTCTCTTTCCAGATTGTCATAGGGAAATAGTTAATCTTTCTATATATTTTAAACAAAAAATAGTCTAATGATGCCTTGGTCGATGGAGCAGAAGATCTTTTGTGTAAAGACATATTACGAAACGAAGTCTTTCCAGATTGTTCAAGCA
>Ga0210059_1014725_pt1 | contig 11520 bp, 9 predicted proteins | sample Ectturendosymbi2_FD_188042 | JGI IMG/M metagenome (GOLD analysis project Ga0210059, IMG submission 188042) | Ecteinascidia turbinata endosymbiont from Florida, USA - Sample 2 (SPAdes) (version 2) | ecosystem: Host-associated > Tunicates > Ascidians > Unclassified | place: Key West, Florida... | reverse complement strand
TTTGGTGAAAATAAAGATATTATGGCGAATCAAAGCACTCATACATGGTTTCGCATTTTCGGCAATCAAACGTAATTGACTGTCCAGAAGGGTGGTTGTAAAAGGGTGTTAAGATCAACTTCGTGGAGATTTTCACCTTTTTCACGTCCCCCTTATGAACCTCACATACCCCCCTTGGGGGGCGCGCCCCCCAGTTTAAGAACCACTGCTTTAGAAGAATCAGCCGACTGGGCTCTGCTTTCATCTTTTTACGATGATTCAAACTTGCGCATATCTGTATTCAAGTAACTTCACTCCACAAGTGAAAGAAGCAAGGAATCAAACACAAAATTTTAATAGGAAATCGATTTCACGTAACACTACGCATCGTCAGTCCTATCATCTGTAAGCAATGCTAACAGGTGTGAAACGTAGAAAGGCCAACACAAGTGCAGAGAAAGTAAACAACCCCAAGACTGCAATGAAAAAACTGCGCAGACCCAACCGCGACAAATGAAACAAAACCAAAACGTCTTGCTAAACAGTAAACTACATGCAAAGGCTGAAGCCTCAAAACTTACTGCAAAAATGACAAAAACTTACTAAACCTCAACGCCAGCTAACGATTAACACCAAAGCAAAAGTCGCTTTCTGATAAAAGTAACTCTTCGCAGAGAGAGGCTTCCGAAGTCAGCTTGAAAAAACAAGCGTTATGAATCAGTCAACGTGCATTTTGGTCGTTGTGGCAACCAAGTCTCTGCGGGCACGAAGGAAACGCTCTGACAGACGCGAACAAAAAGACCTGCACACTGGCCGCGAAAATGAAATACAAAAACGGTCTGTAGAATTGAAGTACACCAGCGTTAAGCGGCAGAGAAACAAAATGATTATCTTACGCGTGGGAGGATCATGTTTTGAATATTAATTTGTGCGTTAAGTTTGTGATACCACTTATCTTCACAGAAATCTAACGAAAGGGAATTAGGTTCTTCAACAAAAGTAAGGGTGTAAGCCTCATTTATCGGCGGTTGGTTCACGTCGCCGTGGGACTCTGAAAAATGCCGCAACAAGGTCACTTTATCTTTGTTGTTTTCATCAATTTCACAATTGGGTCTGTTCCAATTACTGCGGTGCGATGACCACCTCGTGGAAAATTTGTTCTTGGTTTGCCCGACGTATTGTTCGTGACAAATAACGCAAGTCGCTACATAAATACCATGGTTTGCGCATGTCAATTTTTGGTTAAGTGGGAAGGTTTTATTTTTGCCCATTATTTGTGAAACACATGGCACCATTGATTTGTTGTGCTTTCCATGGTTACTACAAAGTGCACAGTGGCCACAAGGAGCCGACATCCCTTTGACATGCTCTCTGGTCTTGCTTAGAGCAAGGTGCGTGTAGTTAGTAATTGTCCAATTGTAGTTGGTCTTTTGTAGGTTATCATTGCTTTCGGGTTTAAGTTTTTCTCTCTCTTTGTGAGAGTTATCAGGTTGGGAAAAGATGTAGCCCACACTTGTGGGTCATCTTTCTTTTCGTCTTTTGGGGCCCGTAGTCTTTCCTCCCAATTTGATGCCATTGCTATCATGTCATTAGTCATGTCCAAAGGGAAGCTTTGAGCGCATCGCTTGTTAGCAATACTAACAGGTGTGAAACGACAGCACCAACAACTGCCTAAGCTAGTGCCATCAAGGTTTCTGGATTCAAGCCCACACTGAAGGTGTGCGAACACAAGCGGGTCGCACACGCTTCAGTAGGCTGTGAATGAATTTATCGAAACTAAGCTGCTGACTTCAGGTTTTCTAAAAATTTTTGGCTCCTAGTCCAATTTCCAGGGGGGCAATGCCCGTTTCCCCCCCTGCGGACGCCCATGGAAGCAAATATGACGTTAGTTTATGAGTATTTCTTTAAATGCATGAGGGAAACGAGGACATGCCCCTGGACCCCCCTGGAATGGTCGTGCCTTCGACACTTCACCTAAAGTTGATTTGTGACGTCACACGATTGTGACGAAACTTTGCCCCCCCTCGGAAATTTTCTGCGTACGCCACTGCGTATGGTGGTCACTGGATATACTTCAATACCAGACGATATTAAATTTTCAACCACCTTTACCTTTAAATGGAAACTAAGAAACAACTCCTACATGAAAAAAATTCCCAATTATGAACTTTAGCAACATTTCTCTTGTCCAGAAGAAAATACTGTGTATTCTAGTATTCTGTAACTATGCTCATTTTTTGTGTACATTTACTTTTTCGTATTTTCTGTGTGCACATTCTATGCTTTTCGGCATATAAGTACACCTTTTGTTTTTTATGTTTTGCTTTTTTTTCTTTTGTACCTCTTTAATTAGTTTTTGTAACTTTTTTACTTTTTTATTAGTACTGGTTTTTAATTTTTTTATATTACTAAAAATATTCTAACCACACCAAAATCCTTCACTCAAATTCGATACACTCATCTGAGTACACGGGCATGCGGTTTCACCTGTACATTTCCTTCACCACGTTCTGCGTTCATTCGTTTTTTGTTTTTTCTTTTCATTGTGCTTATTTGATGTCCAACTGTTGTTTCTCAACACTTGTCAAAAAATTATAAACGGGGTTGGTTGACTAGATGACCGCCACGGTCTTTCGCCAATCCTATAGTATATGACACAGCGCCCCTCTTTGTTTACACTGATCAACTATTGTGCCATTGTGTTTTCATTTGCTCTAATGTTTGCTAACGATTGGCTTACTGCATGCGATGGCTTTTATGATGTTTCTGCTTGTTGGCTGAGTCATATGAAACAATAAACCAATGCCAATGCCTATACGCTGTTTGTGACGTCACAATTTGACAATATATTCTCGTTTGTAAACAAACGTTTTAACAAGGTTTGTTGACACTAGAGTCCTGCGCGAGTTGAAATTTTGTGTCCGCTCCCGGCCAGCACCCGCAAAATTAAACTCGCCCCGCACCGCAGGAATTTGAGAAATCTTGCCCGCTCCCGCCCCGCACACTTCCAACTCGCACCCGCCCCGCACTTTTTCGGTCTCAAACCCGCACCTGTCCGAAAACTACTAAAAATTCATAACTAGGGCAAGTCTTTGTTGCAATAAAATCGTGAGAAATATGCATTTATTTTTAACAAAAGTTGCAGTAAAAAGTTACATTTATCTATAAGCATTTTAAACGACAGTGATTTACTCAAGCGATTTATTTACATATAATGCTAAATATTTCCAAACATTACCTAGGGAGAAATGGCGGTATTTTGCCAACAGTTTGCACAGCATGCTAAAACTTGTGCATGAAGGTACTTGGCAATTTGCTAAAAAACTTGTGCATGAAGTTGTTTGGCAAGCTCCACAGTGCATGAAGTTGCTTGGCAATCTAACAATTTGGCGTGCAGTTGTGGACTGATGTTTGACCGGGTCATTTCTACAATTGCTTTCTGGTCACTATTCAGTTCGATTCGGTTATCAAAGAGAACAGAACTATACTGAAATAGTTCTAAAGTATGTTTTTTAAATCAAACTTCTACACTTTGCAAAATACTTGATAGAAGTTGCAGTAAAAAGCTGCATATAAAAAAGAATAAAGTCGCCATATAAAATTCCTGGAACCAGCTTAAAACATCGTACTACATATTCTGCTTGTTGGACTTGTCTTTCAGGCGTTATAAGTAGGGCAAGTTTTTGCAACTTTTTTTACAGCTTCCTAAATTCTGAGTACGTATTTAGGAAGCTGTAAAGAAAGTTGCAAAAACTTGCCCTACTTATAACCCCTGAAGACAAGTCCAACAAGCAGCAAAGTCAAGCTATTCATTTTTTTCATTGGCAACCAAAACTTTGCCACAGATCTGATCATCCGCAGTCAACAGATTTGAGGTGATAAAAACACGTTTCAGTCCAGTTGTGACTTGTGATTAGCTGTGCGTTAAGCGCTGTCTTATCCATTTAGAAGGGCTGCTAGACTAAATTGTTCCTCACCACGTACGACGGTTGCATTGGAAAACGGTCAATTGCCCACCTCACGGCAAGCCTGAGCTAAAGTTTCGCAACAATGGGTTGTTACCAGGGTTGTCCATGGGAATGTCATTCCTATGGGAATCCCATGGGAAACGTCCCATGGGATGGGATGAGATGGGACAGGCATAAATTGCTATGGGATGGGAATGGGACAGATAAATATGTCCCATGGACAACCCTGGTTGTTACATCATAATGGTATAATTGCTGCAAGCCTACTGTCCTAAGCGCAATGCTGGCAAACAACTTCAGCACATCCACGTGTTTTGCGATTTTTGAGCTGATTAAGTTCATGTGCTTTGGCTCAACACTCATTTACACGCAAGAAGAATTATATTATTCTACAGTACGCGCACTCTCACTCGTTGTTGTACAATGTGCCACTGTAACGAACATATCAGCGTTGCACGTTAGGAGACTGGAGCAAAACACAGCATTCAACGCTAAGACAGAGCAGTTCATAATTGCAAAAATATCCGGCAACGCGTTGAAACAGGGCAATAAAACGAACTCAGTGCTACATCAGCGCAGTTTACAACTGCAAAATATAACTCTGCGCGAATGCCTCGTCGATAGTTCAGTAGAGCAGCGAAGGTATGCGGTTGGGATGACCGACAACCACGGTTGACAGTTTTAAACTTGCTAAACTACACAAGAATTGAGAATGCGCATCAAGTAAGCAAGAAAACTTTCGTTTTTCTTTTATGTGGCTGTTATATGTAAAACTACTGGGGGACCGAACAGATACTGGCTTTTGTGAGCCGTTATGATCAATCCGCCTGAACTGCCAATTACGGACAAAGCTCGAAATGATGCACATATTGCAAGCACAGGTGTGCGGCTGTATTAGCGCCTGACCAGGTTTGCCACAGCAAAATATGAAACGGGAAACTAGTGATACATCAAAAAGTCAGCTAAATCAAGCAAGCTGAAATACGACAGTTTTGAAATTTAGCTCAGAAAATTGTAAAAACGTCCATAATTGTCTTTCAATCACTTTGTTGTGATTTTCTTTTGATCGCACTATCTGACATATATCCGTCGCATTGAAGAAAGTCACGTCACTCATAGGCGTAACCAGGGGAACATAAGGGCCACGCCCCCAAAAAATTTTTAGAGCATATAGTCTTTTTGTGCTTTGAGAGGCAGTATCCCAAACAATATAGTGTTATTCGCATAAAATCAAACATTTTGGCCCCCAAAATTTTTGAGCTGGCTACGCTACTGATGTCACTATCAGTTTGATTGGGAGTGCGCCGCACACCTAGAATATAGGTCCCTGGGACCCTGGTATTGAAGAATGTGAGAATTACTAGCATTTGAATACGTAAAAACTACTGTTGACAAAAAAAAATTTTGAAAAATTAAATCCATGCAGCAAGAGTTAGTAGTCTTACAATAGGAAAAATCATCTAGTTATAGCATTTTAATTTTTGTAATTTCACTCTTTGGATGCCCGGGGCGTTTGCTCTGTTCGCCCCCCCTCCTCTGCATGCCACTGGTCATAAAGCGTGGTGCTGTTTGGTTCAATTCTTTTAAAACACTCAGAAACGAAAATGCCAAAGTTGTCAGTTTCCTTAACCTACAGTAGATACTATAAGACGCAGAAATCAAAAAGCTTTACATGTTTGACGCGTGGTGAACAGCCTAAAAACTGAAAAACCAGTAGTCTAAAAGAGTGTTTTGACATTCAAGCGCGGGGCCCCGGGCATTTGTCCGGATTGCCCAATGGTTTATCTGGCCCTGCCTAGACTGGTACGCTCGCATAAAAAAGACATCTGGCTGTGGAATGAGCAAATTGATGAAATGTTTACTCAAAAATCTGGGTCAAATCCATAGTTCTATAGTACCCCGGTCCTTGTCTTGAAATCAGGGTTTTTTTTAATGCACTCACTTGGGGAGCAATTGCACCCCAGTCCCTACACCTTCCTCTCCAGACAAAGCCGTTTGCCCCATCCCAGTCAAAAGTCCTTAGAACAAAGGAAAGAGAACATTCGACCGCAGATTAGCAAACATCACTGATCCGGTGGTGGTATTTCGAGGTTTATATTGCCCCTTCTTAAAAATCGGTTGAAAAAGACCCATCACGGAAAACATTCAAGGATAGCTTAATCCTTTTCTCCTATCGTTGATTCCTTAGCAACGCCCCAACGGCACATCATAACATCACCTGACACGCAGGCACTGGCGACGAACATTTCGTTGGGGCGGCGACGGATAGTGCCGCTCTCAATTGGAAGGTTGGGTGTTCGATCCACGGGTGAATCGCCGTAGCGCTCTTTGGGAAGAATATTCACCTCAACAGCCCCGGCAAGAAACATAGTTCAGGCGTTGGCTTACCGCTGCTTGGGGTAACCAAAATTTTAAAAAATTGTTGGCGCATCTCATACTATTTTTCAGTGTTCAGCGAGATATTTCCAAGGGTGCCACAAGCTGTAGCCTGGTCATTAGTTGAGGTTATCAACATTAAATTGTGGCGACTGAAGTGAAGAACTCTGCAAAGGTAACATTGCCCAGTTTCAATGCAACTGCTGTTTTTCCTCATGACGTAATGGTGTCGGAAAATGATGTTCTTGAAGAAGGTAGTGCTGTTGGTGTGTATCAGTGATAGCGTGACTCGAGTCACAATTTTTTGTGACTCGACTCGAGTCACGTTGAGAAAAATGGTGACTCGATTCCACTCGAGTCACGTTTCTCAAAGAATGACTCGACTCGAGTTACAGTCAATGACTCGGGTCAGAGTCATGTTTACAAAATCTCTGAGTTCCTGATGGACAAACCCAGTTCGTTTGCACACAAAGAAATGAGCACTTTTTGCTTCAGTGATGATCAAGATTGGTGGAAATGTTCTGTTTGGCTGTCTAGTCGCGCTATGCTGCATTTTACGGATCAAGTTCCCCCAACTTGCATAGAGGAAGACCTGAGACTTAGCTTTCACTGAGGCGTCAGCAGGGCAGAATATATTGACACTTTATCGTGGTTTAATGTAGTATGTGCATATCGTGATCATGGCAGTGGGCCTCATACTGTGACCTTGAGCCTTTTTCCAGATACCAGTAAAGTGATTCAAGTTTTTCAGATTCAAATCCAAACCAAAAACTATGTTGCAAAATACAATGCAAATGCGAAAACCGAATCTTCTTTAAATCCAAATTCCTGCCATTGTTATTAGCCTAAGCCAGAGATGATCACGGAGCCGGAGTGCTGGAGTTTGCATTTTAGGCTGCAGCAGGAGCCGGAGTCAATATTTTAGGTTCGAGCCGGAGCAAGAGCCGGAATCAACATTGAGGTCTGTGCAGGAGCTATGAAAAATTTTTAAGGGACCTAATTTCTGTAATTATCAGTGATAGCGTGACTCGAGTCAATGACTCGAGTCAGAGTCATTTTTACAATATCTTTGAGTTCCTGATGGACAAAGCAAGTTCGTTTGCACACAAAGAAATGAGCATTTTATGCTTCAGTGATGATCAAGATTGGCGCAAATTTTCTGTTTTGCCTGTCCAGCAGAGGTGTGCAGGATCCGGATTTCAGGACTCGAGTCCGGCAGGATTCAGCACATTTTGGACAAACCAGATCGGATCCAGACTACGGTTTTATTCAAGTTTCCGGATCAGGATCAGGATTTTCAAATTCAGCTTTGGAGATTTGACCCCAACACAATCATAAAAAGAATTTTTGCAAAGATTTAAAGGATCTAATGTAGTTCACATCATTTGCAAATGTGTGAAAGAGGCGCTGTTACACCGGACGTGTCGTGCACTGCAGGACATCAGTCCACTATCGGGCTCAATACAATGTGATGTCAGATTACATTTGTAAATTGTGAGTTGTCGAGGTTGGAGATGTGGTGTTGCTGTGCTTATTTTGCTGTATTATATGTTTTAGTGTGCATCAATATCGTTTAGTGCCTATTTACGTATCGGTTAGGGCTTAATCATCAGCTACTGTTAGTGGATGTAGCACGTCTAGCAAGCTTAAGTTGTTATGTGATTAAAAGTTTAATTGGTAATATTGCTTTCAGCTTCATGTTTCATTGCATGAACTTGGTTGACTGCATTTTCTGGATCTGACTTTTAGTCCATTTTTGGTTATGTGTGTTTTTTTCCCAGTCTGTGTTTGGTATAGCTTTGCTTTTCACAAAGGAAGTGGCTATAGGTCCGGCAAGAGTGATGTGGTTAGAACAGAATGCTGACTTGTCACTTTAACAGCACTGTTGTGGTAGTGTGGCGAATGCATCTACGTCTGCTGTGTGAATGGTTTTCGGTTCAACTCTCACCTTGGTGCATTGCATTTTGGTAGCAGTCTAATGGTTGCACTGTCAAGGGACCACTTTTTTACTTTCTTCAAATGTTTCCAAACCTTTGTGCTCATATTTACAGTTTTGGCTTAGGTTTAGAGGTTAGGTTTAGGGTTTAGCACATGTATATCAAACCTAGTGCACTCTACTACGCACTCATCATGTGTTACTGTCACGTTACAGGTGACGGATGAATAACTTTGCAAATACGAAGGGCCACGGACGGACCTGTAGCCAATACCTTTTAGAAAAAAAAAAGTTTTTAATAGTTGCACATTGATTAGTCAAATGTATTAACAGGATTTTTTCAGGATTCGGATTTCATTTTTGTGTTGCAAGCAGGATTCGGATCAGGATCGGGATTCCTTCCTCTTGTATCAGGATTGGAGTCGGAGTCGAAAAAACTTGAGTCCGAACACCTCTGCTGTCTGGTTGTGCTATGCTGCATTTTAAGGGTCAAGTTTCCCCACCTTGCGTAGAGGTAGACCTAAGACTTTGCTTTCACTGAGGCGTCAGTAGGGCACAATATATTGACACCTTATCGTGGTTTAATGTAGTATTTGCATATCGTGATCATGGCAGTGGGCCTCATACTGTGACCTTGAGTCTTTTCCAGATACCAGTAAAGTGATTGAAGTTTTCCAGATTCAAATCCAAACCAAAAACTATACTGCAAAATATAATGCAAATGCGAAAACTGAATCTTGTTCAAATCCAAATTCCTGTCACTGTTATTGGCCTAACCCCAGCTGACGACGTGACAAAGTCACATATAACGTTGAATTCGTAGCAGCAATAGGAGAGCGAACCTGGTCAAATGCGTAATCTCAATTGCTATTATGCTGAGGATTGTCGGTTCGACTTTTTCTTTGGTTGGCTCAGGGCGACACAGCATTGCACCTGCAACAAATGGCTCCCAACGTGTCGGTGGCTGCAATCCAGTGTTAACCTGCGGTCCTACAGTAACCTGCAGTCCCAAAACTGAAGCGAAAGTTGCGAAGAAGTTCAAAAGAAAATCATCAATTCCAAACCAATTCTGTTTGAACAAAAATGATAACTTCCAAATCAATCAATATATTGAAATGTCGTAAGGTATAAATCCTAGTACATGTTCATCTCTGGTCATTTTCATGTATTGGGCATGCGAAAACCACACTTTCAATGCAATGCCAATCGAGAAGTTGCAACAACATCCCCCGTTTTTTTTAAAAACCGCACCTATTGCACGTTCTTTTTGTGAAGGTTGTACCTGGCACCATCTTCACATCCTAGTCAAAGCACCACTTTGTTGTGATTGGAACAGCAGAACAGCAAGTGCGCAAACTTTGACACTGTGGCACCAAGCAACAATAAAGATCCCACGTCAAGCTAATTTTATTTCTGCTTGTTCGTCCCACACGGATGTTGTTCATCACGCACATCCCGTTCGTGGTGAATCGCACATTCAACACAACGCTAATTGAGAGGCTGCAACACTTGCAGAAAGGTTGAGCTAGACTCTTTGAAATGACTGAGTGTGAAAGAGACAAGTAAACTGCAAAGTGGGAGAACTTAGATATAAATAACCTGCAATCAAACTTGTTGAAACAACATTGGGCACCATTTTCAAACTTATTGGGCGCCATTTTATGGCGTGCTGGGTGCTATTTCATAGCAAAAACCTGTCGTAGAATAAACGTGAAATTTCGTGTGACTCGACATTGACTCGAGCTTGCAAACCAATGACTCGAAGTGACTCGACAGTTCTCGTGACTCGACTCGACCAAGTCATAACTCTGACTCGAAAAAATTTTAGATGAGTCTGACTCGACTCTGACTCGAAGGGCTTGTGATTTTGACTCGACAAAAATGACTCGGGCACATTACTGGTAATTATGCTTATTGGTGTCAAACAGAATGGAATTAATTGAGACGTGTTTACTGTTTTCTGACCAGCGTCGTCATATATCGAGCATTTCACCACTAATGATGGTTTCAAAGTTATGGTCTATGCAAAATACTGTAGGCCTGCAGTGTGTGACAATGCAGTTCGGGAATTTCGGAATCCATGCCGTAACTATGAGAATGATGGGCTAATGATGTGGGCAATAACACAAGACACATAACAAAAAACAATGGTTAACAAAACAGATTATAGAGAAGTAAGAGTGTGCCGAAGTGATCTTCAGTATGCACTGTAGGCCTAGTTACAGGATTTGACGATAATGTTAGAAGTACGTGCAGTAGTACAATACAATGTTTATTCGCATTGTGCAGATTTCTAGTCTAGCCACCGCTTGCATAGGCCAACCACTGCTCACATTTTGTAGCCATCCTGAACAAAGTTGGATATTTGCCCCAATAGTTGCTGTTTTAAAGAGAACCTGTACAGTGTTGTTTTGCATCTCTATTGCCTTTGATAAATTTGAAAGGGATTATACAGTAGCCTGAGTTATGCATGTAATGTAAATGTTAATCTTGTTAATTTTTTCGGTACGATTTGCTTGCACCTTCATGTTAATGGCTCAGTTTGGAACAGTTATAGTTCAGAGTTTCATCTGAGCACATATGGTTAAAATACGATTCAAAATTTGTGACCAGGTGATCAGCTCCTGACCTAGGATATTAAAAATGAGTCTTTTGCAAAAATTAAAAATTAACACTCACTTCAAATACTTGTCATCCATCCGGTTAATTATTGACGCTTGAACTACTTAACTACTGTAGTGTTTCAATGGTTTCCACTTCGTAATTTAATTACTGATACATATTTGATAAGCAGCGTCTATTTTGCCTCATGAAACAAAAACAGTTCTGAAGTTATTTTGTCAGTAGCTGCTCACATTTGTTGGAAGTGATCACATGACAAGTTTGGAATGCGTGACCTACATAGCTGACTTTATTGTCTAATTCAAATGTGGGCAAGCTTTTAGTGACTGTGTTTGTCTATGTTGTGTAAAGTATAGGCTAAGCCATAACTTTGAAATCCGGCCATTCCCACTATTCTCACCACGCGCCGCTCACTGCCTCTCAGCGCCTCCAGGCGCACAAAGAGAATGCTCTCACAGAAAGAGAGCGTTGAAAGCGATAGCCGCGTTGGGAGACGAGCACTGTGTTGTAACGAGAAAAACGCTCTCATAGAAAGAGCGCATCGAAACGAAACGCTCGATAGGGTCGACAACACAACTTTTGAAGCATCATCACTGAAATGCGAAGCTCAGATGAACGAAGCCAGAATTCGCCTAAAAG
>Ga0210059_1014724_pt1 | contig 11520 bp, 7 predicted proteins | sample Ectturendosymbi2_FD_188042 | JGI IMG/M metagenome (GOLD analysis project Ga0210059, IMG submission 188042) | Ecteinascidia turbinata endosymbiont from Florida, USA - Sample 2 (SPAdes) (version 2) | ecosystem: Host-associated > Tunicates > Ascidians > Unclassified | place: Key West, Florida... | reverse complement strand
GAGTTTGACACCCCTGGGCTACACACTAATTAAAACATGTAACTTTGTACATTCTGCTTGCAACGTGACATGACCACTTCAACTAATCATGTTCCACAAAAGGCAAAATAGTCTCAGGAGATATTTTGCCCCTGAAGGAAAAATAGCCCTGGCAGATATTTTGCCTTGGAAGGCAAAATAGACAAGTCTGCCAACTGTTTAACGGCCCATGGGCGGGCCGGTTTGAAATAAAATAAATGTCCTTGGTCCACGGGTGGTTAATGGGCTGGATGTTGTGGGCTATGGGCGGTCCGGGCCTGAAAAATCTTGGACTGTGCCATCTTTAATCCACCTCTGAAACAATAACTTCCTATAATTTCTTTCTTGTCACAGTGAATTAGTCAGATGCGATCTATTGTATTATTCACCATTAGAAGTATTTCCGATAGCATAACCAACCGGCTGGCCACTTTTACTTGGAAAAACAGCAATTTCATGTGTTTTGGCAGTTTTCCTAGGTGAGGGCACCTGAGCAATATTTGGTGTTGGAGTTCGGCCTTAACCTAAATCAGGGGTGGGAACGGAGTTCCCACACCTGTTTTTGTAGCACTACACCCATGATTCCCTGGCAAAAACGATAGCCTACTTTTTCATTCAAAATTGTTTAGGTGTGATTATGACCACTACAGTACTGTTGCGTTTGGTAACGCACGAATAACTTTGTGACGTAAGAATGTGCTGTGTTTGTAATTAGATATCTGAATGCGGTAGCTAACTTGGGAGTTATGTAGTTTTCAATTAGTTGTGCTGTGGAGTGATTTGTATACGGCACGGGTCTCTCTCACTGATGCTGCCATATGCATTAGTTAAATGTCTTTGTTAAACATAGTGAAATCGTACGTTATTTTTTAGTCATTGTGATTTTCTATTGTGCAAACACAACTGCATTTCATATGCATGACTGGAAATTTTTGGAAGGGGATCATTAATTGGGTTGCAAAATGGTCGCTGTATGAAAAAGGTTGAAAACTACTGCCCTCAAGAGTGCGCATACCCCATTTAAGAACCACTAATCTATGCAATAAAAATTTTTGCGACGATACATTGACCTTCTGAAGAATGGTACCGTGGTAGATGGAAGTTTGGTTTGGAACCAAGGCATGCATGCATACTGTTATACATTATGTGTGAATTGCTAGATAGATAATAAAGAAGGACAGGGTCCCAGGCGAAATTTTGATGCAAGATTTTTGCTCAGTTATGGAAAAAAATGTTTGTTTTCTTAAGACCAGTGGTTTTCAACCTGGAAGTGGCGGGCCCTAAAAAGGTTATGAACCATTTGTGGAAGGGTCGCCAGAAGATATTTTATGTACATAACTGTATTACATTTGTTTTACCCTAATTTTGATGGGGGTCATTGGGTTACAGTGGGTTGCTACCAGAGGTGGGCAACCGCTACTTTGAAAATAGCGTCGCTACAGCTATCGCTATTTGCTGAAAATAATAACAGCGCTACCCCACCCATTACTGAACAAAAATGGTAGCGAGCTGTCGCTACCGCTATTCGCTACCACTACTTTTGGCGAACTTTTTTAATTTGTGCTGTTTTGCAGAAGTAGGGTTTATTTTTCAGTCTCACCTTGAAATGTTTTTAACAAGTTTTTACGTGCGTGTAAGTTGAATCAGGCCCACAACCTGGGTGGGGAAAAACCGGGCATTTGCATCCGCCCCGAAATTTTCAAGCATCATTTTAGATTCTATGAAAAAGGTGATGCTGATCTTTGGTTTTAGTGAAAGCCCCTGAACAAACTACTGACTACATGTATTGCAAACTGAACTCCTTGTTTCTCCATGTTTCGGCTTATTCACAACAACAGCTTTGAATAGGTTGTACTTTATATAGCCTGCTTGTAAAGATAGCCTATTTAGGTATCGAGAACAAATTGGCCAACCACCGCTTTGTTAACATTCTAGCTTTTGAAAGCGCAATCCAAGTGTTGAATGGATTGGTCACAAACATGCGTAATCCCGCACCAGCTGTAAAAATAATCCGTGAACGATGTGTCACACACGAAACTAGTTTCCTTAACGCAATAAATTGCGATTGATTCGCTTGGTGTGGGTCACTGTTGTGACTTAACAATTATTGCTGAATTATGAGTGCAAGCTTGAATCATTGCAAGAAGATGGGAGCAGAACCAGGCAAGAGATTCCTCAAGTAGCTTGCTGCAAAGCTGGAGCCTGTAAACGTTGTATATGTTTATTGCGGAATCTCCCCATGGGGGCGATTTTGAGGGGCAAGTGGGCGATAAAACCAAAGGGGGAGATAGGTGGGAAACAACGCAAAGGGGGCAAAACGCTGAACCACTACTCAATCGTTGAGTTAACTTCAATAGCCTACTGTTCAGAACCGCTGCCAGAATGTTTTCAATAAGGGAGCTTTGCAGTTCTTCGGGGGCAGGCTTGACATTATAAAATTAACCAAAACTCCACTTATTTATAGTGTTTCACGTTTCAATTTGGAGGGGCTTGGATCTTTGTTTGGGGGGGCTAAGCCCACCAAAGGTGGAATTCTATCCAAACTTAAACATTATACAACACCACCTGTATTGAAAGTTGTCTATAGCTCATTAATCCATCCCTACCTTAATTACTCAATTTTCAATTGGGGACGTGCTTCAAATGCAACCATTCAACCTCTCATTAAGCTCCAAAATAAAGCTATAAGAATAATAAATCCAACTAATACGGGATCACTAGAAGAACATTTCCAGCACTTAAACATCTTATGCCTTCCCAAACTATATAGCTTTTCAGTAGGCAAATTCATGATGCACTCTTATCATAATAAACTGCTACCAAATCATTTTGATGAATATTTTGTTCCACTCAGCTCAATTCATTATCATTCCACAAGACTAGCAACCTCTAAAGACCTGTTTTTACCTAGAGTTGACTCTTCCTCAGGAAAATGTTCTCTTAAATTCATTGGCCCAAAAGTATGGTCTTCAATACCAGACAATATTAAATTTTCAACTACTTTTACCTTCAAATGGAAACTTAAGAAACACCTCCTACATGAAAAAATTTCCCAATCATGAACTTTAGCAACATTTCCCTTGTCCAGAGCCAAATACTGTGCATTCTAGTATTCTGTAACTCTGCTTATCTTTTGTGTATACTTACTTTTTCGTATTTTCTGTGTGCACATTTTATGCTTTTCTGCATGAAAGTACACTTTTTAGTTTTTTCTGTTTTGCTTTGTTTTTCTTTTGTACCTCATTAATTAGTTTTTGTAACTTTTCTACTTTTTTATTACTATTTTTTAATTTTTTTATATTGCTAAAAATATTCTAACCACACCAGAATCCTTCACTTAAATTCGATGCGCTCATCTGTGTACATAGGCATGCGGTTTCACCTGTACATTTTCTTCACCATGTTCTACGTTCATTCATTTTTTGTTTTTGTTTTTCTTTTCATTATGCTTATTTGATGTCCAACTGTTGTTTCTCAACACTTGTCAAAAAATGATAAACGGGATTGGTTGACTAGATGACCGCCACGGTCTTTCGCCAATCCTGTATGACACAGCGCCCCTCTTTGTTTACATTGATCAGCTGTTGTGCCATTGTGTTTTCATTTGCTCTAATATTCGCTAATGGTTGGTTTACTGCATGCGATGGCTTTTATGATGCTTCTGCTTGTTGGTTGAGTCATATGAAACAATAAACCATTCCCATTACCCCCGTGGCGACGTGACGGCTACTGTTATGACATGTTAGTTCCTTACAAATTTAAATTTTCTATGATATTCGTTGGAACTTGTTGTTAAAGCAATTTATCCGTTAAATTTTTACTCTGGATCGTCTGTGTGTCCGGCTACAGTGTGGATTATTTTCACAAGAATCCTGAACGTAATATTAGCGTCGTAATGCAATTGCTTAGTTAAGCTATTTAATAGCTTGGTTCAGCTATTTAATACTTCCATTAAATAAAATTATTTAAATTTACTACCTTGTGTGTGCTTTATCAGGCTTGGAGGCGCAAACGACGTGTAAAGAGCGTCAGGGAGGCGATGGAATAAAACGTTTAAAAAACACTGTTTTAGAGGTACATGTTCATCTATCGAAATGCTGAAGGGGTACATGGTCAGAGAAAGTTTGGAACGCCTAGCTTAGCCAAACTTACGTTTTATATTCAACGTTGCTGTGAGCCTGTGCACATCACTATTTGTTCAGCGAAAACCTTAATTCTTCACCGGTGCAAAGTTTTTGCTGCTGGGCTTGTGACCGTGCAAGTACCTACAAAAAATACAAATGGTAATGAAAACAAACAACGCTATTGTTAACTGGAGTAATAATATTGTTTTTGACGGTTCCCAAACACGATTTTTTTCATAAGACTAAATTGGTTTGATTGCAAAAAGCGAATTATGCAGTTGTTTTCAGTTTAGTTAGCACAACCCGTGCCACGAAGCTCAAGCTAAAACTTACTGTGACCACTTTTACAAAGATAGCGTCCCCCAAATTAATTGCAATATGAAAGAAAAGTCATTACGCCTATACGGAAAATAATGTGTGATGTAGCAAAAATGCAACATTTCATTGCTAAGGCAAGTTACAAGAACGTTTCCGTTCTGGTTTGAACGAAGTGAAATTGGCTACGACTACGTAGATTATGCACAGCAGTCTTTTGTTTAAACATGTTGCAGCGACAGAAGCGACAACACTTTGCAAAAAACAAACGACTCTTGAAGACAGAATCACTTCTAATACAAACTATTTTCACAGAATACAGACAACCAGAAAATTTGCTAATGCGAGTTATGAGTCGCATTATGCCGTTGCTGAGACACATCTGATTTTTCTGCACATTCGCAAGAAGGTTCTTTAACAATCGGTGATTTTGTGCTTTTGTATGTCTTGTAAGAGATATTAATTGAAACAGCGTTGAAACGACCGCAAATGTGAAGTGCCTTGTGAAAGATGACTATCAGGCATAAAAATGCTTGAGAAATTAAACGTGTTTTTGAAATCACTGTAAAATTCTTGCGGTTATAGAGCAAATTCACCGTCTAACGACAAAAATACGAACCGATTTAGACGATGCGCTATGTCAGTTCATTCGGCAGATGCTTTTCGCCATGCGACAGAATTGGTGGGTACAAAGATACAGAGTTTTTGTCATAGCATGCCCAATTTTACTTTGCAGAAAGGAAAGGGTTTTCTTTATTCAGTTGTTGAAAAATCCATCATGAAAATGCAGAAGAAAACTCAACGCCATACGAGAGGCTTAGCCGCTCAGTTTATCGATTTTTTGCACACCTTAGAATATCAACACATCAACTACACGCTGGAATGATATTTACTACGTTGTTTCTACCGTAGGATAAGAAATTTTCGCAAAAAGTTTTGAAAACGCTATGAGAGATTGTTTCAAAAAATGTTTGCCCTGATACGAAAACAGCATAGTATTTTTCGAAAACTCGTCAGAAATTTTTTTTGTAAAATTGTATTGGCAAACTCGACATGTTTTCAACAAGTTTTTGAAAATTATGTGAAAGCACGACAAACGAATGAAAATTGAATTACACATAAGCAAATGCTAGCTGCAAAACTCAGCACTCCTGTAGTTTTATTGCAAATGAGCGAATGTAGCATTTTTGTTTTTGCCATAATTTTTCCGGTCCTGACTCACTGATTTTCTACTGCCCCATCTGGTACCCAGATACTTGCAAGGAAAACTTTGTTTCAGCAACAATACCTAAAAACGCCTTTCTGAATAAACGACCCTAAGCATTTGAGACAGCGTTTTTGGTAGGAGCTGCCGTCACGGCTTTCATCACATGCTTAAACAACAAGAAGGAGCGAGTGATCATAGCACATTGATGATTGGATTTGCGTGTTGCTTTAAACTCCAGGAATAAAGGTTGAAAACTCATACTTTTTTCAAATCTGTCAATGTAATTCTGGTCCGTTTTGCAAATGCTGTTTGTTTAATCGGACTTGGAAAAAATACTTGCAAAACTTGTAAGCCGGATTTTACGTAAACGTTTGACTTGCTTTTACCAACGTCGATTTTCTGTTATGCTACCAGAACATTTGCAAGACTGGAAATAATTTGCATAACTTTGATCTACGAGTAAGTTCACGTTACACGGAACAGTTTCACAATAAAAATGAGAATCGTTTAATTGCATTCCCGGTAGATTTCACGGTGTGTGTTGAAGAACTTGGTACAGTCTACTCAGAACTGCAATACTGTTTCATGCCAACGTATTCACGATGTTAGCTCTCAATTGGTTGGCGTTCACAAACTGAAAATTAGTCATTGACACAATCGTTGTTTGCTTTAATGGAATAACTTGAATGTGGTGATAATATTATCACGTGCTTTTTTTTCCGAGCGTCAAAGCCGTATCTTGTTCTGTAACTTTGACAAAAACCTGCAATAGGTTATGCACGTAGCCATATACGCTGAAGTCGAACCAAACTAAAAAATGACATATATTGACACATACATACAAACAAAAACTGGAGCTACACATGTTCTGACTGAATCCAGTGCAGAATTTATTCCAAGCATTCAACTCACTTTTACACAGCTTTACTAGCAGCATTAGCCTATATTTCCAAGCCCGAACTGCTAGATTGCTGATGATGTTGGTTTTTCCGAACTACATTGGAACCGATCGTTCAGGTCAAAAGCAACCTGAGCTAAATCTTTCCTAATGCTGCTAGATTACCGCAAAAAAATCATCCAACCTCAACACAAAACAGCGAGAAGAGCAGTTACTACCAATGTGTGTGGACGGAAAAGCTCTTGCGAAACTTTTCCTTTGGCCACCACTCACGCCAAGGTAGCGAATAGCGGTAACAGTGAAGTGCGGTAGCTCACTACCGCATGCGTTATTTTTTCAAAAAAGAGTGACGCTCCCGTTATCACTCCTGGAAAATTAGCTCGCTACAGTAGCTCGCTATTTTAGTAGCTCGCTACTGCCCACCTCTGGTTGCTACAATGGATCACAGTCAGGGCCAGATTAACCATTTGGCAAACCGAGCAAATGCCCGGGGCCTCGTGCTTTCGGGGTCTCGCGCTTGATTATCAAAACACTTCTTTTTCTGGTTTTTCATGTTTTTAGGCTGTTCAAAGAGCGTCAAAATTGTAGAGCTTTCTGATGACTGTGTTTAGTGTATAAGTTAAGGAAACTGACAACTTTGGCATTTATCGATTTCGAGTGACTTAAAAGAATTGAACCAAACAGCATCACGCTTTATGGGCTCCCATTCAGTCATTTCAAATAAACCAAATTGCACACCAAAAAAACAATATTCGTACAATAAAAACCCAGAGAGGTGGCATTACGAACAAAAACATATGAGTGTGCTTAGTTGATTTGAAACGATAATCGAATACTGATTTAATTATAGTCTCTCTTCCAAATTTTCTTCTGCAGGACAAACCTTAACGTTTGGACGACCTTTTTGTTGCTGAAGACATTTTTCATAACGCTGGTGACATACTTCATTGATGATATCTTTCACTAATTGTACGAGTACATTTGTTATTAAACTAGGAAATTTTATGCAATCTTGAACTGTAGCGGGATCTAAAATCACACAAAAATATAATCCCAATGCCTTCTTCCTCTAATTGAAATTTGTTTTTTAATTTGTATGCACAGGGAAACATCGAAATTCAAACAATCAGTCTTAACCCTTGTTTCACTAGTTTCGTCAATTGGCATTAGAGACAATAATATTGTATACATCCCCAACAATGTTCTTATATAAGGATATGAAACCGTTTGAACACGTTCTGCTTCATCCGATATGCGTACTTTCTTACCTGATGTGCTCATGTAATGTAAACACTGTAATGTAAAGTTATCTTTATATTATTGAATGCATTGCAGTTGCTGATGAAACTACCACTTCAAAAAACCCAGTATTATCGCGATTTTTCATAATTAAACCTAGACACGCAGGTTGTCTAAAAAATCAGTTCTGGGTGGAAAAATCTCGCAAAGGGAGCCTTGGTCACACGCAAAAAAACGCCGACTACCCAACTTGAAGTGAACGTTTGAAAATTTATTGTCGTGTTATTGTTACGCAATAAAGACCGCAACAGTTCAACAATCCGCTAGCAAGTTCCACAACCTGCCTCTGCAGGCAAAGGTGCGGACATGAGCAAACTGCAATCTCATCATTGCATGACACCACAACAGTGAACCTGGTTCTTGTGCAGTGTCGGTGTCATGACGGCAAATAAAGCGTCATTGCAACAATTAAATTAATTAATCGGAACTTAGCTGCTAACTTCAGGTTTTCTATCAGTTTTGACGTTTTTGATCGGTGCTTTTGCAAAGTTGAAACGAGGGCATGTGAAACACTGCGCAGTTGTGCTTTAAGGGGCCTTGCGGTCAAGATTTTGCCCGGAGCCTCGCGTTCATGTAATCCGGCCCTGGTCGCAGTACAAAATGGGTTGAAAGACTGGCCTAGACGCTTCAGTCAAAATAACGATTGACGTTTGGGCCCACTCCCAAAAGTATTGCTGTCAGTGGTGGAGTCTCGAGACCCATATTCGCGAGTCTGGGTCTCGAATGTTTCAGGTCTGGAGACTTTGAATATTGCAAAGAAATGGTTTATTAGAATTTCTGTAATCCAACGATTTTTTGTTTGCTGTGTTTTCAGGTAAGAAACAACCAAAACACGTCGGAAAATGCCAGAAATTTGAAAAACATTCGACTCAGAAGTGACAACGACGTTTCATAAAAAAATTTCGGCAAAATGCACAAATTTTGAAGTCTCGAGTCTCGATCTCGACCTTCAAGTCTCGAGTCTCGGTCTCGGAGTTTTTGATGAAGTCTCGGTCTTGTCTCGAAATTTTAACCAGGTCCCGGTCTCGAAGGTAGTGGTCTCGACTACATCGCTAATTACTGTAAAGCGTAAAACTTTTAAAAATACACATGTGGGTTGCGGCAAAACCAGAAACTGTTATTGAAGGGATCAATATCATAAATTCCCCAGCAAGCAAAATATTTCAAGCGCATATTTTGACTCGCACTGGAGGAATCATTTGCAGGGAAAACAACCAGGACACAAAACAAACCGAGTGAAAATGAACCCAGAAATTGTACAAACTCAGTCCTGGCGCTACAAGACTATTGTAGTTATAAAGCGCCAACAACAAACCAATATCAAACAAACAAATGAACATGGTCGAATGGTAAGTGACAAGTCAATCCTCAGTTCGAGTGACTACTTTGTTGTTTTTGGATTTTTCTTTGATGTAGGTTACTTACACAAGATTGTAAGTCAAAAATTTGGACCCCTTGTGATGTACATTTCGAAAAGCAGACTAGTGTTTATAATTAAATTAAGCTTTTAGACTAGGGTTAGGTTTAGCATTTAGGATTAGGGTTTTGTGTTAGTGTTTAAAATTAGGTTTTTAGTTAGCGTTTAGGGTTAGGGTTCTGTGTTAGTGTCTATTATGTTAGGGATTGCGATTAGCGTTTAGTGTTGATGGTTAAGGTTTACACTTTACAGTTAAAGTAAATGGTTAGGGTATAGGGAAAAAATCATATGGCTACCTTAATCCTGTATCTGAGAAGCAACTAACATGTATTGCAGTGATCAGCAAATTCGTATGATACGTTTTTTTAGTCTTTTTAATGCGAAAACCGGATACGGTCATTTAGACATTGCTAAAAGTTTAAATAACTCGCTTTGGAGTTTGAGAAGGAGTCGGAGTCCAAAACTTTAAAATGTGTCGGAGCGGAGTATATTCAGACGAAGCAAGAGCGGAGTCTGAGTCAAAAATTTCAGACTCCGTACACCTCTGCAACCTAGGCTATTACTGGCTATTTTAGGTAATTCTATATGAACCGTATAAAACGTTTGCATGCATTTTTATGAAAATTGCATACTCCTAGCCCAGTAACGCATTTATTGCTAGAAAAGGAAACTATGTAAAAAAGACACATTCAAAAATCTTTTGAAACTTTCAAATTTTATCGTTTGAATAACAACTAATGTTTGCTGTTGTATTTGTCAGATAAGTATGGTTTATTGTTTCATATGACTCAGCCAACAAGCAGAAGCATCATAAAAGCCATGGCATGCAGTAAACCAATCATTAGCGGGCATTAGAGCAAGTGGAAACACAATGGCACAATAGTTGATCAGTGTAAACAAAGAGGGGCGCTGTGTCATCTAGGATTGGCGAAAGACCGTGACTGTGGCGGTCTATTTTGATGTATCGTTATGGTAAGGTCAAATTCTTGTGTCCAGTCGCTTCGAAAATGCAGGAATAGGAACTAAACATCGGTATTCTCGGAACTTTTTTATAATGGTCCTAGTACACAAAGCAAAACAATCACAAGTAGGGAAAATCTCATGATTGTTCTACTTGCCCATTTCCAAATATTGTCAATCTTATCGAGTACTATGCGTCGGCACGAACCTTTGTAATGAATGGAATTGTGTGCTTCGGTCTTTTTGGTCCGATTTGTACCAGACATGCTAAGATTATACATTTCAAAATCTTGTTAGAAAAATAAATCTAATGAAACTCTAACCGCGGAACATAGCTTTTTGGAAAAACTTTTCTATTTTGATCAAAATTCAAAAAAAATATTTTTCTGATGGCTTTCACAAAAATCAGGTGCGGAATTATCAACTTATTGCAACAATTTGAATTCTGCCTAGTTAGTCTGGCTCTGCCAGCTTACTGTAAAACGTTTACATGGAAATATGGTTTTCTGAGTGAAAAAATGTATGGAGCGTGACGGTTTCTGTTCAAGTGTGACAAGTAAATGTAATTATTTCTTGCCGCGTTACACTAAAGGTCTAAAAAAATCGTGCGTGCGCTTGCCACGCATTCCAGACTGGGAAAAACGTAATGATAAATCCTTTCTTCTTTGGGAGCTTCTGTAGCATGGAAGTGATAGGTTCAGTGGTAGTGCCATTTATTTTTTTTTAAAATAATGAATTATATTCTCGTTGTTGTGCGGTGATTTTAGATTATTCAGTTCTTGTAAGCAGGGTTGATTGAGTTGAGTTGATTTTATTTGGCGATAATTAATTTATATTCAGCTAGAAAAAACAAATCAGTGCAAGGAGAAGGACGCCTGGGCATTGAAGGAACCGGAAGGTTGTCGAGTCGATGCCCCTCAGCAGTTAAATTAGCTTTGTTACTGTCCAGTTTCAACTCGTGGTGGTGCATATGGGGAAGGAGCTGCTAGATGATCAACACAGTTACGCAAGGGGGTGCTGGGTGGGTCGCAACCGGTCTCTCTCGGTGGATGGGTTGTTCAGATCCGCAAGGACCTGGGCGTGGCAGAGAAAGTATAAACCCAGCTAAAATGGAACTCTGCTCGGGTTGTCATAACCCTTTCGCATCTAGCAAGCTCTACAAATTGTTTGCAGTGTTTTTTGCATGGCAGTGTCTAGCCGTACGGCGCCGTATGGCTAGCTTCTGGGGCTAACCGTACGGCACTCTGAACAGCTAACCCTAACACTAACCCTAACTCTAACC
>Ga0210059_1014722_pt1 | contig 11521 bp, 4 predicted proteins | sample Ectturendosymbi2_FD_188042 | JGI IMG/M metagenome (GOLD analysis project Ga0210059, IMG submission 188042) | Ecteinascidia turbinata endosymbiont from Florida, USA - Sample 2 (SPAdes) (version 2) | ecosystem: Host-associated > Tunicates > Ascidians > Unclassified | place: Key West, Florida... | reverse complement strand
GAGTTAATTAGCAAGGTAACTACAGAATTTGCCTGTAAGAGCACCTCTAGGCGATTGCATAAAGAACGTTATTGCGGAAATGACGTTACAAGCGAATTGAAATGCATGAAAAAGATGCTATCGGGACCGAATAAAATGTAACGTTATAGGCAAATTGACGTTACAGACGAAGCCGTTATAAACGAATTCAACTGTATAGATCAGATTTACAAGAGATTTCAGGCCCCATTCGGATTAAACTAAAAAAGTTACTTTCAGGGCAAATTGTTATTTTCAGGGCAAAATTTTTCCGCCCCCCCAGTAAAATGCCTTCCCGTACGCCTATGCAGAGCAGACTCAAAAATAGTGTTCATACCACGGTATGTTGTGTGTACTGTTTACGCTATGACATATGAGAGCAAAAACAGTTTGAAGGCGCTCATACAGAGATTAAGGATCTGGGGGTTAAGGGGGTGAAACCTTATCCCCAAAAGTTTGATTTGTAGAAAATTCGAGCAAAATCCCAAAATATTTGGGAATAAAAGTTACATTTTGTAACAATATTAATGAAATTACGCATTTTTTATATAGTGTATATAAATGAGCAGGCCCGTAACCAGGGGGGGAAAGCCCCCCTAAAAATTTTTCTCCCCCTGGAAAAATGTGTTGTATATAGTTGGAAACTATTGGGCCTTTCTCAGAAAACTCTTCGCCCCTCCTGGTGTCCCAAGCTGGTTACGGGCCTGTGTAAGAGTCCGTCTCAATGAGTCTGACTCAAAAAGACATGAGTCTGATTCCTAAAAAAGGTTTAGTATTTCATAGAAAACAGTAAAGCACATTAAATATACAGTATTTAAAATCAACAAACTGTTTCTAGTAACTTTGTATTTTAGTTGATGAGTAACCAACTGCTGCAGAAAATTTGTAGAGGAAAAGTTTGCCGAATGGAAACAAATTGGGGAAATTCGGGAAAATATCTTTCGCACCACGGTTGTGGAGTCGGAGGTAAAATATCTGACTCCTGACTCTGAAATTTCCAAAATTTCTGACTCACGACTCCGACTCCTTAACATAAAGTGAATGAAGTTTGACTGTCAATAATTTTGTAGCAACTAGCACTCAATGGAAATCGTGGTACAGCAAGAATTCTCTGTTTCATAACAGTTTCAAAACAAATTGTACCATTTCAACAGGAATTGCCAACTAGAAATGGTCCAATTGGACTTCCGGAGTGGGAATCCGGCAAAAAATCCGACTCCGACTCCTACTGTTTTCAGAAATCCGACTCCAACTCCACTCAAAAACCTCTGACTCCTTGCGACACCGACTCCGCAACCTTGGTTCGCACCCTCAAAAATTGCCTGCTGCTACACATGTGCGCCCATAACTTTGTTTGGTTGATTGATCAAATAAGCAAGTTGCAGCCGCCCCCAAGAAATAGCAGCTGGTTTAATTTTGGTGACGGCAATTGGTGGCAGGGTGAAGCCTGAATATGCTTCTTGCCGGGGCGGTAGAATTGAACACTCTTTCCGAGCAGGGCTAAGTCGATTCACTTAGGGGCCGTGGGCAGTGGCGTAACTGACGGTGGCAAGCCGCCCCCCTGGAAAGCTAAATCTAAAAACTAGGCCCCTTTTAGCTGATATTTTGATATTTAGTGTTCTTTGATTTTCAGTAGGTTGTTGTTTTTTTGTGTTTTTTGGGGTGTTTTCGTTTTTCAGCTGGCATAGACATGCACGATATTCCGATTCGCTATCATTTCTTAATTTTTTTTGAGTGTTGGCTAGTGGGCCCCCTACGGTGGCCCACTAGTTACCCAATTTTACGATTGAAAGCGGACACTAGCACTGGTGTTTCCAATTCGGGGCAAAATTTAAAACCGGGTTTCGGGAAGCTGAGAAAAAAAACGGGAAAACCCCATTTTTTCGGGTTTTGAAATGAATGCGATTTTGAGCGATAAAAACTCAATATCATTTTGAAACTACTATACTATTAGTCAATGCGCATTTTATTAGCGAATTATTCATCAAGTTAAGCACAGTTTTTAATGATGTTTATAATACTGGCTAATGACAATCAAAGCACACTCTCATCATTCAGTCTGTTTGGGTATTTTGTGGCAAATAGTCCAGTTGCTGAAAAAGCTCTCTGTTTCCACTGATGCGGGCTTATTTGTAAGGCATGGTACAGATTTTCAAGGTTATTTGGCCTTTTCTTTGTAGCCTCAGAAAGACTCGTTTCGTTTATCACAATTGTGATTGGATCTGTTCCTGTGCCGGAATAGTTTTGTGGTCTTCACTCTCATGGATTCTGTGCTTTGATTTCAAATGATTGATTAAACTTTTGGTGCTTGAACCCCCTCCTTTTGTATAACGGAGCACACATTGCACTTTGGTGTTGGTTGAGCCTTATTGTATAAGAAGTGGTTCTAAGCTTCTAGTTTTTTTTGATTGCCAAAAAAATCCGGGTTTCGGGTTCGGGAAAGCCCGGGTTGGAAACACTAACTACCACTGAGCTATCGCCTCCTCAGCTGGTTGCATCCCTGAAGTCACAATTGCAGCAACGATGTTTTGAAATTCTTATCAAAAGGTTCCCTAGTTAAATTAAAAGGCTTTGAAAACACACTCAAAACATAAAAAAACAGAAAAAAAGTAAAATTATCGAGAAAAAAATATTTTAACACAGTTTTTTAATAGGAAAACGTCAGGTACCTGGTATGGACTTGTAGGGACCAGATTTCTCTGATTCTAGGGACCCAATTTTCTCTCATTCTACGTACTCGATGATAATTTTCTTTGATTCTAGGGACCCGATTTTCAATTCTAGGGACCCGAATCGGGTTCCTAAAACACCTTTAAAAAACCTGTTTTAGCAGAAAATTTTTCACACTTACAGACGAACATCAAATAACACCCAAGCAAATTAATAAACAGCCAATTACTTAGAAAAGTAGGCAAATACAGTTTAACTGCTCTCTCCTTGGTGGTGGAACCAAACCTTCCTATTTTTATTGCGTTGTAGCTTGTAGGTAAGTTTGTCTAAAGACCCAATTTCCAGTGGTGAGAAACGGGCATTTGTCCACTAGTAATTGGGACTAAGAAGCAAAAACTTCTAGAAAACCTGAAGTCAGCAGTTTAATTCCGATTAATGGGTTTATTTTTTGCAGTGACTGTTCATTTGGCGGTATGACATTTACACTGTACAAGTGTCAAGTTCACTGTTCTGGTGTTATGCAGTCAGGGACCAAGTTTAAGGGCGGGATGGGGGAGACATGCCCCCCAACCTTTGGACAGGGGACATAATATCTTTTGTCCCCCACAATATTTTTTGGTGAAAAATAATGCAGTTGTGTAAATTTCATTTACAATACTGTTGGAAACGTTACCCCAGCATGAGCCCAGGGAATAGATATAAAAAATGAGCATTATCACTGGATTATCTATAGACACAGTATAGAGATTTACTATGTAAATTGAAATTTCATGATTGTTGATAATTGTATTGGTTAATTTGAATTACCGAATCGACGTGTACATAAACGTCGCTCAATCACGAATTCCTGCGCTGGTCTGTAGCCTGCAACCAGAATACCGTTACCACCAGGCCATAGCCAGGAGCGCAACGGGGGCAATGTCTCCTCCAATTCCAAAGTTTTCAGGTTAATAAAATTTTTGAAGTGTAAGCCAAAGAAATACTTCAGTGCAAATCAACGAAACTGCCTCAAGGAACCTATCCTGCTTCAGCTTTCAGTCGAATACAAACTACATCCGACCTTTTGTAATCAATCACCGCAAGTAAAAACAGTTGGAGTAACGTTTTCGCAGCTGTTTTTGGCGCACCAGCTTGCTGTATCCCACCTAATAGTTATGTAAGCTTCATTTCAAGACCATTGCAAATATATCTGTCCGTGGGTGTTACAAATACCCAGGCCCGTAACCAGGGGGGGCGCATTTATCTTTGATTACCGTAGGTGTTACAAATATCCAGGCCCGTAACCAGGGGGGAGCGCATTTTCCCAACGGGTTAATTTTTTTGCCCCCTTGGAAAAATGTGCTGGACATAGTTTAAAAATATTGGACATAGTTAAAAAATTTGGGACCCTCTCAGAAAACTCTTCGCCCCTCATGGTGTCCCAAGCTGGCTTCGTCCTGCAAATACCTATCCTTGTTTCCAGTATTAGCGTAGCCTTAAATCCACATCGTAGATTTTTGTTTTTGCACAGTTCTAAAACTACATGCGTGAATATGGCGGTGATATACGTTTCATATGTCTTGAAGCTGAAGCCTTGGCTAAGAAGCTAGTTTCAAAGTCTTCTTCATTGCGCCATAGTCACTGCTTAGCAACAATATCATTTATTCTAGATATTTATTTGTGATGACATGTATTGTCACGCTTCAATCGCAATTATGTGAAGCCTTAACGTTTTCATCAATGGTTTCCCTTTGCCTTGCCGGAGAGTAAAATATCAGTTTTGTCAAGATATTAGACTCTGACCTACTGTTCATAAGCTCAGTGTTTCAAATTTCATCGGATGTTAGTTGCACCCACCCTATCCTACAGTATATAACTTGAAATCATTTACTGCAACGAGAAAATTCTGTAGCAAAATCTAACGCGTAGCAAGATGCTTTTCATTTTGTAAGTGCTGAGGTAATTGACACTGCCATTACTTACAGATACTGCGATAACTTGTAAAATTTAGGGGCAAGCTCTCAGAAAGGGGCCCAAAAACATTGCTATTTCGAAAGGTAGATGTGGGATTACATGGATAAAAGAGTTAAATTTGTTTCACATTCAAATGTGTGAACTAAATTCAAGAGCATAATATACATACGAAAGGAACAAAAATTTGTGAAGTTTGCAGCTGGACACTTAAAAGCTGCCTCCTTTGGTACATTTTTCCATAATTTTTGCTTTATTTTGAAAAACATATAACTGCTTCAGAGCTTCTTTAAGTGTGGCTCTAGAGTGGTACATAACAAGTTTAATTAAACAGTGGTGCAAACCTCTCAAGAAGGTGGCATGGTACCTATGAAAAAGAGGAGACCGAGGCGACTGCCACGTTATCCTTCCCTAATATCCATCCCTGAGCTTGCAATCTGTCTTGTTGGCAAAACGCATGCGACTAAAATGAAACTAAATTTGATTTTTTTCCATTAGGGTTTCAAATTCCGCAGACAAGTTATTTTATTTTCGAGAAACCCGTGATTTGTAAAATTTACTTACCTGCAGTGCTAAGCTATCTTTGCATGCAGATGAGCGCGGTCAATAAGTTTTGTAATATTGTGGTTGCGAAGAGGAAAGAGTAGAGAAACTGTTGCACTGAGTAGTTTGTTAAGTTGGTTAACCCACTCGTTGCATGATCAACGTCTTAAAGAAGGACATCAAGCAATTACATTTGCCAGTCTGTATACATCATCACTCGGGGCTTTGGACGTTTCTCGTATAGTACACTGTGCGTTAATTAGTTCTATGTTATAGTGATATTGGTTGAAAGCGACCAATACTGATATAGCTAATAGCCAATCTGTCAAACTGCATTTTTCAAGAGAAAAACTTCAGCTTCTCGGAAGATAGTAAAAATGGCTCAACAATCATAACATTGCTACCACTAAATCATCGCATCGACTTTCGCGGCGATAGCGAGTTTTAATTGCAAGTTGCCGCCAAAATTAGCCTAGTGCAGGGGTTCTCAAATTTTGGTGTTGTGGAGCCCATGAAGAGATTGACCATGATCTACGGAGTCCCACAATAAATTTATTTTAATATTTTAATAAGTAAACGAATAGCTCTCGGAGCCCCGGGGTTTCTCTCGCGGAGCCCTGTGGCTCCGGACGGAGCACTTTGAGAATCTATTGTTAGGGGCGCCCCCTAACTCCGATAACGACAAAAGTGTAGCATCGAACACTACCGAAATGCAACCGACTTTAGTGTCAAGTTCTGATGAAACCATCACAGTTAAAATAATGAAAGACACTCTCTCTGACTTGGAGTGAAGCGCAGTGACCAAGCGAGAGAAATTGTTACAACTGTGTGTACGAATATTATAGCAAAAAGTAACATTTGTAAGCAAAAACGATGCAAGCATTGAATGCGATCGGTGAAAATATTATTGTAAAGCGATGTAATATTGTTCAAAAGAACCTCAATGTACGTGTGAAATTGTCATTTGTGTGAATACATTTGCAGAAATCATGTATGAAGTAACATCATTGGCAGACTTGTATCATGCATTTCTAGGGCATTACAATTTGTTCCAAGCAATTAAATATGAAACACCAGAGCAAACCTCGGCAAACTTACAAAAAGTTATAGAATGTTTAAAAGAATTAATTCAAGTTAATGAATATGAACCAGAGTTAAAAAGTGAAATATTTATTTGTTATGAAGGACAAAAAGTCCAAGTAGTGGCCAAAACGAAAAGTCAAAAGCTGTATATAAGCAAATAGAAATTTACGCGTGAACCGTGTAAAAAGAATGCAACGATTTAATCATATGATTATGTGTTACAGATGGCTAACATAGAGTTATTAAAAGAATAAGCTGAAGCCGAAGAAAGTATATATGTCATGTTCAAAATGACAAAAATAGAAGATCGGGACAACCTGCAAAAGCCATTCGAACAGATAAATCCCGAAGAGGGTACGGCAGTAATCTACAAATGGTTAAGCAATTATACGGGAAGAGTGGTCAGAGTACAGTTACGAGTACATAATATAAACCAAAGCATAATGCATTATATAGGATTGCGAGTATACGACAAGCGTATCTATATATTGTATGTACACGACTTGCCATCAAACCAACAACAAATAACACATATATGGAAACCAACAACCAACTACGATAACCTGACGGTTAAAGAAATAAAAGAAAGTGTGACAAGAGCACAAGAAACGAATTACTTGACCGCTCAAAAACAAATGAGCAACAATCTGTCACAAATTGATGCACTACTTGAATCTTGGTTATCTGAAGACAAAGACCTTGAGTTAAGCGATCGTCAATAACTCAGACAAAGAGTCGGCAGAACTTGAAAACATGTATAAAAAAGAACTCTGAAAGACCACTTTGTACAGCCGAAGCATGCTTGCAGAAATGCATCGAGCGTGAATGCGCTTGACCAAAGAGATTTCGCAATGGGTTCAGACAAGTTAAAACAAACCAAGATAAACTTGTACTCAATATAAAACAAATAACAAGCAATGGAGCAAAAATCCCATGAACCTAAAGTATAGAATATCCACACACCATCAGAAACCGAAAGTCCCCCGATCGTCCAAATGCTGGAACAAATTGTATCAATTACAAAGAAATAGAAAGAAATGAATGAGTGTGATTTATCTAACTTAGAGTAACCGGGGAATTGGGGAAGTTTCGACAAGTGATTGTATAATGATATGTCATGACAAAGTCAAACAAGAAGTTCACTCCAAACCCGAGAAAAGCTGAAAATTTGATATTTTGTGTTGTCACGAAAATGTATATAAGCAGCGTTATCAGCGACAGGATCTCACACGGCCTGCAGGGCCAGATACGTGGTGTACCGAGGGATGCCCCTTGATCTCGTGCTAGGGGAGGGCTTGGTTGGACGTACACTGGTCCTCACTTGTGATGGGGCGCCCAGCAAACAAAATCTGGGACCATCAGGCCCACAGCGAATAGATTTCGTGCTGTGTAACTAGGGAATGCTCCGGCAGCCAGTGTTAAGAGGGACACACTGGTTCATAACCAAAAATTCAATACGTCAGTCAATTCGCGACTGTCAGATTTCCAACGGCACTCAAATTCGGAAGTAATTGAATTGAACGAAAGTGCTCTGCGAAAAACAGCGGCAGCACCAGAAAAAGTCATTCCATGACACAAGCAGGCGATACCTCAAGAAAGACGCAATGCTTACCAAAAAGTAATGCACCAATTGCGGCTAGCCATTTGATAAATGTGTTTAGTGTAACAGTGAATAGAAAGATAGGGAAAGATGAGATCTTGTACTGAGAAACTGTAAGTTGTGTTGTGAATATTTGAACGTTGGTTATCATGAGTCCAATAAAAGATATGTGTGTTAATTTCACTGAATTACACCAGCATCTGGTCATACACTAAGATGTTGTTTGTGATTCAGAATTGTGTTAAAAGTCTTCTGAGAAAAGCTGAGAAAGCCGAACCTACATTAGGATAATCGTAAAAATTAAAGCCATTGCTTTAATGAATAGGCTTTTTGTAAAGGCATGAAACTGTTAAGCCGTGGCAAGAGTAACATCTCGTGCTTTTACCTAAAACTATGGCCTAGTGAATTTTCATTGTGAACTGTCACAAATCCCTCCAACGGTATTGTGTCATAATTAGCAAAATTGCCTTGAAATGAGTCTTCATTGCCTTCAGTAGAGCATTGCCAAACTATTGTTTAATAGGCAAAAAACATGACAGTCTTCATCACGTGCTTTATAATATTTGGTTAGTATCTTGAGTTAAACAATGTATCGACGGGCACTGTGTGAATTTCCGTAGCGCTCCTTGGGCAATAGCGTTCACCTTAATCTCCCCTGCAGTGGCGAATTTCAGGCTTCGGCCTGCCGCTAACTGCCGTCACCAAAAGTCAAATTAAATTAATTAAAACAATGTAGGCCAACTGAAGTGTGTTCTGTTGTTAAAATACTGGAAGTGGGACTACTGTATTGCGAGACGATTTGCGTAGCAAGTAAAATTAGTACAGGTAACAGCTAGCCGTAAGTTGTAAAACGCGCTTATCGTGTTTTTCGGTCAGTTCGCGTGTTTTGCTGTACTGTGGCTGTGGTATATAGCTGTAGTGTGTTCATCTGACTCATGACAGAGTTTAAAATAACAGCAGGCTACGAAAGGAGTAATTTAGACCAGCGAGTAAGCCCAAACACCCAATATTGGCTAAAGCAAGGAGTCCAAAAAATCCTTTTCGTGACCTGTTGTCACGGGTGGCAGAACCTTTTTCAAAGTGGGGGGCACAAGTGCACATCAAAAAACTATAGAAAACTTTTGCGGTTTGAATTGGCAACTGTGACGTTACAAGCATTAAAATATGACGTCATTACCTATACACTTATATGAAGGTCTAAATTACACTATTTTAGACAAAATTACACCACTATGGAAACGTATCGGTGAACCACCTGAAATACAAATAAGCTGTTACAGGGGCGACCCAGGTCATCAGCGTCACTCGGACTCATCATACGATTTATTCTGACTGAATAAAACCGTTCGACGGTTGCGTCAATGAAATTTCCATTTGCTTTCATTCTGGCTGGCATTATCGTTGCTCTGTTACGTTAATTACGTCGCAACAAATGAGAAGTTCTCATGATAACTTCTCCATTGTTGAGTAACGTACGTCACAGAGCAATGATAACGCCAGTAAGCACTCTGAGTACTAGGCTCATTCATATCATCCCAAGTTGTTGGACAATTATTATTCGTTTGAAATTATTCTCAAAATGGGAACTGTCCATGGGATTGGATTTCAAATATAATGTTCTGTACAAATCCATTGTTTCAAAACACATTCAGTCCGGTATGAGTTATGTTTTAAAAAATACTTAATTGCATAGGACAGCTCGGGCTCTAAGAGCCCGAGTAAAGCGCGAGCGAACGAAGTCAAGAGAACGCCTACTACGAACGATATTGTTTTATTCAGGTCACCTGCAACATGAACGTGAAAGGTCGAACATGAAACGAAAATATATGAACAGTGACAAGGCACAAAGAAAAGAGCCCGAGTAACAGCTTAAGGAAGTGGGACCGGCCCTTGGGTGGTGGCACAAATATACAAAGCAAGCACGCTCGCATTCTCTGATATAAATCGTAATCGAAGACTCGGGCTGAAGCCGTGGAGCCCGTGTGTCGGAGTCACTACTGGACTGTTAAAAACACCAAGAACACAGCTTAAAAAACGCGCAAAAATGACACAGCATTGATATCTCTCTTAAACACATTCAAAATCACAACTTTTCCACATCTTGAACACAGAAGTAACATGACTGGATACTCATTCCACAAAGGCATTAGATACCGAAAGGCAAAGACACGACAAAAGCATATGTAGCAACTGGCATGTTGTCTGTAAGGATACCAGTTGTGTTGCCAATGCAAAAACAAAAACACAGTTGAAATTGATCTGTCAAATATTTAATTTTGCGTATAAGATTCAGCAAAATTTCACTATTTAGATGGTGTTAAAACGCTTGAAGTTACCTCAAATTTTTAATGTTGTGGCACGAAATTTTTCCTACACACAAGCATGGGTGCTGGAAGTGGGGGACAAGTTTGAAAATTTCAGCAAAAAGGCTGTTTTCTTGGTTTCGAGTGGTAAAAACAAATTTCATCATTGTTGGCCTCCCAACTCTACAAAAACTTTTGGAAAAATCCACTAGTGCTCCCCCCTGGAAAAAATATTTCCGATGCCCATGCACACAAACATGTAAAGTTGTACCATTTCTGCAAAAAGTGTGTTGTATTAGACAGTATTACACCATATGACAACACTGTAACAACACCCAGAGCCGTATCAGCCGCACACCATACCCCCAATTGGGGGGCCCACGCTGTCACAGGGGGCCCAAAATTTCAGTCCCGTCACCACTTATCACTCCAGAGAAAGCTTCGATTCCCCAAATTGAAATATGAAGCACTAGAAATCAGTGAAGTTAGGGGGCCCTTTCAAAGAAAAGTGCATTACAGTTATTTTGGGCCGCTTTGAAGGCAAGGTATTTTCACATTACAACTGCTGTTGGAGGCCCCTTTGAAAGCAAAGTAGCCCACTTTACATTGCAGTTGCTGTTGGGCCCCATTTGAAAGCAAGATAGGCTACTTTGCACATTACAGTTGCAAAGGGGGGCCAGAGGCAAGTGCCTTGCTTGCCTTCCCTTAAACACTACTGTATATAAGCCTGACAATGATCTTATGTGAGAATATGAAACCAATTGAACACGTTCTGCTTCATCTGATATGCGTATCTTTCTCACCTGATGTTCGCATGCAGGCTAAACACTGTAATGTAAAGTTATCTTTATATTATTGAACACACTGAAGTTGCTGATGAGTTTATCACTTCAAAAAACACAAATTTCACGCGATTTTTCATAATAACCTGGACACACAGGTCGACTAAAAAAAACAGATCTGGGTAGAAAAAACCCTCAGTGGGAGCCCTGGTCACATGCAGCAAAACGCCTACTCCCATAACTTGAAGTGAACATTTGAAGATTTATTGCCGTGTTATTGTTACGCAATAAAGACCATGAGTACAACAATCCGCTAGCAAGTTTCGCAACCTGCCTCTGCAAGCAAAAGAGCGAATTGCGCACTTGCGCTAAGCGTGTCGGGGGCCTCGCGGTCACGACTTTGCCCTGATGGGCCTCGCGTTCATTTATCCGGTCCTGCCTACATGCCTAGTTGTATACGTCCAGAAGTAAGTCTTCCACTTGATCAACGTCTTCTGTGCAGTGATTGTTGTAAAAAAACGTAAGCTACTGTGTCTAGCCCAAAGGCGCAGCCAGGGGGGGCTGAAGGGGCT
>Ga0210059_1014720_pt1 | contig 11521 bp, 4 predicted proteins | sample Ectturendosymbi2_FD_188042 | JGI IMG/M metagenome (GOLD analysis project Ga0210059, IMG submission 188042) | Ecteinascidia turbinata endosymbiont from Florida, USA - Sample 2 (SPAdes) (version 2) | ecosystem: Host-associated > Tunicates > Ascidians > Unclassified | place: Key West, Florida... | reverse complement strand
CAACTTTTTATTGAAGAAAAGCGGTTGAAAACATTGTTTCAAACCTTCGCTGAGAACTTTTCAAAGCACCGCCAACAGAACAAACACGTTACGATAAATCAGTGGTTCCTAAATTTGCTGAAGGTACTGAACCATGCAAGTTTTCCTAGAGCATTCACCGAACCTTTTACAATTGAAAAAAATAAAATATAACTTATCGAAAACATAGGTAAACATTTCACTTGCGCTCGAAATTAACCACGCGTCAGACCCTCAGTCGAACCTCTGAGACTGACCCACCGAACCCATGGGTCAAACCCAAGCCAAGAACCACTGCGATAAATCATAGTTTTGCAATCACTCACGTTGGTTGCGCAAATATGACATGTGTAAAACTGTTCTTGCTGCAGATACTACTCCCAAAGCTTCAAACAAACTGTTTATGTGTTAAAAGAGGTAAAGTTGCATGAGCCTTAATGACAAGCCCTGTGTTCCTGTTAAGCCATTGCTGCTCAAACCATCGGTTTTACTTTAAGTGGGAAAAGACATATACAAGTATGCATAGGCGATAAGTTTATCGTATATCCATGTTTTTCAAAGCACTTCTGTAACTTACTTGGACAAATCAGGGGTGTGTTTGTGTTTGCATTGCATATTAGCGCCGCCTGCAAAAAAATATTGTGAAAGTTAATTTCATTATCAAAATCGTAAAACTCACAAAATATTAGCGTACGTACAGACAAAGCAACGCGTGTTGTGTCGAAAACGCGGTCGGTTTTCGCGATGAACGCACGCCACGTGGTGACAGTCTTTTTGCTTTATACGGGTCAACGTTTATGGTTAGTTGGGGTTAGTTTCTCATAACACAAAGACCGTGGGGAGTAGATATTAAACTACATTAAGTCATGGAAGGCGTGTCATGCGTTCACGGTCCATAGCGAAAACCGACAGTGTGTTAATATTTTTCCAAAAATACTTTGTGGTGTGACAAGCAGTGTTGCCAACAAGCATACTTGAGCAGCCCCGTCGCCACGGGGGGGCTTTCGTGGGCTTAGTCCTCCCAAACAAAGCTCCAAGCCCCCCCAAATTGAAATATGAAATACTATAAATAAATAGAGTTTTTGCGTTCAAGCCCCCTGCACAAACGTATAGGCCCCCCTGAAAAAACGTAAAGCCCCCCTATTGAAGACTTTCTGGCGACGATTCTGTACTTGAGTGCCAAAAATCAAGAATTTGGCAGATTTTGAAACCTATTGGCATGAAATTTTTTGCTTGACATACACTATATAAAATATTTAGTATGTTTCTGGTAGATTATGCAGTTGCCAGTTTGTACGATATCCACAAAATCTTGAATTTCCCCATAATCTGAATTTTGTAACAACTTTATGTAAGAAAAAATATACACAGTGAAGCAGAAACAGGTAGATATACGCAAATAGTAACAATTACGAAGCCAAGGCGATACTTGTTTGGAAAAAATACCGAGCAAGAACTGAAGTTACCATAGAGTAGTGGTGGGTAAACTGCGGGCTTCGACCCAAATATGGGTCTTTTAGCACGTTTCATTGCAACACTTTCTGATGTGGGCCGCGTGTTATGTAAGAGCTACAGTCTTGCACCGTTTGCGTTGGGCTAAAACAGCGTGGTCCAACTGCTTTTGACCTAGGGACCACTAGCGTACGGAGGGGGGCACTGTGCCATGGCCCTCCCCTCAGACCCTAAAAATAAAAAATGTATAAACAGTTTTCGGCAGTGTATACTGTCAGTATTCGGCAGTGTATACTGTCAGTATTCGGCAGTGTATACCAAAATGGTTAATTGTAGGCGAATAACAATATTTTGTTTAGAAAAACGCCTCTCAAAGCACAAAATGTTTATCTTTTTTACAAATTTGAGGGGAGGCATGGCCCCTTGGCCCTCCCCCCGGAAATTTTCTGCGTACGCCACTGCTGGGGACCATCTTACAAAAACCTTGACAACTTGCAGACCACTTCCAACAAAATGATGTACAAAACAACAGATTTACACGATGTAAACTAACGAAGGGCGAAAATAAGTGAGTGCTTCATTGAAATTATTACACAATAGCATACAGTAATTTTGTACAAATCTCCATCAGTGAGATGCCTGTAATCGAGACTTCTCTACACTATCGTTCCTTGTACAACACCAGTGTTAGTGGCAGCAAGCCAGAGACTATCGTCCAGTGTTTGGTCTACCATTCAATTTCTCTTTTCAGATTTGACTTACTTCATCGTAGAAAATGTACTTTCACACACGTATGTGTTTCCAAATATCGAGTGCATTTTTCGGGCGAAATCTTTCAGTTTGGGAAATTATTTATTGCTGACTAATTTTCCGAATTTGGCAATATTTTTCGTTACAGATTGGGCGACGATGAAGTAAATGCTTACTGGCCAACAATTTCAGCAAACAGTCAGCTGAAACTACCTACATTGTGGATACTGCCATATAGAAATTTTCATTCCAGCACTGGTGCGCAGCCCTGCAAGCCTTATCCTTGTCTCAGCAGACACATTTTCAAACTGATAACTGGGAAATGTTCGCTAATTCGTAAGACAACACTAACCTTGGCCAAACTGAAGCATCCTTGCGCAACCAACAGAATAGAAAGAATTCCCTTATCCATTGATTATGCAGTTGTTGATATTTCACTTTATTTCTAAATGATTTATGAAAGTTATGCTAAAAACATCAGCAAAAAACACTGTAACAATAAAAACTGAGGAAACAGACTTTCTGCTTTTTGTTCAAACAATATGAGGTCATTTTGACATACTTTATCTGAATAAATCCCGAGATTTACCTGTTTTATAAAATCCGATTTGACACTCGGTCAAATCAAATGTAAAAGATGCTAATAATTAATCAACAGTTTCGTGAGAACGTGTCTAGGCCTTATTCAAGCGTAGTGTAAGTTGTTGTAGGATTTGGTGCCGACAATCAGCGGCAGTTTCTCGTTACCTGCTGTGCATCTTGCCAGGGAGGGTTGAGGTGAACGTCCCTGATCGACAGGCGGCGACAAGTCAGTGGTCATAGATCAGGGGTGTGGAATCTGCGGCCCGCGTGAACATTTGAAATGGCCCGCATGAGAAAATTTTTTACCGAAGTTACAACATCGCGCCAAAACGAAACTCAATGATAAGTAGATATTCAGAGAGTTCGTCAAGAGAAGTCTCTCGCACCCCTCATAGTTTTCTATTCTTAGTGTCCTTAGGAAGATAAAGTTTGAATTTTAACACAATTAAATTATTTTTTGCGGCCCGCCAGCGATATTCCACATTTCATGCGGCCCGTGATAGTAAATGGGTTCAAACTCCTGCCATAGATCGATCGCACAAAATCTTTTGATTGAGAAGCTGTGTGGTTTTGCCGAAAAGAAGGATACATACCTTCACATGCACATTCGAAAAAGGATGAAATTATATCGTTAATTGGTTGCTATGTCTTTTGCACGCTTTGGTAAAAGTTAACCAAAACAGTCTGTGTTGATGACGCCTAGAATTGTTTTGACCAAAATTTAAACACTTTTTTCCATATGCAGCAGCCTGGTCAGTCTCCTGAAATTCCAAACAATGGAAAACCTTTAAAGGTTTATTCCAAATTGTAAGAAAACTTCTGTTGAAAAGTAGCCATGCCACAGAGTGTCTGATTAATGACACCTTGTACCAGCCTTCCCGGACTCACTGCTACAGATAGAAATGGTTAGCTTCTTATTATGATTGAATTCTTATTTTTTCAGGCTTGCTGAGGATTGCAAAGCGTTTTTACTCTATAAGCAAGTGAAAATTTGATTGGTGCTAAGCGTAGTTTCTATTTCATAAACCAAACTTTTACTTGTGAACCGCTTTAATGTCGCTATTATTGCAATCTGGATCGCAAAACTCAGATAAAACGTATATGTTGTGCCATGTTCTTTGCAGCAGACGTGATTTCATTTCGTTCGTACGTAGACTCTGCGACGCGATTTATTCGCTTCGTGCGTTATAATAGTTTGTTCGCCAACAGTGTAACTTTCGTGAATGGAAGGTTTGCTGTACTTCGAACATTTTGCACTGCTAAGGCTTGCGGTTTCAAATTTTTTCTAATATTTTTTCTTCGTTGCAAAACAACTTAAAAACAACTTTTGCAAAATAAAGCGATAAGGCAAGCGGTGTGGTTCTTATATTATTTTTGACGTTTGGTGCTATAGAATGCAAATGCAAAAAGAATTAAAATCAGGTTGGTTTGAGAAGCATGTTTGCAAAGTACGCTGTGTACCAGAAAGTCTGTATCTTATCATAATAAGCCAGTATTGGCAAAATCTTCAGAGGCGCCCTGCGACAGCACTACAATATGTGGGTAAGATCTAGAAAGTGAGCATGAACGTTTGATTATACGTTAACTTGTATAGTAGCTTGAGTTGTTTTCCTGTGTGCCTTCTGTTCTATATTGCACCATTTTTATATTTTGTTCTTCACTAACAAACTGGCAAAACAAATATTTAATCCAAGTAAAACATTTAATTAAGTTTATGACCCTGAAAATTGCAGCCCTATATGAAATTACATTTAATTCATGAATGCATGACATATGTCATGTTAACAACAAAGTCGTGAAATTATTAATAACCACACAGATTTTGTAATCTAGTTGTTAATTCTTGTGGGTTGCTGTGGTGATTCGATACGACTTTTACTCATTTTTATATGACCAAGCCAACCAAAATCTATGAGAATGCTGAATATGGTCAATATAAGAATACGAAACGCAAAAATTTCACAACAGCCAGATCACTTTCGTTGAATATAGTCATTCTACTGGCTTTTTAATCGGAAATTTCTGTGACTAGAGCTATAGAATTTTTAGTACTGTTTTTAGGCAATTTTGTGCAAAAGTCATCTACGACATATAGAAGTGCCATTGTGTGGATAGCGCTATTAGTATATATTGCTGCATTCCGTCAAACAAGCAGTTGAAACTCATTGTTTGTTTTTTATTCCACATCGGAAATTCAGATGGCAGAATCAGAATAGCGAAAAGGGCATTTTCTTTTAAAAGTGTCGTTTAGTGCCGAGTCCGTAAGCCTACAAGTTATCTTTACAAACACAAACGACATTCAATTGAGTTTTAACCTTTGCACTGACCTGCAGCACTGCCTACATTTACGACTTGCTATACTGCAAATAAATTGTCATCGGCGCAGATACAAAGTTTTACGATTTTTATGATGTTGTTTTTAAATGTATTTCTCTCGGAACAAAATTGCTTCATGTCAGTCAAACATGCAAAGATAGAAACGACCCAAAGGAAATGCTTCTTTAGGAACAGTTACGGACAAGAGATTTTTATTTGAGGTCACCGATCCACCCACCAATAATGAAGCAAAAATGTCTCGTTTTCATTGGCCTACATGCAGCATCTACCAATACTATCCAAATATTTTAACGGAGATTGATAATTGCGAACTGCTAAGTTTCTCTGGATAAAATTTGAAGCTAAAACTGAAATGGCAGACGCCCAAACATAACAAATTTCAACCGCACTTTGTTTGTAACATACGGTTGAATTTGCAATGACAATCACTTACATTCACGAAACTCAACTTTTTCTTGCGGTAATGTTTATTTTTGCATTGAAAAGTTCAAAGTTCTACGTTTGCTGCAAGCTTTCGAGAAATCAGCCGACTGGGCTCTGCTTTCATAACTTTGCGATGATTCGGCCTTGCGCATATCTGTTCAAGTAATTAGTCTCCGCATAGGCGACGCAGTGGAATAATATCAACAAATTTTTTAAAATAGCAAATCGATTTCACATAACTCTAGATGACGTCGAATTCAAAACTTATTCAACAGGTTTGCAAAATAAACTCAGTAATGCAAGCAATTTCTCGTTTAAATCTAGTACATCTTGCTGAAAAAATAGTTTTACAATAAAATCAGAAAATATTTTTGTATCTACATTCAACTCATACTTTTGTATCACTCTTCCAATCATTTTTTGCAGCACTTCATGCTATTTTACCCATTAACAAAGTATAGTTTTGCAAAATGTAGTTTTTCCAGCCATTTACTTGTCATTAAATGCGGTTGCTGTTTGCCTGGTGTTAACTAGAAGTTTGGAACAGTACAAAAGATTTGTTTCTCGCTTCTCAACAGTCTCTCACAACAACTGGTTAATAACTTGGATCACATCAGACGCGCTATCGAATTCCTTCGTCCTCATCCGCCTCTTTGCCTTCTCATGAACAGACTGCTTACACGCAGGAAAATGATTTTAGCGTTCACCATAAGGCAAGTTCTGAACGATCACACGAGTTACAACATGAGTAATATCGATTAACGAACTACAGAGAAAGAGCACATGTGACAAACATTATCAACCAATCAGACCGTCGAACAAGCTGATCATCATGCGATATTTGCGGAAGGAATCGTCACTTTATTTGTTTTAAGCGTTCACGTTCGACGTTAGTCATACGAGGCAGCGAACGATACATCGACTCTTATCACCCAGTGATGTTAGTTGTTTGTTGAAGGCAAGCAAGTGTTGACCAAGACGTAACGGGTAACCCTGCTGTTCCTGTAGAACGGTTTCCCTTTATTTCACCGGCCATAGGCAAGTCACACACGGTTGAGAAATAAGGAAATAATTTTCCTAGCTTAGACTACCGTTACGTGGAATGCTTACCTCACTGCTGGAAATCAACTGACAAACATACTGAACTTATCATATCTTGACATGTGGTTCAGTAGTTTCCATTCATTCTTTGCTTGTTGCGCAGGTCAATGAGTCGCAATGATGACAGTTGTGTTCAGCAAAAATGATCATTGCTACGAAGTTGATGGGAAAAACTGGCACAGCAAGAATGTGCAGTGGAGAAGATAGATCTTGGAACAAAGCCTTTGCATTGTAATGTTGCACTGTGATTGAATTTACTTGGCCTCTGTGCGCGATGTGAGGAAGAACGGGAAGCGCGCTGAGAATAACACATAAAAGAGCGAACTGGCATCAGCAGCAGTAGAGTGACTTTGGTCAAATAGGCGATCTCTATTGCTGTTCATACTACAGCATGTGCAAACATGGGCGTCGGAAGGAGTTTTTTCCAGAGGGACCCCGTGCAACCCTCTTGAGACACCCATGTGTGCAACTTGGCGTTCTTGCCATTGCGGGTTTGCACCCTCTAAAAATCTAAACTGCCACAACATACCTCGGTGGCGCGTGAGGTGTGCTGTGCAGGCGAAAGCGTCTTCTCACGAAGAACGCGCTTGCCCTAGGCAAGGAGGGATGTGACTGATCTCTGTACGCGAAGCGAGCAGAACGGGAAGGGCGTGAAAAATAGCACATGAAAGAGTGACCTCAGATCACTGCTGTTGTTGTGCCAACCGATCAAGTACATGTTAAAGGCAGTACCAAATCGTTGGCACAAAGCAGACGGTTGATCATGCAGCTTCCAACTGTGAAACCCGGTTGACTCGACTGTTCCTGTTTAGCAAATTCATATAGATTATAGACTATGAATAGGAGTGGTTAAAGCATACACCAGACCCGTAACCAGCTTGGGACACCAGGAGTGACAAAGAGTTTTATGAGAGGGGTTCACACTTTTTAAACTATGTCCAATAGTTTTAAACTATGTCCAACACATTTTTCCAGGGGAGCTTCGCCACCCTCGTTACGGGCCTGGCACACACCCTTGTCGGAGTCCAACACCCACAATGAACGGTTGTGATTTAACTTCGCCGATACGGTCATAAACTTCTGAGCAGGAAGACAGTGACTTGACGGTCAGTAACAGGTGGTTGTCAACACCGTGCCCGTTACGCTCCCCAAGTTTATTACAAGGAACCCAGTCGTATGGTTTCTCGTGGTCAACACAACATGTGTAGACATCTTTGTCATAGTCCCAAGATTTATCGCCAATTTTCTGCAGAGTGAAAATTTAATATGTAGTGCTACGGCCAGGACGAAAACCGCGACCCAGCTCATTGATTTTGAAAACAAGAACAAACAACAAACGTGTGCTGCGAACACAGCCAAACTGTTAATGAATTTACTCAACTAAATGCCTATTCAGTGGTGGAGAAACCTTTTTCAAAGTGGGGGGAACAAGTGCACGTCAAAAAACTATGGAAAAAATTTTCGTTAAGTGATTTACTTGGACCCAATGCTAATTGTGTTGCTTCAACTTATTTAAGCAAAATTCTAAATGTAAAAGCGGGGGGCTAAGTCCATGCGCCCCCGGTTCCGCCACCCCTGCCTATTGCCATTGCCTATCAACTTTCTACAGAGCAAAGTGTTGTTAACAGTGATGTCCAGAACAATTGGGTTTCAATCAAGAACTCCCAATTGCATTCCATCCAGTGTCTTTGCGGAAGATGTATAGAAATATACAGCATTTGACGCTAATGGTCAACTTTAGCACTTCAACATTTGAACTACAAATGCTGTTCCTTGTTTCCAATGAGCCATCACATCCATGACATCACTGCTGCCTGCAACTGTAAAGAAACTTTTTCTTAGCTGGGTGATGTTACGGTGTGCGGAAACGTCATCGCTAGTAGTAGTCGTGTATTGCTTCTTGTGGCGAAATAATGTTTCGCAAGTCAATAGATCAATACAGCATTGCATAAAACAGGGTTGAGCAATTAGCAGTCGGCGGGACATATGACCCGTCAGAGCGTTTCGGTGGTCTGCGGAAGCATTCAGGAAAAATCTTAAAATTTCAAATTTCCTCAAACTTAACACAACTTCAACCGAGACTTGCTTCTATTTTCATTAGCTTAGAATAAATGAGTCTTTTCAACCTTGGGCCGCGACCTCCGTGGGGATCGTTTGCCTTTTTTCTAGGGTCGCGAGAGTTTCTGCTAAAATTATTTATAATTACTTCTAGATTTTATATTTCGTATATGGAACCACTTTTCGTCGTAGCCAAATTAATAGGATCACCTGGCAAAAATGACAGCTTGTACTTTTTCATTCAAAATTGTGTTAGGTGTGATTATGACCACTACAAAATTTTGAGTGGGATTGTGACCATTACAGTACAGTTACGTTTGGCAACGCACGAATAAATTTGTGACGTAAGAATGTAATCTGTTTGTAAATTAGATATCTTTCTGAATGCGGTAGGTAACTTGGGAGTTCTTCTAGTTTTCAATTATCTGTGCTATGGGCTGATTTTTACACGGTGCGGGTCTCTCTCATTGATGTTTCAATGCATGAATTTAATAAATGAGTCTTTGTTCAACATAGTGATATTGTACTGTAAGGTATTTTTTAGTCATTGTGATTTTCTATTCCGCAAACACAACTGCCTTTCTTATGCCTGACTGAAAATTTTCGCAAAGGGGTCGTTAGGTTAAATTGGGTTGCAAAATGGGTCGCTGCATTGAAGAGGTTGAAAACCACTGGATTAGAAGGTACGACCTTCCGTTGAACGCGACCTCCTGGTCCTCGAGCCAAATTAATTTCTCGCCCATGGCGCAGAATATAATGCAGAAGCTATAGCATATTTAAGAGCAAATTCCACACAAGTAACAGTATTTTCTGATTCCATTTTTACAAAGGATTGACGAAAGACCACAAGGTCGTCTAGATTACCAACCTGCAATACAACTTTCAGTAGGCTACTACCATTAGTTATGTGAAAAGGAAATACAAGTTGATAAAAACAAACACACAAATCATATTTACAGATGTGTGCATGCCTATGTACACGCAGTTATCATAATGAGGTATTTAATTTCACAGAGGTGGTGATGGAGAAAGAAGCACTGAAATCAATGTGCTTTTATTTGAGAATACAAGCGGTAACATGAGACAAAACAAAAGTTGGAAAAATATATCAAATGACAGATAGATTAAGAAGACTAGCTTACTTTAGAAAGAGAAAATTTTAAGAGAAATACATTGAAAGGTTATTGCCGTCGTAAAATCACGGTTATACAAAGGCCCCATAGTCTTTTAAGAATAATTAATTTTTGAAATGTTCTTTCCACGCTTTCAAGGTTACTGATCAGCTTGAAATTACCGACTGCTGATATACCTGATGTATCTGTGTCACTCCTGCTTATTTCGATCGTTTATGTTATTATTTGTACATAGTTGTGCAGTCGCAGCATTTTTTGATGCTACAGCATATAGCCAGGCCCGTAACCAGCTTGGGACACCAGGGTGGCGAAGAGTTTTATGAGATGGTCCCAAATTTCTTAAACTATCTCCAATAATTTGCAACTATGCCCAACACATTTTTCCAGGGGAGCGAAAAATTTTGCAGGGGGGCTTCGACCTTCCCGCGCCCCCTGTTTACGGACCTGCATTTAGCTGCCCGCAAAATCCCCATAATGCAAGTTTTCAACGTTCGCCGACGACGGCCATACGCCTATCACCAAAGCCTTCTCTCGCTAGAAGACCTTGGTATCAGGTGGCGGTTCATCTGACGTGCATGCTACATGACAATGTTGCACTTCAGAGAGCAATGGACGAACGCATTACTTTAGTACACCGAAGAACTACAAGACAACGGTTTTGTGCTATAAATATGGTAAGGCTGCCTGGACAATATGGGCGGCGGAGCATGGAGTTGTGAGGTTGTGACGCCACTTTTTTTCAAATAGGACCCGAGTTACAAGAGCCCCACGATTTTACTATATTTTTAGTTTTACGTTATGAAGCACATCATCTTCAAAATTTTGCTGAGTGTTTGATATTGTCGATACAATAAGATTATTTTCATCTCAACGTTGCTGTGTCGATATACCAACACACTTTCCTCCGTCTTTCACTGATGGCTTGATTCAAAATATTAATGAACCGTCTGTTTGCAGTAAGGTAGCGAATGTATGTGCATTTTCGAAACGAATTTCAATCCTTTTAGAAATTGTGCAAAAAAGACATTCCAATGTTGAATTATCACCTGTGACGTCACACAATCAATCAATCATGACGTGGTTACATTGCTGAGGGGAACAAACATGTTTGAGGGTGAGAAAAATTTTTTCCCGAACGACGAAAGAAGTGCTAAATTTCCCACCCATGAGAAAAAAACAAAAAAAGTTAGCATTAGTGTCTTCCACGAATAAACAGTCACCGTTTATTGCAGCTTGGAGACACCAGTTGAAAATGGGGTCCTGTTACCCGAGCCCACCACTGATGGCGCTCTGGGTTTGGACGGTTTCGCTGCTGTGGATTTCGCAAGCCTGGTGCATTAGGGTGGCTCAAAATTTTTTTTTTTTTATTTTCGCTGTTGCCACCCTCTAAAAACGTGAGGCATCATGAAAAAAGACATTGTGTCAAATATTTTTGAAATAGAACAAGGTTTAGTGGTGGCACAAGGACGTTCGATTTTCATGTATTTGATGCTTATTTAAAAAATAAATGCATATTTGGAATTCAACAGTTTGTTGCATTATTGAACACATCTGGCTTTAAGACCAACCATCACATCTTAAAACACATAATAATAAAACAAAACGCTAAATCAGATTGTCAAATAGACATGCAATTGAAATCTATCACATCACAATACGCATAGTAA
>Ga0210059_1014719_pt1 | contig 11521 bp, 7 predicted proteins | sample Ectturendosymbi2_FD_188042 | JGI IMG/M metagenome (GOLD analysis project Ga0210059, IMG submission 188042) | Ecteinascidia turbinata endosymbiont from Florida, USA - Sample 2 (SPAdes) (version 2) | ecosystem: Host-associated > Tunicates > Ascidians > Unclassified | place: Key West, Florida... | reverse complement strand
TTATACACAAATTACAATGGGTGTTGCAGACTATTCCAAACGACAATTAAAAACTATTAGGTTCCCCATTTCAAGAGCACTGATCTAAACCGCATCCAAGTGACTATTCGCTCACTTGCTGCAACAAACAAATTAAACAGAACTACTGCACTACGTTGGCTACTGCCACCGGTAATTGTGATGCAACAAACGTAACCTACAATGAGAATAATTATGAGAATAAGTATTATGTCGTCACGTGAACTGCCCATCTCGAGTACTCGATGTACCTGCGCCGACGCCAGTGACTATGTCAGATCGCTGTTATGTGCCACATTGCTTGTTGGATCCGTAGCTGTGCAGTGTTAAAGTTTGACCAGTTTTATCACTCAAGCTTCTTCTAAACAAAGCTTAGACTTGCTTCCTCGTAAATCTACGTATGCGAAAGTGATTGATTTACGCAATATGGTCCTGTGAAGCATTGGATTGCAAATCGACATCGCATCTCCCCCACCAAATCAGCCTGTGTCCGCTACTGGTACCAAGGATTAAGGCAACAACTGTTGCTCTTTCTCCCGCAATCTCAATACGCAAGTCAGTTGGTTGTGATGCAGGATGCAAAGCACCACCATTTCGAAAACTCATTTTGTCTCACGCCTTTAAAAAAACGAAAAGAACTACTTGTCAGTTGCTTGGGAAACTTCACTGTTTCAACAACCTATATCTAATCTAACCGAACAGCAATGTCGTTTCAAACTCCTTGCAAGTTGAAAACATATAATCGAGTGTCATGAACGCTATCACGGTGTGTGAGAAACACAGTGGCTGATCCAGCTTTGGAACACATTCGCTTATTTCGCTGAGCAACAGAATCTCATCCTTTCCGATTCTGGTTTTTAAGTAACGTGACCTTTTCTAAATGCTTGCTTTTGGAACTTGGTCCTTGCACACAGTGATAAGCCTGAATACCTTGGAATGTTGAAGCCAGAGACTCGAAAATTTTAAAGCTTTCAGCAACCTTAACGCTTAATTGCTCAAAGTAATTTACGATAGAGTGCGGCACACCTCCCGGGGCGTAACGAGGGGGAGCAAAGGGGAACAATTCCCCGGCGCCGAATCATTATAGGAGCGCCGAATCACTGCGGGGGGCGCCGAAAAGTCCCAGTAATGTCACAAGCACCTTTTTGAATACAGTACATTTCCTTCCGATAGACCTCAGGTTCGAACATGCTTCTTGCCCCGGGCGCCATCTAACCTCGTTACGCCCCTGCACACCTGGCAAGTCGTGGTCTTAGATAAAAATATACGTATCATCAGAATATGTGTTAAGTTCTGAAAGTGCTTGGGACCTATTGTGATAAGAATGCCGCAGTACAAAAGTTTGTGAAGCTCAGTCAAAGAGAAATATCGCGTGAACTGCATAGCTCAGACAGTGTTGAAGTTGTGACCAGACGACAATGGTTCACCATGAAAAAAATAAACAACATCGATTGCTTTTACGCTTACCTTCTTTCGTATTTTTTTCTTTGCAAAGGTAGTCATCAAAAATGATCTTTAAGAAAATTTTTTACACTTTTCTTGAAAGTCCTCAAAAAATTTGCACTGCCACATTTTCCAGTTTCATTACCAAAAAGTGATTTCCTTGCTTTTGTCTTTTGTCTCCGGTTGCTGGACAAAGAAACATCTTAGTTGTTTTAGTTGTTTCGTGCATGGTCCGCTGTTGTGGTTGTTAGCAGTAACTACAAAACAACTTGGAATTGATAATCCATCTCGCTTTTGCTCTTTAAATAACCGATTAAGCTGCTTTCTGCTAGTTGCCTGCGACGGCACATTCCACTGACAGTCAAGTAGTCACTTTCGTGCAAAGCTGTGCTCTGATAACTTCATACAAAATGGTTTGTTATGATTTTGATGAATTAAGATTAAGAAAGGAAGTGACGTCCTTGGTATTTGCCTGGCAAAGGTTTGCTTCCTGCATTGTTCCTTATCAATAGCACACGTGCAACTGTTGTAGCCATGCACCAACACGGATAGTCAACTATCAGCGACCAACGGTAGAGGCTAATGAACGCCGTAGAGTTGACCAGGATAAAAGGCTTGCAGTTGTTCATAAGTGGAACAGCTGTGCAACCACAACTGCTTTTTGTATCACCATTCTGGTGCTGTAAGCACGTATTTGCAGCAAGGTTCATAGCAGATAATAAGGATTGGAGCGACAGGTTGATGAGAATGGTTTTCAAGGCTTGTCTTGTTGAAATAAAATCAAGACAAGCAGAGGTATTGTGAATGAAAACTATTTTTCTTCATAAGCGGGGTGTGCTCGTTAAGTTGAGTGATTAGGTCAAAAATTAAGCGTTTTCGCTAGCGCTCCACAATTTTGGTTCAACTTACAGTACTATCATACCTCAATTTTTGGTATGAAAAGTCCGCTGCAAACTACTGCAGTGCTAAATAAAGCATACGATAAAGACTCTTTCAAAGTTTTTACATTGGCATCGAAGTTCTGCAACGAAAACTAGAATCAGTGAACATAAAAATACCGTACCCTAAAAAGAGTCATGTTTTGAAGTGGTCCCACCTAAGTCATTGCCAGACGCCTGTTTACTTGTTTTGTGCTTCCTAAGCAGTGCTCGAAGTAGACGGCTAGATTTAATTCATTAAAGTACAGTATTATTATTTGAAGTTTGCCCTCCGTGAATAACACAAACATTTCCAAGCCCGAGTTGATGCCAAACAGCTCCATTTTAGAATTTTATTAACCGAGTAGGCCTGCGCTGACAGCGAAATTAGCAATGAATGCAAGCGATGTTGTACTTTTTAAGTCTACGAAATAGCTCAACAAGGTCTATTCGTGTGTTTTTAATTATCTTGCAGTTTGCAGGCAGTCGTGCTTTGAGTCGGCGAAGAACTAGGCGAACTGTCTCAGGTGCTTCATATTGCGCAAGGCTCATTGCAAATTCACATGCAGTTAAAATACTGAAAACTATTCAGTTTGAGACACGTAAACAACATAGTTCAAGTTTGTTACTAATTATGCTACTGACTATTATGTCACTGAAGGTTAAAGTTCTTCAGTATGTCACTAAGGGATAAACTCATCAGCAGCACCTGGCTATATCACTGAGGGCGTAGGAAGCCAAAAATCTGGGTGGGCAACAGCGATTTGCCCGAAAAGGAATGTTCATGCCCCAAAAATATATTTTCAAAAATTTTTACAATGTGATTTCTCGAAGCGTTAAAGGGACATATCCAATGCAATTCTCACCCCATTTATACCAGAAAAGAGTAAAACTGACAAAAAATGTGATAACAGTTTCCATACAAAATTTTTTCCGTATTTGAAAGTATTATAGCCCAAACGTAAAATAGTTGAGGGGTACATCCCTCCCTGCACCTCTGTCTAATCGTCTGTGACTGAAGTTAAATATATTGTGTTTGGTAGCAAGTTAAAATTGACGGGTTTATACAACTGTCAATGACAGTTTTCAGTAATTGGACTGATCGTCTGTTGTCATAAAAAATACCAAACCTACTGTACACTGAGGGAATAGCAAATTTTATCTGGCTGTTCTTTAATTTCAACGTAAAAACGCTAGTATTCAAAGCCAAATCGCTTATGTTACAAGTTGGCTGCGTGATAGCTCGCAAACCACAGCAAAATAGTGACAGCAAAGGTTACGTAGTTATGCTCTGCAGACTGCAGCACGTTATCCAGCATAGTCTGCAGGGTACCGTGCAGTTGAAAAAGACGCAAAGCTTGCGGAGATGCATACCAGCTAAACTTGCTTAGTGGTTTGGTTAAATCAGCTGATTTGAACTGAATCAATAACAACTCACTATGTTTTAAAGCTGCTGTGGAGCCACTTGTTTTGTATGGTATTTAAATAGTAAGTTTACTGTTTTCATTGAAGACATCGTGAAAACCTGACGAAATGCCTTCACTGTTTTTTAATTTTCTTTAACTTTTTTATTAGTCCTTCGCATTCGCCAATCGCCTGTTTTGCTTTCTGACAAGGCTTTAGCGCAATTGGTTTCGTGTATTAATGACCTCAGAAGGACTCTGTTCAATGGTTTTCGAGCGAACCGCAAGCAATCCATTGCGCACAGACGATCCACTTTAAAAAGCCCATTGCGTGCAGACTATCCCTTTTAGAAGCGCATCCGACTTTGAATTACACTTTAACATGCGGGTATAATTTTTTAACACACAGTAATATCGTAAGTGAGGACAGAGCATGTCGTAACATGTCGCATGAGGCTTGAAGAAGAAAACCCGTTGTCATTCGCCTTGGCAGCTTTAATACATGTTTTCGCGAGTTTCACTTCACGTTTAATCCATCTGCAAAGAACCTTGTTATGATCAATGCTTGATACATCCGGAAATCAAAGCCATTGTATCGACAACAATCGAGCGGTCTGCACTCGTCAAGACAAGATACAAAATCGATGTGAAAGCTTTGCACTCGGTCGTTGGCCTTGCGTTCGGCACAAAACCGCTGCATGACAAGGTCAGCAGCCGATCGTTGTCAAGTGGCAGCTTGAACCTATCTTTGCGGGAAGCTGAAAAACGCTGGCCCTTAGCTTGCGCAGGCTTGAGTACGAAAGTTGACGCAAGGAATGCACGCTTTTTTTGCCAGATGGTTTTAAAAATTAGGTGTAATAAGTTGCAGTACAAAACATGGTACTTGTAGTGTTGACCAAGATATCCTGAAAAAGCTTGTTGGGTAAACAAGTTCACCTGGGTTCGTTTGCCCCGTGCAAGGTACTCAATACAACATCGGTACAAAATAAAATTTGAAAAATTCTTTTTGCTACTTTGTTGAAAACTCCTGTGGCTGGTGAGGCTTGTTGCAAATCGGTGACAATATTGTGGTTGTAGTAGTCTGAATACAAATCCTTTTCAGGAAGCGTTTTTTTAGGCTGAAACAGATTTTTGGTGAAACAGATGCAATTCCTCGGATACGATATTCAGTAACTGAACTGCAAACTGTTTTTCAAGCAAAATGTCATGCTTAGAAACAAAAACAAAAATGCCTTAAAATTTATGCAGTACATATGGTGCGTTGTTTCAGTGTTGATTCCCCTTCCCATTTCCCGTTTGCACCAAGCCAACACCTGGGACGTGTCAAGACAGCGTTTTTGTGTTCTTGTGTTCTCTGGCTACCTGAGTCTGTGGCATGGACCACTAGTCTGTGTCAAACACGTAAATAAAAAAACATAATTAAACGGAATCATGTTTGAACGATCTGAAGGAAACTGTTGCTATTCGTTGAATTCTAACAACGATAACAACGTCTATTATCTCGCTTGGTACAAGATGATTTCCTTTAAATAGGCACTTTTTTGTATTTCTGATTGCCATACGAGGTCGCAAGGCTTCCAAGCTTTATCCAGAGCCGTAAGTGTCATTGGAAATTGACATTTTGACCAGTAGTCTTGGTCTAAGTCTAAACTGTAGAAGGTGCGGCTGTTATTCGCGGTATACCATTTTTATCAACCTAAGCGTAACCAAACGCGTCGTCAAACCAACGACACGTTACACAGACGTTCTGCGCTCATCAAAATCCACTGCCAACCCCAAACCTTTTTGTTTGTGGTAAACCTGATTAAAACTTCCAACTTCCAAGTTGACCTTGTGAGTTTTAAGCAAAAGTTGTTTACAATGGGCTTGCCACAGTTACGAAGTATAAAGCAAAAGCTTATCGAAAACCTTCATGCTTGAACGAAGCACGATATGAAATATCCAGAAAAAAAACATTCCACAATAAATTTTACGTCAAACTACTTTTAAAGACGCTTTGTCATGTGGAGCCAACTTCTAACAGAAAAAGAGCAAATAATTTCGATTAACTTTATTACCTTACCACAGTTTTTGAATAAATTTCGAGATTGCTCCATGCCTTTGATTTATAAGCGTTTGATCCAACTATTTAGTCAGCAATCGCATGTTTTACAAGATGTGTGAAACTGCTGATTCCCACGCGCAAAGCAAGGGTGGTTTTCTCTTTTGGAAAGCCAATATGACATTCTTTTTGTTCTTAATATTGTTCTGAAACCCAACTTTTAACTCAACTGTGCTGCAAGACGTATGAAAAAAGGCGTAATTACCTTGTAGAAACTTTTTGCATTGAAGAAAATTTGTTTGTGTCTCATAATACTATATTAAAAAACAGTAAATTAGTCCGCGGATTATGCACAATACTGTAGTTCTTTCAGAGCTATCTCTTTTATCGCAGTACTAAAAGAGTTGCGGCTGCGGTATAACAAAAACACTACTCCCCTACTGCTGCACCAAGCGATTTTTATTAAACGTAAGATTGCAGAGCAAAAATGAGGCACGAAACAGTCGACAACAAAATAGCTGAAAGATTTGCAACAGCGAATGAATAAAATGTTGCTTGCAAAACGATTGTTTGAAAAGTCTATTGAAGATTATGCGAAAACTCAAATTGGTTGATAACAGGTTTTAAACTCACTACTATAAGAGCAGTGAGCAAAAGTGTTTAGAATTCACCCCGTTCGTGATTTGAACACACTTTGCAAATTGCCATTAAGCATTTCCAGGTAGCTGACTTTTTCACTTGAACTGAGTTCGTTTTTACTATTAGTTTAAAATGTCTTCGTCATTTTTAGTGGAAAACAACTTTTGAAAAGGAAATTGGTAAATGACGTTCGTCTTCATACTCTGTGCGTCAAACAGCCGCCAAAGGTTTGCAGTTGTAATCTAACAACCGTTTTTTATGTTTCATGAGTGCGCAAAATCAACAACATTCATGTGTAAATGTTTTGCGAAATATATACTCACACTGATTTTATGACAAGTAGGAAAACGTTATTTCGATTAAAAGGCAAGGAAGAAGTGTCCGGGTGACGCTTTTCAGCTAATATAAGGCGATTGACGTGTACGCGTCATTAGGTATGGATGCCGTTTATAACCTTTCCTTAGCTTTTAACTTGCACGCTGATTGCTTGTCAGTATTTTGCAAAAACTAGTTGAGAACAGGTTGCTGATGCGACATATGAAGACCGGTGGCTCACCTCTTAGACACTGAGAAGTAGTTGCCCTGCCGAATTACAAACCTTTGTAAGAAACGGTCTAGGCAGTTTCAACAGAAAGCAGGTTATGAGTAGGTTTAACTTTAAACCATATACTTGTACGTAGAGTCTCAGAGCAACTGGTAGGTTGCCACTAGGGTTGTCCTGAGCTGACTGGTCTAATTCTTCAGTTTCGCAAACTTCTCAGCTCATTTGTTTTGAACGTTCCACTTTAAACAACTCGTTGTAGCTGTACGGCAAAGTCAGCGTGAATAGGGGAAACAAAAAAATGGTATGGCGAAATGGCTTTATTTATAACTTTAGTTGTACCTTGGCTGGACGATTCTGCTTTTTAAGCATCCCAGCTGCAATCTTGCAATCGGTTTGTTGATTGAGTCCTTTGCGCCCCGTGCAGCACATACCACTCCGTGAACGACGAACCTTTCGCTTGCAGTTAAGCATTGCAACTGTAATCGGTTTCCGCTGACATTATGTGACCTCTCATCGCAGTTTCAGTTGTTGATACTTGGTGCACAACAACAAGACCACATGTATTATCCGCAAGGAAACTATGTTTAAACACAGTTGTGCCCTAAAGTCATGGGTTTGAGCGAAAATATAGTATATAAAATTATATATACGCCGAATCACCGATTTATAAAGGAGCTTCATGATTCTTCATGAACTAATTGTTATGTGAAAAAAATTCACACATTTGTATGTGAATTAGAAAGAAATATTGATAACCATAATATATGGTATGCTAGCCAGCAGAGATGAGTTCGGATCAGGACTGGGTCGGACTGCAATTTTTTTGAAAATTGGCGGGTCAGGACTGGATCGGACTGAGAAAATTTTTGTTGTTTTCATGTGATTATTCTGAAAATATCAAAAATTTTAGTTCTGATCTGATTTCACAGGTTTGCTAAATGGTAGTGTAGGCGTACATTTTGCCTTAATGGGACTATTTTGCAATTCAAACACCTTTGTTCACATATAATGTTGAGTTCTAATAGCAACGTGTACATAGATGAGTGGTTAGTGTCTATGCCTGCTGTGCGATTGTTCGTTGGTTCTGCTCTCACCATTTTCTTCGGCTTAGCTTGTAGAGGTTAAAACTTTGATAGGAGGGCTTTTAATGTACTTTTTCAAGAAGTCTAAGGTATATGTTTAAGTTTCGGTTCAGGGTTTACCTTTAGGGTTGAGGTCAGTGGTTTTCAACCTTTTTTTTACATATCTTACCCTTTTATCAAACAAAGTTACCAGGTTTACCCCCAATATACTCAATGGTGCTCATTTATTGAAATACGATATTAATGAACTCTTACAATTTAGAATGATTTATTAATATTTACCTTGGCTGCAATTTATGGTTGAATAGATTTACCCCATTGGAAGATGAAATTTACCCCAACCACTGGTTAGGTTTACGGATTAGCTTTCGGGTTTAGGTTTTAGGTTCAACTTTTAGGTTTAGGTTTAGGTTTGAGTTTTAGGTTTAGCTTCTCGGTTTAGGTTTTGGGTTTAGGGTTTTAGGTCATGTAACAAAGACCTTACGCTAATCTAAGTGTATTGTCCTTGTCACTTGACCAATCCAAGCAATCAGATTCTAATAGTGGCAAAATATCTCCAACAGTGCTTTTCCCCCTGATGCCAAACAGACACTTCCTTGTTAAATTTTGGAAACGCCAAAAGGCTGTGTCTATTTTGCCTCATGAGGCAAAAGCACTGCAAGAACTATTTTGCCTTCAACCAATCGTATTTGGCTTAAGGTAAAATAGCTCCAGTAGTTATTTTGCCTTATAAGGAAAAATAAAAACACATGATTTTACATTGGCAGATCAGGACTGGATCGGATTCAATTTTATCGGATCAGAACCGGACTCGGACTGAAAAATTTCACAGTCCGCTCATCTCTGCTAGTCAGGCGACAGGTTATTAATAAGTTCTAACAAAATCGTAGTTTGATGCGCTGTTGTCAGGTTTTCGTGCAAGCTTCAATGTTGTTGTTGTCTGAAGCGACAAACCACTATAAAATATGTTACAACTTTGGCTTGCATGTCGCGATCAATTCTTGTGAAACAGCCTTTGACCAATTCGAAATCACGTGAACTGGTAAAGTCAAATGATTTATATGCAAAAACAATGAGGTGTGGAATGACGTCTTGCAGCCTGATAAAAAACATCAAGCATAAGAGGCAGTTGAGCAATCTACTTGAAACAAATAATGCATCTATCAAGGCAATGAGACAAAAATTGGAAGCACAGCTGCAAGATTGAGTACATTTAAAGATGTGTTTACATCGAATCGTGAGACTGACATGCTATCATCATCAAAATACTCAATTCCATAAAACTACTGACACTTACTTCGCACGCACTGCAGAGCGAGACCATCCTTCCAACTAAACAGAACTTGAGTCCTCTGTGATCTGCAACTGGTAATTTATTTATGTGAAACAGAGCGTAACGTATGTGTGGTTCTTAGCTGATGCTTCCCATCGCTTGCTTTATAACTACTTTGCTTGTGGGTCAAATGAACGCAATAAATAGAAAATGAAGTTTGTCAGTGAGAAAGTTTTATTCGGAATACTTAACTGGATGTAATTCGTAAGATGTTCAGTGAGGTGGTGAAATAAAGGAAACCACTGAGGCACGCGCTGCTACGTGACAGAAAAAAATTAATTTTTTGCACCAAATCCCCTTTTCATGCATGGAGTGTGCTATTTCGGCTACTCAATTATGGTGCCTGTTGGAGTATAAAGGAGTGGTATTCGTAACATATATTCTGTGACGTTGGTCTGCTTGACATGGAGATGAGGTCAAGTCAAGCGTACCGCGCTGTAGTTGATGTAGTGCTTTCTGTAATAAACACTATGAGCTCGCTTTCATTTGGGAAAGTTTTAAACAAGTGAAGATACCGAAGTGTTCATTTTATTGGTATCCTCTATCCATCTGTCGTTATGTACTGATTCTGATACCTTTCCAATTCAAGTGTGTGTATTCCTTATTCAGCTCTGATTCTTTTGTGTCGTCGTAAGTTTGATAGAGTGACGCTGATTAAGTTCTTTTAACAATGGAAGCAGCTATTTACGTGTTGCAATAATGAAAATCTTCTCAGCCACCCCTCTAGCTACGCCTATGCCTTGAAGATGCGTATTGATGTAGATCGATTCCACTTCATGCGGTCTACAAAGTCTATGTAGGCCTATTACGCAGCCCTGCTTGTCGTCAGCTCCGACTTCCCACAGCTCGCTCATATCCCACGTGTTGGATTGCATCTTTGAAGGACCAGTGTCTGCACGCGAGTTGGGCACCGCTGGGCACCTTTTGAGAGCTCAGAGTCATGGAGCGTATAGACCAGGCAACACCAGATCTTTTTCGCAAACGGGCAGGTACGATTACGAACGAGAACTAACAATCGCGGGCAGGATATCCATCCACTTAACCAAATGGGGAAAAGAAACAATGTCCGGCGTTTAGTGCAATTTTTCACAGCACCCAGCCCGGTTTTCTGGAGTTCGGATGAAAGATAAATGACGTTTTCTGCCTATTTGTGCACAGTGCGGCGGGCGAATAACTAACCTCGCTGGCTGCATCCGGCACGTTGGCCGTAGATCGGTGACCCTGGTATAGACATTTACCACCGCACTCAGCAATCGGGAAGAAAGTCGTTTATTTTCGCGACCTGCATATCTCGCTTGCAGTTCACGTCGCCTGCACGTCTTTTTCTTGTATCTCCATTGTGTTTAGGCTGCTGTGCCTAGTTGTAAGATCCATTTATGCCATTTCCTACTTCGTAAGTTACAGTTTGTTACAGCAAAGCTTTATGCAGATGTTTTTTGTGGTGCTACACCAGCCAATTGCCAATAGATTGTTAAAGGTAAGTTCTTGAGAACAGGTTACAGCCGTTGAGTTCAGAGTGCCGTAATATTCGGCTTATCCTCTAACCTGTTGGGAGTGTGTTACCTTTTCTACCGGATGGGCAGAGCCAAATGCAACTCTCATGAGAAGAGTAAGTAAACATATTCTAATCAGCCAACCCAAGGTTTCGATTGAAAGGGTTACTTGACTTAAATTTCTGTGTAGTGTTGCCAGATGGCCGGTATTTTACCGCTAATTTAGCAGAGGCGGGTAAGAAGCCGGTATTTTGAAAATCTGTGCCTGAAGCTGGTATTGTGAAAATAAATACTTTGGGGCAACTCCAAAAAGGACTAACGCAGAACTTCTCAAATTACAGGGTGTCCATAAAGTCCTGCACGCATTAAAAATTTTTATATCGCAAAAACCACATAAGGTAGAAACTTTACATTTTCGACAGTGAATTATACTACCATAAAGTTTGTTTGTTATTTTTTACAGGTTATTTTATTGTTCAGGTAAGCAAGAATAAGTCATTTTTAATAAAGGCGTAAGTTTGCAACAAAGTATGAAACATGTTGACCATTCAACAAAAAGCACAATGTGTTCTTTGGTACCATGAATTGAAATCACCAACTGCAGTACA
>Ga0210059_1014718_pt1 | contig 11523 bp, 9 predicted proteins | sample Ectturendosymbi2_FD_188042 | JGI IMG/M metagenome (GOLD analysis project Ga0210059, IMG submission 188042) | Ecteinascidia turbinata endosymbiont from Florida, USA - Sample 2 (SPAdes) (version 2) | ecosystem: Host-associated > Tunicates > Ascidians > Unclassified | place: Key West, Florida... | reverse complement strand
TTTGACTAATTAGATAATTAACTAATTTGTTTATTTTAAATGATAACCTTTGAACCAGAAATGCTAGAAAGTCTATCAAAGGCTCAAAAGACTCGGGCTCGAGCCTAGTTTCCAATGAAAACTTTAGCGAAACACTTTGGCCTAGCGGTTGGGCCCTAGGACAGGCAACATGAGCCAAAATGACCCTAAAACTACTTCACTTATGATGTCAGTCACAAAAAATCTGCACCCCCCAACCAAAAATTTTTTTTTCGAGTGGAATCTACAAGACTGGCCGATCCGTTTGAGCCCTTGAACTGCTCTCTAGCGCAATCGGCGGAGGAGCTAGGGCGTTGCTAAGGCAACCGAAAACTGCTGTTTTTTAGGCCGAAATCAAAGTATGAATATATTGTACGCCGGCTCTCAAAGTGCTAAGACTCTTGAGTGAAACATTTTTAAGAAAACAAACTCTTTTTGTGACATCACAAAGAGATTATCGTCTTCAACTTGCGGCTAACGGAAAATCTCGATAAGCTTTATGGGAAATTTGCATTTTTTCAAGCCCCGGTGATGCAGTTTAAATGCAATAATGATGCAGCTTCATGACCAGTGATTTACTGATTTCTGGACTAGATGCTGAGTTCTCAAACACGAAAATTTTATTTTGCTGTTTTTTTGTGTTTGGTTGTGAGGTTAGCTGAGATGTAAGTATCAATGACTAACGCTACAGGAAGAACGCCTAAAACAGTTTAAGAACATTTTGTTCTAGACACAAAACAAGGTAATTGCCTATTGCTTATGATTTTAATCAAATACATTTACAATATAGCTGAAATGCCAAAAAATAAATGAAGGTTCTTGTTTTGTTTTTTTTTGCAGAGCAGTACTGCACAGAAATTTACTTCATCTGTTTCACAGCAAGAGCATACAACAAATTTAAACATGGGCATAAAAATCCTGTCTGGGGTAAATTAAACGAGTTTTTTGCCCAAGTCATTACATCCTTTGCGGTAAAAAACGAACTAGGCTACATATGTAAAGTTGTCGACCTAAGCTACATATGTAAACATTTGTAGTTGTCGAACTAGGCTACATATGTTGTCGAACTAGGCTACATATGTAAACACAAACGAACTAGGCTACATATGTAAACATTAAGCTACATATGTAAAGTTGTCAAAATTTTTATTGGTATGGGTATGCAGAGATATGCATTACCAAAGCAGTTGCCAATGTTCATGCGAATTACTTCTAAAGCAGCATAAAAGTTCATAAAATTTGTAAAATACTTTTGTCCTTATCTTATATCAACATGAATTTTCAAACAAATATGCTAATTTGACAACTTCGGTTGGAACAAACATATAAAAAAACAATGCATTTCTTCACTGAAAGCACAAAATGATATGTTGTGCTGTCTGTCACAAACAAAAATATGGTTCTTAGAAATCCCTCATGAGCCGCTATTTTTGTGCCACATAACTCGCCAGTCATTTGTGCTAAAGAGCTGTTCAAACCCTTGAAAGACCTGGCAAGTCTTGGAGTCTCCACTGAAAAAAAAATTTTAATGGTGGGGTTTAATTTTTTGTGGGTAATGCCACAAGTCTCAAAAGATTTGCATTTTACCCAGGTTTCCAATAAAAACTTGAGTGAAATACTACCACCCAGTGGTTTGGGCCCAGGAGCAGATGAAGTGGGCAAAAAACACCAAAAACTACTCCACTTATGGCGTCACTCACAAAAAGTCCAAAACCAAAAATTTTCTTTCATTGCAAACTTGATGACTCACTGATGTCAACACATTGGCTTCCGGTGTACGATATATTTGTACCTGGCAAAAAACAGTAGTTTTTGGTTGCCTTACCAACGCCATAGCTCCTCCACCGATTGGACTGCAGAGCTGATCAAACACTCAAAAGATTCGGCAAGTCTTCTAATCCGCAATGAAAAAAAAATTTTGTGGTTGGAGTTTTTGGATTTTTTGTGAGTGATGTTATAAGTGAAGTAGTATTTTGGCCATTTTGGCTCGTCTTACCTGGCCCAGGGCCTGTTGCAACCTCTCCGGTGGTGTTGCGATGATTGTGTGATTCATCACGAACAGGATGTGCACAAAGAATAACACCATTATAATGTAGCGCGAGCAAGCAATAGTAAGAGAGATTGCGAGCATGATATCTATTGTTGCTTGCTGCCACAGTGCGAAGCTTTGCGCACATGGCGCTCGAGATTTCTGATCGCAACAGGCCCAACCGCTAGACAAAAGTATTTCGCTGAAATTTTTAGTGGAAACTAGGCTCGAGTCAAGTCTTTACAGCTGTTGATCGACTTTCTAGCGTTTCTGGTTCAAAATCTATGATCTAAAAAAAATTAATTATTTATCTAATTGACTAATTAATCAAATGTTTTCTTTACTTCAGATGATTACTTTTGAACCCGGAACCCCAGCAGGTCAACCAAAGTATCAAAAGACTCGGATTGTAGCCTAGTTTCCAACAAAACCTTCAATGAAATACTACCATCTAACGGTTTGAGCCCAGGGCCAGGTGAAGTGGGCCATGGTAGTCTAAAAGTCCTCCACCAAAACGTTGGAAGGTAGTATTTTCACTCAGGTTTTTATTTGAAACCAGGCTAAGCTGTGAGTCTTTTGATACTTCGGATGACCTGCTAGGGTTTCGGGTTCAGAAGTTATGATATAAAGTAATAAAAATATTTGATTAATTAGTTTTATTTTAAATCCTAACTTTTGAATCACAAACACAAAAAAGTTGATCAAAGGCTCAAAAGACTCAGACTCAAGCCAAGTTTCCAATGAAACCTTCAGTGAAGTGCTTTGGTCTGCTGGTTGGGCCCTAGGCCAGGTAACATGAGCCAAAATATCCAAAAAATTACTTCACTTATGACGTCATTCACAAAAAATCATCAACCTCGAACCAAAAATTTTTTTTCATTGCAGACTAGAAGACTTGCCAAATCTTTTAAGGGTTTGATCAGCTCTCTCACGCAATCGACGGAGGAGCAATGGTGTTTGCAAGGCAACCAATAACTGCTGGTTTCAGGCTGATTTCCAGCTACGGATATATTGTACACCGGCTCTCAAGGTGTGAAACATGTCAAATTTCATCAAAATCCAAAAGGTTGGTTAAATTTTGCAATTTTTTTGGATTAGTTGACATGGAATGACCCTCTGATGAAAATTAAATTGACCTCAGACTTCGGCTCTAAATTTTGATTTGAGCTCCAGCTCCTGGCAAAATGCACATCTTTGGAGTTTCAGCTCCACAGTCCTGGTAATAAATATATTTGCTCGAAAGATTATTTCAACAAATCATAGCTTTTTTATCAAATTCAACATGTCTTTTTTCAAGGTTATCAAATAAAAATTGAAGTTTTATTACTAAGCAACATATAAACAATACGCACATGACAAAATACTTGTAAAACACACTCAAGGGAAAACCATCTTTCTCATAATGCTTTCAAATTTTAAATATATATTGTTATGAACAAAAGTTGAATGCAAAAGTTGTGCAAAAACAGAAACGAAGCTTTGTTGCAAAACACAACCAGATGTCAAAACACGCGTAGTAGTTTCCACAAAATTCAGGCAAAGATTTTGCAAAACACCAAGAAAGGTAAAAACAACAAGTAATTGTTAACTGTTAGTTTGAGCATGAATTACTAACCTTGCACTGTAATTGTAGCCGAGTTTTTGTCTGAGCCATACCTCAACGAAACTGGAAAAGTTGACACAAGTGGATTAAATTTGAAGCTTGTGTGCACAGTATTGCCTATTAAAGAGCAATTCGCATCTCCGTAACTGCTTGATGCACTGTGACATACAGCATCGTCAATAGAGTTAAGTGACTTAAAAACTACAACATCACTGCCACTTATGTTCCATATTACACGCAGAGTAGCTGGCATCACAGGAACAGATCCCGTTAAAACAAGCTGATTGAATCCAACAGCCCATGTATCAGAAGAAAGGTTGGCAGAAGGACTGCTCGTAATTGAAATACCTGCAAATCAAAACAGGCATTTCACAACTTTTTATACCTTCCTCAACATTCAAATATACACACACATAGTAAAATCCACTTTCTTTACTATACAATAGGAAGCATAACTACAAAAACTTGTAGTTGAACAAAGAAATAAGTCTTTGCAGTGCAAAATGCACAGAAATTGCAGTGGTGTGAAACAATTTTTACACTTATCTTTTTAAGGTGTTTTAGGGATCCAATTCGGGTCTCTAGAATCAGAGAACATTATCATTGGTTCCCTAGAATCAGAGCAATCGGGTCCCTACAGGTCCATACCAGGTTCCGAACATTTTCCTTCAAAAAACCTAAACTTATATATTTGATTGTTTGCTGGTAATAGCAGTTACTACCATGTCATTTTTTATAACAGAAGTTGCACTTTTGTGATGTGCACACCAGGACCATACCTAAGAACTGATGATAAGTTTTCTAGTATTTGAACACAAACTAAAAATTTGTCACAGTTCTAGAATGTAAGTCATCTTTTGAATTTATACAACTCTAACTGACAAAAATGTGCATTGGCTTTCATACATTTTCAATTGTTAAGTTAAAATCTTAAAGAGACCAGAAGTTAAAATCTTAAAGGGACCAGCAAATTCTTTTCAGAAGTGCAAATTCATAGGATAGCAAGATTAAGTGCAGCAATTAAAGTAACCCATCCCATCTCTTAACAATTACAAGAATGCTGAAATTTACCTTGCTAATGCTGTTTGGAAAATCTGATTGTTTTCACCAAATTATAAAATAGTGACTTACAAAAGTATGGCAGAATGACGTTTGCTTAAATCAGAGGTTCTCAACCTTTTCGCTGAAGGGAACTAAATCCAAACCTATATTTACTGTTTCATATGACCAGCTAATAAACAGATGCAATACAAAGAGCCATGGCACAATAAGGAAACTGTGGTGGTTTGTAGTAATCATCATGTGTGCATAGCAATGTAATCGCCCGCTTGCGCCCTCAGAGAAACCAGTGCACCAGTGGCGTGTGTGGTAGTGAGGGTCGGTTATCTTGATGCATGCATGTCGAATACACAGGTACATGCTTATAGCCTCCGAACACGACAAGGTGTCAGAAGTGCAATATTAGAAAAACTGTCAACAAGGTGACGTACAATGGATTTGCATATATTGCCGCCAAGTTGTTTTGATTTTTCTAAGCCCAAAAGCTGGGAAGGGTGTATTGCACGCTTTGAGCGCTTTTGTTCCATAGCTGGGTTGCGCAATACAAAAGATGCCACTACTAAGAAATCAGACACATTGCTTAATCTGCTTAGTTGTAAAGTCAATGGTGTTGTCAGATCCTTTTCCTTAGCCGCTTAAGAAGCTGGTAACTACACTGTCATCAAGGAAAAGTTCACCGCTTGCTTTAACATACGTAGAAACGTGATCTATGAGGTAGTGAAGTTTAACTCTACAGTTCAACTTTCAGGACAACCTATTGATGATTTTCTAATATCTCTGTATTCACTCACCAGCTAAAGGAGGAGCTGATTCACGACTGTATTGTTGTTGGTATCTTGGACAAATCTATGTCAGAAAGATTACAACTAGACCCAACATTAACTTTGGCCCGAGTGGTCAAACCTGTTCACAATACGGAAATTGTGAAGAAGGAACAAGAAGCTTTGCATTAACCGCACAATAAAAAGTTTCATTTTGTGGCAGTGCAACACAGGCAAATCACACAACAGACCCAACCATGGGGTTACCAAGACAATTGTAAAAGGGCGATATGCTTGTGGTACAGCTCACGTAGGCAGGATCCACAACACAAATGCCTTGCACACACTATTTGCCACTACTGCAAGAAAGAAGATCATTTCCAGCATGTATGCAAGGCAAGACTGACATCGGAGAAATCTGGCAAGATCGTGAGTTATACTTTGTTTCTAGGTAATGTTGATTTTCACCCATGTGCAAATGAGTCGTACGTAAGCATCAAGCTTGATGACAGAATGTGTTATTTTCGAGTGGACACCGGAGCTGATGTTACTGCGATTCCACAAACTTTTTACATCCACTTACACTTAAAGATTTAAGTGGTCTGCAAGGTCGTAAGTTGCTGATGCAAGGAAAATTCCAGGCACACTTGCAAAAAGATGGACAACTTGGTGCAAGAAAGATCAAAGAATAAAGTCAAGACAGTTATCTTACTTTAACGCTAGCAGGTGCATTTTCAAAAACAAGCAGACAAGATAAACCATGGAGCATGTGTTAGCAATCATAGCCAAAACAAAAGCATCTTCATTAATCAGAATAACAGGGTTCCCACACAATTTTCAAAACCAAATTCCGTAACTTTTTCCATGACTTTTTCCTTGACTTTTTCCTTGACTTTTTCCTTGACTTTTTCCTTGACTTTTTCCTTGACTTTTTCCTTGACTTTTCCTTGACTTTTCCTTGACTTTTTCCTTGACTTTTTCCTTGACTTTTTCCTTGACTTTTTCCTTGACTTTTTCCTTGACTTTTTCCTTGACTTTTTCCTTGACTTTTTCCTTGACTATTTCCTTGACTATTTCCTTGACTTTTTCCTTGACTTTTTCCTTGACTTTTTCCTTGACTTTTTCCTTGACTTTTCCATTACATTTGTTACACTTTTTCCATGCGTGTTTAAGTGATATTTACACTTGTAAACTGGTAACAGTCTTATCAGGGTTTTTTTAAGGAAAATGTTAGATACCTGGTATGGATCTGTAGGGACCAAATTTCTCTGATTCTAGGGATCCGATTTTCTCTGATTTTAGGGGCCCGACGATGATTTTCTTTGAATCTAGGGACCCGAATCAGGTCCCTAAAATGCCTTAAAAAACCCTGGTCTTATTAAAAATAGTGGCTGTTGCGCTAATGGGATCAACTTTCCCAAACTTGCTCCCTGTGTAGTAGTTGTGTCGCATCTCAAAACCAAACCAACATTGCTATCAATATCAACCAGCTACCTACATTGCCAAATTTAGCAATATAATTACCAAATATTTATCGTTTACTGCTAGAGCAAAATAAAGAAATGTTGAGAGCCGATACTTGCAAAACAACTAAAAACACATCCCCTAAATAGGGCAAAAAACTGATGTGGGAAAACGTTATCAATGGTTCTTAGAGAGTCAGTTAGTTGCACGTATTTAAAGTAAAGTATTTCCTTTCTTCTCATGCTTAGCCAATGGCATGCTAAGTTACCTGTACATAATAAAACAGGGAAAAGAATTTGCAGAGAAATGAAAAATAAATGCTACACTTCACTAAGATAAGCTTAATTTTGTAGTGTCGCTGTCACAAAGTATTTACAAGATACAATACATACCTTAATATTATGAACTTCACTGTCACAAAGCATTCACTAAATCCCTATCTTACTATCACACTTGGCTCTCAATGTTGCAAGCTAATAATAAAAAATATGCACATGCAACAACACTGTACATAATACTGTTCACAAACTTCACTGAGGCTACAAAAAGAATTTGCAGAAAAATAAACGCTGCACTTCACTATTAAGCTTACTGTTGTTGTGTCGTTGTCACGAATTATTTACAAGATACAGTACGTACCTTACTATTATCAACCTCTCTGTCACAAGTATTGACAAAACTCCATATATTACTATCACATTTGGCTGTCAATATTGCAAGTTAATAATAAAAAATAAGTGCATGCAGCAACACTGTACAAAGTGTACATCCCACTATTCACAAACTTCACTGATGCTATGAAAAGATGGATAAAACTTGATTTTTATGGTGGGAAAGAATTTAGCATCTTAAGAATCTCAAGTAGAAAACATTTTATTGCATGAGCATAGGGTTAACAGATGTATCAACTTGGCCACACATTGTCTTAAAACACAACATATTTGCATACTATACTGTAGATTCGGGAGTAGAATCATTTTAGCAGAAATACAAAGCCAACAAAAAGCTGCAAAACGTTTCAACAGCAAATCTAGCGTCATCATCAACTGGTTCTTGCTTAGAAAAAGCTAACTTTGCAACTATTGCCTAACAACAATCAAAGAATTATGATACTTATTATAGATATTTCGCCCATGCTATGAATGCTGTTTTAAAGATCAAGTGTGGCCTGGCTAATACAGCTTGTAATCCAGCAGTAAGTAAATGTTATTTTTCAATTTAAACCAAATTTTATTGAATTGTTGTCAGCCAATCCAATTAATTAGGCTACTTCAAATTTTATTTATTCCATAAACTTTAGCTTCTGTTTCAAACTGCGTACTTGTTCGTAAAGACTTTGCATTTGCTTTACTTTCATGAATTTTTTGTCTAAAAGCATTGGACTGAGCCAGAAAAAAACTGTGCTTTTTTTCAGCTTGCACAGTTAATGCATCTGCCTCTTGGCTCATAGATGCTATGCTTTCTTCTAATAACTTTCTTTTAGATTCAACTGATTTCATCTTGTACAGCTTTCCTCTTTCTAGCTTTTTCACTTTCAGCAGTGAGTTTTATTTGATCTTCTACATGTAATTGATATTTCATCCTCGCTGCTCGAACATTTCGTTTCAATCAGGGGTTATTTGAATTTCACTGAAATGAACAGCACTGCTCTTCACTGTGTCATACACAAAACGACTAGCAATTAATGACTCCTCTTTCATGTTTTCCACCTTAAGTTCATTGTTGATTGAGAAACACCTCTTAACAGCAGCTTGGCCATGAGATAGCGCAAAGATAATTTGGAAAATTTCCCAAAGCTTGGAATATTTTGCATTCTTCATGTAGTTCCAAAATTGATATTCAGCGATATGGTATTCGCCAATCAATAAATCTTTAATATACCAAATGGATTTTCAATTAAACCACAAACTTAAAAATAAAATTGATGAATTCAGCCGAACATCGAACTATGATAGTACAATGCACAGTCTAAAAATAAACTTCAAACGATTTGTGCAGAAAAGCCAAAGAGCTAAACATTACCCGAGTCTATTCCTGATGGCATAGGTAAAGCAAAGGACTTAAATTGTAAGATTATCTTTTTGAAACTTCAAAAAACTTTAAAAATTTTGTTCCTTTATTAACTCGACAAAATTTTGATTGTTCCATGACTTTCAAATTTTTATCAGTTTTTCCATGACTTTCCAGGAAAATTTATTTTTCCAGGATTTTCAATGAGAAGTAAAATTTGGGTCTGCATCAAACCAAATAAGATTTTTGGATCATGCAACTCTAGGTTTTATTGCATGGAATTATGAAGAAAATCAACTAGTCTGCAAAAGATTTTAAAATCATTAATTGAAATTCACACTACTTTTCTACATTAACATAGTTTAAGGACAGCAAACCATAAAATCCTGAGCCCTAATTGCAAGTAACATATATATGTGCCTCGAGTCACATCACCATGGTTGGCAATGAAACTGCTTTTTTTGTGTAGCTGTAGACCGCTATCTAAAAATCAAACATGTGTGAGGCAAAGCATCTTGCAAATACATCTGGGTTGCATCAATCAACTCAAAACTAGTTTTCATACCTGATATCACAGACACCAAACTTGTCAAAAAAAGTGATCCAATTATGATGCTGTGATCCATTTAAGTTTAATCCAACAAACAAATGCAGTCTACAATGATGTAAGATTCAGCAGTTGCGAACAAGGTTTTTTTTCTACGTACATCATATCCACAGACCAACAGCAAATCGGAAAAAAATATGATAACAAAAAAACGGGAACAAAAGAAATGTTATGCAAAAAACAATAACACAAAATTTCATACATGCAAAAGCCAATGGAATTGAAAACAAATCACAAAACAACACAGATGATGGCAGGCCAGCAATGGGTGAAACGTTGAGGTATGTACAGATGAATCATGCACTCAGGTGAAGAAGTAAACAACAATATAAAAGGGTTATGAGGCAGAGAGCATTGCAACAGAATAGACATAACATTTCCAAACAAAAGCAATGGCAAAAACAATTTTGTTCCACAAAAATCATGCAGATGTAATGCAGTTACCCAAAAACCATAGTGGAGTACCACAGTGGTGTGTAGATCCCATCAAGCACAAAGCATCACCAAATTTGTTTGAATAGGCAGAGGTAGAAACAGATTATGTAAGAAGTTTAGCAGTAAACAGTATTCCAGTAATTGCCAGGTACATGAAAAACAAAATAGGGTTATTTGAGGACTAAAGAGTGGAGTATTTAGTTTTGTAAAAAATATTATGTAATTCATACTGTCATGACCCATTTACAACAGGGTTGTACAACAAATGTTTCTGTAGTTTGCTTTAGTTAATAAATACATAATGTATTTTGTTTAAATAAATATTGCATTATATATGTTAACATGTGTCATAATACAGTTGCATATAAAAGCTTTAAACACACCACTCTTGCTTCTATAAGCCAGGACAAAATCACTTTTAATACACCAACTATCACCAAGGAATAACCATGAACATCAAGTGATTCTGTTTGAAAATTACAGACAAGTAACCTCATGTTGCAGGCACAATGCTGCATTGCCCTGAGCCAACTGAACAGGCAGTCAAACTGACAACCCTTGACCGAACAGCAACAGAGATTCCTCACAAGACTAGGTTCAAAAATTACAGGCTCTAACTTTGCAGCAGGCGCTTCGAGATACCTCCTGCCTGGCTCTGCTCCCATCTTCTTGCAATGATTCAAGTTTGCACTCATCATACAACAATAATAGTTAAGGGCTTGTGTTGTAGAGATACTACTGCATCTTGGCAACCCATGCTTATTTTCAAACTTCCGGAAGTATAAATTATTATTTATATACTATCATATATCCATTTAAAAAAATTTTTAAATCAAAAATGTTTCGAATATTTTCACATTTTTTTAAAATTAAAAATAATTTCCTAATGAATGTTTAACAATACAGTTTTCAAGTATGCTGAATCCCCCCAACAAAAATTTTTCATAAAACTAAACACTTGTTGAAAAATGTGAAAATATTAGAAAAACAGGTCAATTCATAAACTTAAACAAACAAAAAGTGACATAAATTTAAACAAAAAGTGACATAAGTTTATTTTTATTATTTTCATGGTCAGGATAATGATCATTTTCATTGTGAAATCAAAAATGTAATCTCTGATGTATGATGTAGTCTACTCAGCAGTAACTTGTTCTTTTTTCTCAATTGTACCTACTGACTATAATCCTTTTGTCTAGTTGACTTGCTTCATAATTCCATTCAGCTTAAAACCCAGAGTTGCATGATCCAAAGATCTTATCAGATTTGATACAAGCATAAATCATATTTCACATGCACACAAACAGTTGTTTTTGCTTAACACTTTGACGTCCGGCTGGTTTTGGGGATTTTCAGCAAAAAAAACACCTAAACGCACAAGGCTTTGCGCATGAATATCTCCGCTCCTGTTCGCTCTAGCGACTCGGCGAAAGTCTCAAAACACGCGGCCAGTCTAGTAGATTGCACTCGAAAAAAAATTTTTTCTTGGGGGGTGCGGGTTGGCTGTGAGTGACGTCATAAGTGGAGGACTTTTAGG
>Ga0210059_1014716_pt1 | contig 11524 bp, 3 predicted proteins | sample Ectturendosymbi2_FD_188042 | JGI IMG/M metagenome (GOLD analysis project Ga0210059, IMG submission 188042) | Ecteinascidia turbinata endosymbiont from Florida, USA - Sample 2 (SPAdes) (version 2) | ecosystem: Host-associated > Tunicates > Ascidians > Unclassified | place: Key West, Florida... | reverse complement strand
CGTTAGGTGGTAGTATTTCGCTGCAGTTTTTACTGGAAACTAGGCTACAATCCGAGTCTTTTGATACTTTGGATGACCTGCTGGGGTTTTGGGTTCAAAAGTTATGATGTACAGTAAGTTAGTAAAAATATTTGACTAATTAGCTAATTAGATAATTAATTAATTTGTTTATTTTAAATCATAAGTTTTGAACCAGAAACGCTAGAAAGTCGATCAAAGGCTTAAAAGACTCGGACTCGAGCCTAGTTTCGAATGAAAACTTCAGTGAAACACTTTGGCCTAGCGGTTGGGCCCTAGGCCAGGTAACATGAGCCAAAATGACCTTAAAACTACTTCACTTATGACATCAGTCACAAAAAATCCACACCCCCCAACCAAAAAATTTTTTTTCGAGTGCAATCTACTAGACTGGCCGATCCGTTTGAGCTCCTGAACGGCTCTCTAGTGCAATCGGCGAAGGAGCTAGGGAGTTGGTAAGGCAACCAAAAACTGCTGTTTTTTAGGCTGAAATCCAAGTACGAATATCACGTAGGCTGGCTCTCAACGTGTTAATATCATGACTCTTGTCATGCATGTCATTTTCATGCTTAACTGCACTTCTCACATTGCAACATTCCGTAACTACTGGACTTGTTTCACATGATTGTAAAGAGTGAGTGATATGTATTTTTTGTAATTGATAACTTCTATCTCGCTATTGTCATCGATGCCTAAACTATGTCAGTTTCCTTTACACAGAAACCATGACTTGTAGACTGTCGTAGAAATGCTTTGTTCGCAAAAGTGCAAGTCATAATTCACTGCTTTTGATTTTTATTGTCCAAAGTTAGCTTGCATAGTTTCAGTGTTTCAATATGTGGTATATAAAACACAAACTTATTTTGAAAAAAATTTTATTTATGCAGATATAGGCACATTAAGCACTTACAAGTGACTGAAATATCTGCACTTTCTTTTCTATGCCACTGCATTAACTGGGCTAACATGCTTAACTTGTATTGTATGGTAATAAAAATGTTTTTGCATGCATATTGTTGTGATAACCATTGAAAGGTATACCAGGTTTGATCATGTTCTGTTTTATGTTTTGCTTGTCTATGGGTTTATGTCCATCAGATTAAATCTTTAGTTTCTGAAGAGCTAACTTTGTAAACCTGATACAAAAGACAGCGCTCATCATATTGGTAGCTAAAATGAAATGTATGACTTCTGAAAGTTATTTTTTGCCATCTTCCAGTACACACCTGTATTCATTGTTCAAATGCCTGGTAGATATTGAAGCTCAAAGAGTAGTTCAAACAAGAACCAAATGAGAAGACTGCAACAACAACTTGTAGGAGGGTTATGACCAGTTAGCAGGTTTTTTTGAGGTGTTTTAGGGACCTGATTTGGGTCCCTAGAATCAGCGAAAATTATCATTCATCTCTGGAATCACAGAAATCAGGTCCATATGGGGTACCTAACATTTTCCTTATAAAAAGCCTGACCAGTTGCATCGAAAAAAATATTTATATCATGTTATCCTTGTGTTACACTTCTTTTTGATAACTTTTATCTGAAGGCTTTATTTTTGTGTTTCCTGAATGAAACTTCAATTTTTGTTTCTTGTATTTTAAAAGTTACCATCACATGTTTGTTGTGATGAGTTACTGAATTTGTGTGTTTTTGGTGTTGACTTTCATTGTGGCAAAGCAATATTGTGTTTTCAGGGCAAAAAGAAAAAGATACGTGCTGTTCTGCATGTTTCTCCTGATGCATTACGTGTTGTTGAAGATTCCACAAAAGCACTTTTACTCGATCAGACCATTGAGAAAGTTTCATTCTGTGCTCCAGATAGAAACTATGAGCGTGCCTTTTCATACATTTGCCGTGATGGTACTACAAGAAGATGGTTGTGTCACTCATTTTTTGCCGTTAAGGAATCAGTAAGTGTTATATAGGACACCAAATGCTGCCATGTATTGTGTACATATCACATTTTATTTTGCTATGTGTGTGCTAAACAAATTGCATTTGTTTTTGTTATGCTTCTGGAATAAATTCAACAATCCATTTTCTGGATCAAAAGAGTCACACTGAACAGTTGGGCTCTTGTCCTTCCAGTCTTGTTGTTTTTACTGCCATATCATTTGGCTCGTACAGCTGTGAGCTGTCAGTGCAACACCTGTACAATGTGTACCAACTGTGTTTCAAATTTGAAAATCTTTAAGACTACCATGATCAATTAATGTGTAATGGTCACTGCATGTTTCTGAAAATATGGTAGTTCTGAAATCTCATTTTTGTATGAGTGATTTTAAATGTTTTTTGAAATAAATGTAACTAGTGTAGCTATCATGTGTAGAAATGTCTCTAACCCTATATTCATTAGTTAGATGTCCATAATGTTTTGTGTGTTAGACTAGGGGTCAGCAACCTTTTGCTGTGTACCAACTTAAGGTTTCAAATCACTCAGTATGCCAGCAGCATGTGTTTTTATGCAAGTCAGGTCAATATACATCAGGGGTCACCAACATGGCGCCATTGTGCCCTCGAGGACCATGTTGGTCGCCCGCGGGCCTGTTTTGAAAATAGCATTAGATGATAGTATCGTCACATAGATTAACATCATTAATGGTAACATAATGGGTAAATTGAACTAAATTTTTATTTCAGAAGTGTGCATCAAACTAGTAGCTCTTAGCGTTAATCGGGACTCAGGAAGTAGCTCTCAGTTCCACAAAGGTTGGTGACCCCTGATATACATTCTGTATGAATCATAAAAAATTGATATGTAAAACTGAGCGTTAGCATGCAATTGGAAATTACTTGGTGTGACATACGTTGCCAACCTCTGTGTTAAACTATATACTTTTTCCAAACCTCTCAACATGGTGTTACATCTGTATAGAACACCCAGTGATGTTTATGGACTAATGGCTTGCTTGTTTATCAATGTTTAGATACAAATGTCTAAATATATTTTTACAAATGTTGCCAGATCCCTGTCATCACCTTGTGTAGACAGTGTGAACAGAACAGTGAATGATTTTCAAAGTCTTCCAGGAAACGTACAAAGTAACTTCCAAACTCCCAAATAGTGCAAAAAGTTTCTTAACTGCTTCATGCAACCTGCAATATGAAACTTGTCAGGAAAAAAGTGCTGTAAGTGTCACTTTAAAAAAAGTAATAGAGGGACTGGAAATGTGCTTTAGGTTGCAAGGTTGAAATGAAGTAGTAGATCCATATTGCTAACTAAGTCAGATATGCTAAACATCAGCAGTCAGTTAGGCTTGATTCTTGTAACTTTAAAATTTGTTCGAAGCCATGCTGTTGTAACCTACCAACACTAGGAGTAATTATTGCATAACTGGAATTTTCAAATACAAATACACAGAGTTCCAGATCCCTATGTTTAATAATTTAATTCAATATTTGACCACCACAACACACACCGGGTTTGATTATGTTCTGTTTATGTTGGGGTGTCAACCATGGAATGAAATTTCAAAAGTTTTATGTTTTGAAATTTCATTCCATGGTTGACACCCCATTTGAATCACGTTTCTTATGTTTCTACAAGCTAAATTGTGCTTGAGCATGGTCAGTGAAGTAGTGATTTAGTAACTTGAAAGCTGTTCAGATGTCAAGGCATACCGCACAGAAATTGATTGTTTTTTCAAAGATTGGCTGGAGTGTTTCATGACGGTCGTAGTGGCTAGAGATGTGGAATGATTGTTGTGAAATTGAAATTTGTGGGTAAACAAATTGCTTTTAATAAGAAATTCCATGAATTGGTTAATTGGCCATGTTGAAAAAATAATTTGGTTAATATTTTTATGCTGATTATGGTGCATCAATAGCAAATTTGTCATCTTTAGTTTTAGCGTTGCTAAAACTTAGGCAGTCTCGAGGCTGTCTGAAAAAAAACAGTTCACATAAGGTCAGTTTCAACGTCTTGAACGTTGAGATGCATCTCAATGCATATGCAAAGATTTCGAGTATTTGGTCTATACCACGGGTTCCCAACGGGGGGTACATGAATATAATTTGAACAAAGCAGCAACTAAGGTTTCTTCAAATCTCTTGTGTTGTTGTACTTGAGCTTCTTTACATGCAATAGAAGATTTATGTTAATATCAACAAGTAAGAAGAATTTACATTAAACTAAGAAATAGAAGCAACAAATTCATTTTGTACTATGTTGCACTGCTTAGCATCGAAGCATCATCTCTGTATTGTTTCAAAGAATGTCAAATATTTTTTGGAAAAGGAGGGTCAACAACCTTAAATACTCAAGAGCCACTAACTCCCGAAGCTACAAATCCTTTTTAACTTGTAAAATGCAGACAAAGTTACATATATTTTTTACCACTTGAGACGATTTTTTGTTAGACCAGCTTTGTGCGTCAGTCCTGGGAAAGCACTTTTGCTCCCATGTCGATTGAGATTGTTTGCAGCAACAGCTATGCGTTATCATAAAAATTTATCAAAACAATTGCTTGTTGTTTGCCAGTTTTCCACCACATACTAAGCATACTGCTGCATCAGTCTCGTTAACAGTGAGAGCAAATGATGCGTGGCATTGAACTTTCTGTTATCATCAAAATTTTCTTTTCTTCGATGTAACGGTGTTTGGCCCAAAAAGCGCGCTTGCTAAACTAACGAACCAAGGTATAAGTAAACCGAAAGTAAATGCTTATTTGTTTTCAAAGTCACAGGTAGCCGCAGTAGAAGGATGGAAGAAACCGTGCATTACCGACCCTCATTTTGAGGAATTCGCACAAAACAAATGAATTATAATTAGATTATACTGCAATAATAAACGGCAAAAAACACCGGCGAAGAATGCATGTCTTTCAAAGGTCGAATCGTCGTCTCCACTGACGCCGTTATTGTCTCCAGTCCCCGCAAACACACTCGAGCATTTTTATTTTAAGGGTGAAAGGCTCAGCCATGCAGTCGGGTGCGCATTTGCAGCCTGCTTAGAGAAAAAGCAGAAGCGCGAAAAAGAGTCTGTAACAGCGACCTTCAACCAAAACCGGACGACTTTTACAAGGGAAGGCTCGTTTCGCGTTAAGACGATAACTGAGCAGCAGGAAGAGTTAAACAAACACGATGCAGGTAGGTGAATTTTTCTACCCAACCTTGGCGGGGGTTCGTCTGGTAAGAAGTGCAATGTGCGCTCAATAAATTTCGGGCCTTGTTTGGGATGTGATGACACACGGGATTTTTTTGTCACTCTTGAACCTACGGTTATTGTTGTGTGTTTATGATGTTGCTTTGATTTTTTGTAGATAGCAGTGACTCTGCGCAAGTTAAAGTGGAAGTCCACAATCCAAGTGCTGTTCCGCGCCCTCACGCGCCTTTGCACCTTATACGGCAAGCATCTTTGAGGTAAGGGCGATGTTGGTGATTTAAGCAAAACCTTCGATGCATGCATGGCGTAGATTCTTTGTGTAATTCCCGACTTAGGTATGTCAATGAAGTTTACGTCATGGTAGCGAGCAACCGGTTTTGTGCTTGTTCTCGGTTTACAAACCAGAAAGAAATTGTCCAGATCGAAATGTTGACAAAGTGTTCTGGGCATTGGAAATTCAGTGTATTGGCCTTTTTAAGACTTTGCTACCAACGCCCACGACGACTGATGTGTGTTACCGACTGGCAACTTCATAGAACCGAGATTCTACAAAAATGTATTTTTTCTTTAAAACTGACAAAATTTGTTTTGAGCGTTAAATCAACTTAAAAATGTGATTGTGATTTTGGTCTCGAGTGGGCCCAGTGGTAAAGGGAAGAACAATATTTTTTTAACTTGCGAAGATCAGCGATATGCGCGCATTGTTTAAAACAACTGGATCATGGATGGACCCAGGCAAATAAAAGTGCTAGGTTTGCTGAAAGCTTTCAGGAATCAGCCATTGTGGCTGTGCTCTGCTTTCTTCTTTGCGATGATCCACACTTGCAATATGTGTGTTCAAGTAACAACTCACCACGGAGGTGATGGGTTTGAATCCATCAGGCAATTTTTTAAAATCGGAAATCGATTTCACGTAACACTGCACATCCTCAGTTCTACAATCAGCAAACAATGCTTACGGCTGAAACGCTTCAAGGCAAAAGCAAGAACAGAGAAAGCATGCAAACTCAAGACAAAATGAATATAAATCAGAACATAAGCAGAGAGACAAATAAAAAACTTAACTTGAAAATAGGTCTTTCCCTAACCCAGGCAAGAAATTTAATAACGGGTCAGGTGCACCCCAGAGGCTAAAGTATAGCTTCTCGAAGTTTCTGGATTTAAAGTGTCCGGTGATTGTTTTAGAATGTTGTAGCTCAACGCAAACGCCATAAGATTTTTGGTGAGATTGGGCTGTTTTCAGTTGCTGCCGCCAGTTACTGCGCTCTTTTGAGTAGCGCCGAGTGGCCCACACAGCAAAAATTAGGTTTGGGCCGAATGAGGGTGATTACGATAAACGTGTTCCGCATGTGTTGTTACGGCTTAAAAAATTAAATCATGAGATGAAACCTTGATCAGACGTCAGGTGTAAAAAAGTCTTGAACATGATTTGTGTTGTGAAACACACGAGACACGTGCCATATCGGTTGGAATTGCTGAAAATATAGGCAGAATTTATTTGGACCGGACCGGGCCTGCCTTGTAGGAATGAATCACGTGCATCTCATGTAACCGCAGAAAAACTGCCTGCTGCTCTACCTGGTCGTCATGTCTACTGCTTCGTAATTTTCTATGGAAATTAGTATGTTGTATTTTAAGTGATACATATGTGGTTATTTTCAGTTCAGAAAAGTGCGGGGAACCAGGGGGTGCTTTGAAATTGTCAGTGGTTATTAAAACAATGCCGCGAAATCGCTGAATGGCTTAATCTCGCACCGGTGGTGGAACACAGTTCATGCGTTTTAGCGCAATCTACTGCGCGCTGACTAAACAGCATTATCTTAATCCCGATAGTTTCAAACGAACCCGCGCCGTTAAAGTGGTGGTCGCATAACTGCGCGCTAAATCACGTTGCCTCTGACAGAACGTTCGGATCAAAGAAGAGCGACGAGAACTCCTTAACCTCTCCGTTCAAAAGAAATTATTCGTTGCCGGCGCGAAGTAACAAGCACTCCTTAAACGTTCAGCAAAAGCCTTTAATGCATCCGGGTAAGTTTAAGTTCGTGTTACGGTTTTTTTTACATCGCCGATCTTCCTTGCAAGCGGTTGTTGTTTTACCTGTCGCTGCACGACGAACTGAAGCCGCCAAACTTTTCTCAATTGTCTGCAAAGTCTTACATATCATGGACAGAGGATTTTGTCTGACGTTATATGAAGCATTTTAAAGAGACGGTTAAGTGGTGTTTTTCGGTTATGTGTGTCCGAACGGAGGAAATAAGAATGTTACGAAATGTTTGCAACATTCCTGTAATCTCTCCTCCGCTTGTGGTTCAGCTGCTTATCTGCTGTCATATCGGATTGTATCCAGACTACGCGGGCCCCCAGTTGTAGGATAGGGGTCTCGACCGTGGATCAGGGACCTTGCCAGTGGTGCTAGTTAGTGAGCTGCGTGCCTGAGCATGCACCGCAAGTGATTGAACCTCAACAACAAATGGTTTACTACGTGAGAGCAGGACGTGATGACCCGTCCTGCGTGACTTGGTGGACGTCCGCGTTGTTGAACAAAGCACCCAATGCACTCTTGCAGAGCTAACCTGCAGGCCCATTATGACCGCCCACATGACTAAACACTAGCAATAGTTGTTTCGGATTCATGCACAAAAAATTAAACTAAATCTGAGTGTGCTTTTGTCGTAGCGTTGCACTGAGTTGTGCTAGAATCAGCCTGCTGACCGCTGGAAGAACTCGACCGTACGCGCTGTGCTCCGCTCCATAACTGCTCCAATGCTCTTCCCAAAATTTTGGGAACCAGCGGTTCCCAAAATATTTTTGATCGCGACCCAAATCTGAGCTTGGTGAACATCTTGCGACTCAAGCCTCAGACAGCGTATGTTAGCATGACAAAAATAATGATTGTATGGGTGATTTTTGACAGTAAGTTGCTAAGTTCGTTTTCAATGTCAGCAATCTATTCCATTCTCAAGTAACTACGCTACAGGCAGACAAAACAAGCAGTGGTAACGTTGAAAATATACAAGTCAGGTTTGGATCGCCTCGGTGCTACCCATTTTTTTATCCTTCGTGACCCGTACTTTGAGAAGAATTGCTCCATATCAAAAAAATCACCAAGTCTCGCAATGAAGTAGCCACTAGCCATCAACAAAAATCAGATCTCGGTTTACTTACAACAGAATGCTAATTGCCTTTAGAAGAGCATCGTCAGTTTCTAAATTAGTAAAATTGGAAGGCAATGACCAAAATCATAAAATCGCTAAAAACGAACTGAGTAGCAGCAGTCTGGCTACTCGAATGCACACCGCATTGTGTGGACACAGTTTAACATAACTGCCGACGACGATAATGCGCCCTTGTTAAAGCACTTTCACAGGCACCATCAGTCAATTGATCAACGTCCTTTTTTGCAGTTTTTTAAGGGTTAAGGTTTGTAGAACAATCCAAAGCTATACCTCCCGATGAATGTGAAAATTAATCATTTTATAAATTTTGACGATAAAAGTAACATCCAAAACATGATTTTGCTTTGAAAAATAGCAAGTAGTTGTGTTTGTTCAACCTTGCTGTTCACTTTGTGCTCTCATGTCTAATTGCAGTTGGGCGATAAATGGATGTTATACTGTACTTTGCTTTATCGCTTGTGTTAGAGTGCTTTGGTAGAGTGTATAGTAAGGCCCATTGCTTGGGAACGAACGGCGTACTTAGACTGTTAGCATTAAGCTTTTTTTGCGATTTATCGCTTTTTACTCATTGCCTTGCAGATTTTAAGATTTTACTATGGTTGGAACTGACGATGTTGCAAGTTAACTTTGATCTTATTTTTTGTCGACGACTACTTAACTGCAAGAGTTGGTGTAGGTAGGCTTAGAGTAGGGGTTCCCAACCTTTTTCTTACCATGTACCCCTTCAGCATTCCGAACAGATGAGCATGTACCCCTTCAGCATTCCGAACAGATGAGCATGTACCCCTTCAGCATTTCAGCAGATATGTATGTACCCCTTCAACATTTCGACAGATGCACATGTACCCCTAAGATTTCCTATGACAATACATTTTATCATGATTATTCATAAATATATTTCACAATAAGCATAAAATGATTTTTGAAAAGAATATTCACTGATATATGTGTAAATATTTGGAAATAAATTATATGCCAATGTATTTTACTCTTCTATTGATAACCTTAAATGTACCCATTCGGATAGGCAAATGTACCCCAGGTTGGGAACCCCTGGCTTAGTGGTTCGCGAACGTTTATTGTTGAAATGAGATTTCCCAAAACCGAACAGCAAAGATCTGTTCGACCGCAACGCCTCGTCCATGGAGGTTGCTACTACGACATACGACCTGTCAGCTTTCATTTTTTATGTGAAGTTAAAGGTTTTTAGAGAAAAGCGAATGAAAGTTATCATTCTTATAAGGGTGGCTAACTATTAGTGATTAACTTTTACCCTTAATAGGAGTGTTAACTTCAATTCGCTTTGTTCTGAAAGCCTTCCTCAACTTCACAGTAAAATGGCAGAAAGAAAGGTAACAGATCGCACGTGGTTGTAGTAATTGCACCTGTAGCTTCACGTACCTGGACGACCATATTTTAATTTGTGATGTACATAAGTTTTTTGTGTGTGTCATTAGATGGGGCATGGAGAGCGTGAGAGTTCATCTCAGCAGTAATCATGAAATTCTCCCGATTGGAGAAGTTGCATAAATCACAGCTCATACCTGGGTGAACTTCACCGCGGCAAGGCCGTTTCACAGAATTACGCGCACGTACAAGTGTTTAAATCCTATTTTATATTCAGTCTCAAGGCTTTTGTTGATGTGTTGGCAACCATTACCTGATCTTGTTTACATTTAGGCATTCGTAACTAAGCCTTTATACAGGCCGTAAAACCGTTCAGCAAACATTTCGACAATCTCTATTTATCTTGTGCCTGGTGAGTGCAAATCACCGAACCCTGTAAACGTAAAGTCTACGTTTGTTCTGGTCTTTTCGCGACGCTCAACTTGAGCAGACTAACTGTTCGATATCTTCTTGCGACAAAGGTTGTTACTGAATCGCCTGTTTTTTGTGGTGTGCTGTAGCGCACCAGAGCGGGAATGTATTGATTTTGTTTTATCTACCTGCTTCGAAACGTGGCTTGTTTGTGGTGTTGAATCAGCAGCTGATGTGCAAGGCACCCTTTGCAAATACTGGAGATATTTGATATGGTCGCGCGAATTCTGTTCGACGTCAATTCATCTCGAATCGTAGCCTCGGCGTACCGCAGACCAGCTCAGCTGATTCTAGTAGTGCGCTGCTGTGTAAAACTCAGCGGAGGAAAATATGTGATTCCAAAGCACTGCGGGGCTTCAAAAGCGCTGAAAACAAAGGGCTCTTGGCATTAAATAAATGTAGGCTAGTACCGGCTGTTTTGTGTCCGCACCCGAGCTTAAGTTCCGTATCAATAGGTAAGAGTTGACCGTAAAAATCAAACGAAAACCTGGTCTTTTGTGTAAAAAAGGAGGCATGCCATGGCTACGGATCAACTTTGTGTTAAGCACAAATGGAAGTGCTAGAGCGAAAAAGTAAATAGTTGTCAATGTTAGCCGCTTTGGAATTAAAGGCCGAGCTTTTTGGTGAGTTGTTTGGCGCTGAATTACCTCTTTAGCACTCGTTCCTCGTTTCGAAACAACATCGCGAAAAGTTTTCGTGTAATATTCGTTAGCCGTTGTTTAAACACAAATAAAACCGTGGCATCCCTCATTTTTAGCAAGTATCGTTTTTTTGCCAGTTCCAGAAGTGGAAGAAGAAAACTTGGACATCAGCAAGATGTGCTCAACCATTTCTACTACTTTTGCCAGCGGCAGTGATGACCCCTTCGCCAAAGCGCCCATGCTCGGCTCGCCTCTCACTCCTAAACCAGGTCAGCGACCGATTCGTCGCCGCTTGCAGGCTTGTTACCAGAAACGTTTTGCGAGCACCGTTGCTGCTAGCTATCAATGTACAGAGCAAGCGTTGGTCTACACAGGCTCCATTTTAATATCGATCTTCTCCATTGTTAACGCTGCGCACGCTCGGCATACATGTTACACGGCCTGTTGCAATTGTATAAGACGCCAATCATTCCGGCCTGCGATTGAATACACGCTGCCTCGAGCGGTCTGACCGAATAATTAAGCAGTTTTTCTGATCGAGTAATTGCGCAGTTGGTTGGAATTAACCCGTCGCTTGTCACGGTCAGATGTCGCTTTCGTCTCGGCTTGTCTGCAACTTGCCTGTGTTCGACGCGTTGATCGATCGCGTCTTTTCTTTTTTTACTCCGGCAGTCAATGGATTCGACAAAAGCGCAAAGCCGACCACCCTCCCCGCGCTGCCCCTCGTTCCGAACCAACCGCAACTCGCGCAGTCGTCACCCGTGCGCGAG
>Ga0210059_1014715_pt1 | contig 11524 bp, 6 predicted proteins | sample Ectturendosymbi2_FD_188042 | JGI IMG/M metagenome (GOLD analysis project Ga0210059, IMG submission 188042) | Ecteinascidia turbinata endosymbiont from Florida, USA - Sample 2 (SPAdes) (version 2) | ecosystem: Host-associated > Tunicates > Ascidians > Unclassified | place: Key West, Florida... | reverse complement strand
GGGCATACATGCCTGTCCTGCACAGCCTGCGGTGCCAGGGCATACATGCCTGTTCTGCACAGCCTGCGGTGCCAGGGCATACATGCCTGTCCTGCACAGCCTGCGGTGCCAGGGCATACATGCCTGTTCTGCACAGCCTGCGGTGCCAGGGCATACATGCCTGTTCTGCACAGCCTGCGGTGCCAGGGCATACATGCCTGTCCTGCACAGCCTGCGGTGCCAGGGCATACATGCCTGTCCTGCACAGCCTGCGGTGCCCTTGCAAATAAACACACCGTAAACTAATCACTAGTCCACATCTTTCTGACGAGCTTGCACGTCAATGGAATCGATTCTAGAGGGAAAAACCCATCTTGTTGAAGAACATTAGCGCCATACAAGCGGAAAAATTAACTTTCTCAATGACAAAATGTTTCAAACAAACAAGGTTTCGTAAGCGAATAAAATGTCATCTTACATAAACCTTACCCATGTAGGCTGCTCCAATTTCTTTTACGTAGACATGTTTGTGCAGCGGTAAACAAAATGATGTTGCCATGTGTGCACGGCCCTTTATGGCTGAAATAAACATATTTTGCGTTAAAAACGTAAATTTTTGTGTCTGTTTGCCATCCGCAAATCTATTAACCACTGCATGAGTGCACTCATTTACACAGAAAGATGGTTTTGACACAAAGATCTATCAACTGACGGCAAATCCTCTGCAGACACACTTTGGTGGTGATATACTTTTATAGGAGTACTGGAAGGATTTTTAAGGGGTGTCGGAAACCGTTTGCTCAGAAAAAATATTATTGCCATGATTGCTGACGTCGACAGTTGCGAATAATTTTATTCAAGCATTACCATCTGAAAGTTGACGGAATTTCACCTTCTTTTCCGAAATGGGATTTTTTCAAACTACCATATCCAATATATGCACAATTCCGCGTTCAGTTCTGAAAACTGTCCGTGGAAAGAGATCCTTTCTCAGCAAAGCATCAAACACTTTAAGATTTTACAGAGTATATATTTCGCCTACGATGTAGGCATCATCAGCTCGTATTCAAATAGAACCAGTTCTGAAACGTAGCTTTCCCTGATTTTTTACAATGCTTTGAAAAGTACATTTTTTATATGGAAATTTACAAACAGTGGCATTTTTCGCCTTCTGTTTAGAAGTCTTGCAGTGCTAGGCGCAGACCGCTCCCCAGTTTCCACTTTTCGTACGTCTACATTTTCCATCGGCGCAGGAACACAATGGTGCAACCTAAACGGAAAATACTGCTTCATTCCCTAGCCTGCAGCAGATTGTTGAGATCTATTTTTAAGAAACCAGAAATATTGGGAAACATCGCCGGTAAAATCAAACTTCTCCTGTTCGGGCCTCTTAAGAGGGAACACCAACCAGATCTCAGCGTGGATGGTTCACGTATTCCGTGACAGTTATAACAATCTTTATTACGTAATACCGCATGAAGACCTTCAAACCGCAACTTCACTTTTCTGTGTCACTGGTGTACATTGTTATTTTTTCCTAAACATGGCTTCTGACTAAATCGAAACATCGAATAAAATAGTTTGTTTTTCTACTTGTGGCTATACTATTCAAAATAAGAATTTGCAGATCCCGTGTAAGATGAAACCTTTGCCACTGCGCCAATTTCTGTTTCGGTCATTGGCAACTTGACTTACAAGTAATATAAAATTTCATCGTGCGCAAAAGCAATGATGAGCATGCGATAAGCAGCAAACAGCAGCCATAGTAAAGTCACTATAAAAGAAGTTTGGATAAACTCGTCTTTTTAGGTTATACTACAGTCAAGGTAGGCATGAACACATAGAATTAAAATGCTTTTTAAGAACAGCAAGTACATCATAAAAGTCATTGTGCCCGTAGTAATGAAGAAAGTAACGGTCATAGCATTTTTGGTGCAACAGTTTTAATCATTTCTTATTTCAGCAAACCTTATGGCAACCATAAGGTGATCAAGCAACAGCTCAATATAATTTTTCATTGGAAAAGTTTTGAGGACCTCATGCTTACTTGATTTTGCAGTTACTTTCATATCTGTCGACATGCATCAACCCCATTGTCTACTGCTTCATGAACAAACGTTTTCGAGAAAGTTTCATTTACCTCTTCCTATGCTGTCGGAAAAAAGCATTGAAAACTGAAAGACAAAAGGTAAATTTATTTCAGGCTTGTTCACTTCCACTCTGCTCGTGAGCGACTTCAAGTTGTTGTTTCAGGGCATATGGGACAAAGGACATCGAAAAGTCGTTTTCAGGTTGGTCACAACCACGGATTTGTACTTTCCATGCTAAGGTTTTCCCTTGCTTATCGAATAAAGTGAGTGCTTTTTTCAGTGCCATGAACGCAAGAGAGAGAAAAAGTCGTATGGTGCCCGGCATCAACGGCAGGAAAACGGCAGCGCAACAGAAGACACGCGACTGACGGAAATGTTGGGCGCGAAAGCTCAGAGCAACATGGACAAAAATATCGAACGCTTATGTTGTTGATGTTGAAAGAAAATTTGTGGCACAAACTGATCGGTGCGTACGTGGATGAGATCTTAATTCAAGCGGAAAACTGAATTTTCACAACTAGATTTATGTATTTAATGTCTTCACGCCCGCACACAACGAAGTACAACACACGCATTTATGGCGTTAACAAAGAATGCAAGCATAGATTGCGCTAACAAGCTAGCTGTGGGGCTTCAACCGCTCGCTGCACTAAGGTCTATCTAAGTAGACCTACTTGAAATGATGTATGTGAGAGTGGGAGGCTGCTAAGGAGTAGAGGTAATTTGGGCTACAGCCTTACCAAAAGCGAAACAGGTCTGTGCAAAATATGAGACCGCCTGCAATTATTTGAAGAATTTTGCATTTGTTTTGTTTTGAACGAAGATGCCGGTGTAAACCATCACATATTGCTAAGTCGCCTAATTTTCACCTAATTTTCAAGAAAAGTTTCAGATGAATACCGGAAAATTGTAAAATTATGAAATACTTCGCGGCCATCTCGTTGGGAAGTGTTGATCTGAAATTTTAGGAATTAGTACGCGTGGATTGCACAATTTTATGAGGCAATAAAGTATTTTCTGGAAAAATGAAACTATCTGGTTAAAGCAAAGTGGTAAATTACGAATAATCATGTTGAGCCAACGAAAAGTGCTGTTTGTGCTGATTTGTTACAAATGCCAGAATCGCCTTCATTTGTTGGTTTTTCGTCACTCGATTCCGTTGCATGTTATAGGCAATCGAAGAAAACAGCAAGTGTAAGTTTTTTTGAAGTTAAAAGTTCGACCAAATAATGCTGACAAGCTATGCTTGTGGCTTTGTGCAGGCTAAACAGTGCCTTTGCTGAAGCAATAGGCGGTAAAATATCTCTGCATAGGCCTGCCTGTCACGTTGGCAGCTTCAAAGAGATCTTTCCCCATTTCGAGGTTGCCTGCTATGAAGATGCGATCTTCTCTACCGGCATTGTATTTCGAAATGCTTAATATATTTCACTGCGTTAGATATGTGTTTGCCATTTTTTGTGAATAATAAATTGTTTTCATGCCGGTTTTGCTGCTTTGCTGACAGCCAAAACATTCAAAATGGGACTCGGTATTTGGGATTCGATTTAGTGTTACGACGGGTTTGTTTCCGCACCTTGCGATAACCGTCTGTACAAGCAAGTGTTGAAGGCACGACCAAGGGAGACAAGAGGATATGCGCGCCATCAGTAATTCAGCGAATCAGAAGACACGGGTGTGGCTGCCGTGAACATCTCTACGATTCGTGAATGAGCGTTGTAACCCGAAAAGAAACGCCGACAATCTGTGCGAACTCCGCAAGCCAGGACATGTCACATATAAAGACCAAACTAATTTCGAACGCTCTGGAACATGCAAAAATCGTACTTGTACCTGGTGAGACATTATGAAATCCTGACGCACTTCGTGTCTGCGCGCAAGTGCAACAACCGGAAAACCTAATAAAATTTTAGTGCTTGTGTGTTATTGCTATAAATGTTGCTGTAGTTCTCTCGAGCAAAATGCATGGATTTGTCAGAATGCGTTTTGCTAGAAGTGAATTGCTAGCCCTGGCCTAATGATCAGCGAAAGGGACGAGTGTTAATTGCGCTGTCACTGTTTCACAGAGTTCACCCTGGGGTTTGAATACACCCACTGCCTTCGCTTATCTTCGAGCCCGAGTAAGTCGTGAGTAATGTAGCTGGCGCTGTCGTCACCTCCCCTGGTCTACCTCGAAGAAAATATGATTAATCGTTTGGGTAAAAGTGAGTCGTGAGTCGCGTAAATGTCGCCGTCGCCATTTCGTCTTGTCTCGATCGAAAGATACGATTGATCATGGCAGGGAAGCTAAGCTTGACTGTTAAATGGCGCTGTTGTATCGCTTGACAAAAATGAGTTGGTTAGCAAGTCTATGGAATGTTGTCGTTGATCTGAGGCCGTGCCGGTTACGTTATGACCCACATCATTCATTTGTAATTTATGTAGTATTCTGTATGATGTAGACAGTACACTCTCGAGAAATTCGTGTCTTTCATTCACGTTTCACTTCACTACATGCATTCACTTGCTCGTTATCCTTTTGGACAAAAAGTTAACGAGTTCGAACCTGCGAATACCGTTATTTCGTTTCGAATAACGCTCAGAGAATACATTCATGTACTGTACGAACCATAAATCGTAAACCTGTGTTTCATGTCTCTTCGCTAGATGTCAGAATGGTTTGCACAACCTTCCATCCTCGCATAGGTGCAGTCTTGCACTAAATACTAAAGAAAAGACTGGTCACGGTTTGCAACGGTTCAACCCTGGGTTTCGGTGCGCGATAATGAAACCTACTGGGGCAGGTCCTTCGCTTAGTCATGTTTATGTCAGTTCATAAACTTTGTCACAAGTTGTTAAGCCAAACGGAAGCAACGTCCTGTACATGAGTCATTCGGGAATAATTCTGGAGGAGTAAATTATTTTGTATTTCCTATCCCTACATAAAATATAATATGCATAATCGATACAATCAATAAACTCAGTCAATAGCTGACTGGCAAAGAAGCATTACTGGCCAGTATTGACTATAGACCGACGGTTGGAACCACTGCCATTGAGAGGTATTGAAATTAATATCTGCAAAATCTGATCATTGTTTCATTGTAGCCTGGTTGATTTGAGATTTCATTTTTACTTGAAAATCTGGCCAGGCTTTTTAGACGGTGTCATGGTTCTTGTGTCATTGCTGATGACAAGTATGTCTTAGTAAGCTACAACTTGAAAAAAAACTTCATTCACCGGATGGCACAGTAACAGGAATAGTCAGCGATATCCTCAAGAGCAATCCAAAAAATTAGAAAATCTATGCAAAGCTGTCATTTTCAGAAAGAAGGTTGAAGATTTTGGAGAGCTGAGAAGCAATCTCCTCTCGAATAACAAACTTCGAGCAGGGGTCTCAAACTCAAATTTCTTCCAGGGCCAAATGAGGACTTTCAAAGTAAACCGATGACACCGTTTATGAGAACTTCTATTGAAATGAGAAAAAAGGCAATAAAAAAGTACTATTTTTACTCACTAGAAACTGCTTTCACAGCGTATTTCCTGCAAAGTGATCGTCAAATGCAGTATTTGCAAATCGTTTCCAGTCATCTCTACGTTCGATTCAAAAGAAAGTTGTTGACTTGCTGGCTGGCACTTTAAAGCAGCGGTGAATGAAACAAATAACTCAATTGTCATTATTTGGAAATTTCAAAAATCAACGCGGCCCGCACATTATACGCTTGCGGGTCACATATACGACTGCGTGTTTGAGATTCCTGCTTTAGTGCCTGCATTCTTCTGCTAACATCCATCCTTCAATATCTGAGGTACAATTTTCGGTGAGCTCTGGAGTTTTCAGAGGCCCTACACCCAATGCCGGTGTCAAGCGAAATTTCTGATCTATTATTGTTTTTCAGCTATTTTGCTTCTGAGAGCAAAGGAATAAAGTTTGGCAATTACTTTTTCGATGTTTGTTGTGCAAATCAAACCTTTTGGTTAGATGCCGGACACCCACAACAAGGTACAGAACGGGAATAACGATAACCACTGAAAAATATTGGACTTAGTCTGAGATCTCAATTATTTTTCATTTTCTTACGGTAATCAATATCCTAACCCGAAACACTTACCTAAACACCAAACCCTAAGCCCTAATCATCTGTTTTCCCAGCGTATTTGATAAGTAGAATATTATTCTGTGCATGCGCACATGGCGTGAAGTCAGAAATTTCGCAAGTCAGAAATTAGTGCTTCGCCCTAAATCAGAGATTATCCCAAGAACAGAGCCGTATCAGCCGCACTCCATACCCCCCAATTGGGGGGGCACGCTGTGTCAGGAGCCCAAAATGCAGTTCCGTCACCACTTACCTACCCAAAGAAAGCTTCGACCCCCAAATTGAGATATGAAGTACTAGAGATCAGTGAAGTTGGGGGCCCTTTGGAAGAAAAGTGCTTACACATTACAGTTACTTTCAGCCCCTTTGAAAGCAAGGTATTTACACATTACAACTGCAATTCGGGGCCCCTTTGAAATCAATGTGGCCTACTTATACATTACAGTTGCTGTTGGGCCCCTTTGAAAGCAGACTACTTACACAATGCAGTTGCTGTTGGGCGACCTTGTAAATCAGAGTACCTGCACATCAAGCTGTTGTTGGGGCCCCTTTCAAAGCAGAGAAGCCGACTTACAAATTGCAGTTGCCCTTGGGAGCCCTTTTGAAGGCAGAGTACTGAATTATGATGTGGTTCGGAAAATAATATATGAGTGGATAACAAAATTTTCACCAAAAATGAGGAATATTTACTCGCGAAATAGCTTGAGGGGGGCCCAAAAAAAGTGGGGACCCGAGGCAAGTGCCTCGCTTTCCTTGCCACACCACTGTATATAACCCTGACAATGATCTTATATAAGAATATGAAACCGATTGAACACGTTCTGCTTCATCCGATATGCGTACTTTCTCACCTGATGTGCGCATGTAAACATCGTAATATACAGTTATCTTTATGTTATTGAGCACATTGAAGTTGTTGATGAATTTATCACTTCAAAAAACACAGATTTAATGCAATTTTTCATAATTAAACCTAGACACCCAGGTCGACCAAAAAATACAGATCTGGGTGGAAAAAACCCTCAGCGGCAGCCCTGGTCACATGCGGCAAAACGCCTACTACCGTAACTTGAAGTGAACATTTGAAGATTTATTGCCGTGTTATTGTTACGCAATAAAGACCAAGAGTACAACAATCCGCTAGCAAGTTTCCCAACCTGCCTCTGCAGGCAAAGGATCGGACATGAGCGAACTGCCCACTTGTGCTAAGAAAGCGTTTCGGGGGCCTCGCGGTCTCGACTTTGCCCTTATGGGCCTCGCGTTCATTTATCCGCGCCTGCCTACATGCCTAGTTGTATACGTCCAGAAGTCAGACTTCCACTTGATCAACAATCAACATGTTTTGTGTAGTGATTGTAAAAAATTGTAGTATATGTCTGGCCCAAGTAGTCTTCTCTTATTTTGTACTGCATAGCAGCAAGATAACATTGGTTCTTACGACCAACGTTCTACATTTGCGCAGCCTGCAAGATCGTGTAGTTAGAAGAGTCTATTTAGCAATCATTTCTAAGTTGTCCCAAAAGAGAGTAATTCAGTTTGTGGATTATGGATGTTAACTGTTGCATCCACGTAGGCCTTAGTCCATATTTGTTAACATTTATAGGCGATTTGAGATACAAAATGTTATTAATATAAACATGTGCCATGCGCCAGGAGATTAACAAGTTCAAAAAGCCCAATGCGCACGCTTTATAAGCATGCTTCACTTAAGCTCATGGTAAAGTTTATCAATTTGTGCTAATGAAAGAAAACGTTCATCACGGCGCACTGTTTTGACAGGCCTCAGGCTTGTTCCTGTAGTAACAGCTGTTTTCAAAACTGAATGATAGGATTGATTCTGATTTCCTGCAAATTTTTCTATATTCGCATTTCATTACGACATTTCTAAATAATCGCTGTCAATTAAATGACAACGATTTACTACCCAATTCCTTTTGTTAAGCTCGTTCAAAAATTTTAGTTGAAAATTACAAGCCTATTATGGATATTTGCGGGAAAATATTTCTAATTAATTTGCACAATCTGCAAATGCTGTTCATGTTGTGAATTAAATATAAATTTTCAGAATGTCTAGCCTCCCTGCACAAACATGATGGCCCCCAATGGAAGACTTCCTGGCGACGGTTTTGCCCAGGCCCGCAGACACAGAGGGGCATTCGGGGAAAGTTTCCCCCAAAATTATTTGTGCCCCTCCAAACGTTGTTGTGCTCGGAATAATTTGTTTCAAACATATGATAAAAACAGTAGTCTTTCCCCCTAAAATGTATTTTTCTTCCCCAAACCTTAAAACCTGGCTACAGGCCTGATTCTACCAAAATTGTGTCTTCAATTAGGATATTTTCTTTCGAAGGCCATTCGGCCTCGAGATGTAGCATAACGTCGAAAACTTGTTTTTGTAAATCACCATTAAGGGGGCCGCTGTAAACATTTTGGAGGGGCCCAGGGTTGGGCTGATACGGCAGTGCGCAAGAGTGACAGAATGTCTTTAAAGTGTTGTTTCGAAAGATTCATTGGACTTAAAGAGTGGAGAGCACCAGAAGAGTTGCACTCAATTGAAGTGATGTGCCATTAGGGTGATCTGATGTCTGTGACACGTTCTTTTGGTGTGTCCGATTACGATTTTCCCAGAAATCATGCATTTTTCTCCAGAAATAAAACGTTGTACTGCCAAACGATCGAAAGGCACATGCGATGGTGAGAGCAATCAGAAGCATGAATGCATATTTTTAGCACCGAAGTCTAGCAAACAACGAATGTGATTGATTGACCCATAGCTTACTTAAGATCTTAAGTAGGCCGTGGTCGACCTGTTTCATTGATTTGCCTTAAGTGAGAAACATTTAACTTGTGAAATACATCTCATGATCTTCGCATCATCCTTCATGATCTTCGCATTTATCCTTCGCATGAACACGTACAGTAATTCCGGTGCACTGCACAAGGAACGGAAAAGCCGATTTGCAGCATGTCTGCTGTGTATGCAATGGTTATAATAGAATAAACAGCCCATAAAGTCCATATGATGCAACGAAAAGTAATGTCACCATTGCGCTTTTGTTCGAACGATCTCGGCACAATAGGTCAGTCGACGGGTCTACACTGTGGGTTTCAGAGTTGCAGCAATTGAAACTGCAATGACCGCTCCTGTGCTGCAGGTGCATTTAGCCAATGCACTAAGTTTATGATGAAGCTTGTTTCATCCTAGTCTGGTCAACCGGACGGGCCCCAACAACAGCTTAATGTGCAGGTACTCTGATTTACAAGGGCGCCCAACAGCAACTGCATTGTGTAAGTAGTCTGCTTTCAAAGGGGCCCAACAGCAACTGTAATGTATAAGTAGGCCACATTGATTTCAAAGGGGCCCCGAATTGACGTGAAATTAACCATGATGAAGCTTGTTTCATCCTAGTCCAGTCATCCTAGTCCGGTCAACCGTCAACCGGACTCTAATGGATGTTTAGCACTGGTTAATTTCACGTCAAAAAGTCAAAACTGTATAGCTTTCTGTTTGTTGTGTGAATTAAACAGTAGGTTCAGTAGCGTTCAGAACATTGAAAAATTATTGCACATTCTTTATTTATTTAGGTCACCGAATGAGCTGGTCATAAATTCAGATTGCTGTATTTGAAAATGATTTCCGAAAACGAGGTTTATCGAATCGTTTTTTATCAATTCAACACCCAACGTAAATAATGAAAAACCGTGAGAATTTCTTACACAAGTATGTATAGCAATATTTGGCCATACATGACTTTAACAGTAGATTGAGTACTTCACTTCTACTTCGTTTCTTAGCTCGGTTTCAATTAAAGATCTGTCGCTCTTACTCTCTTTTGTTGCACGCTCTGCTCTTTTTCTCACTTGGCTTTTCTCGATGTTGTTATCTCCTCGATACAGTAAATACGTGTGTTTGGTGACTTCCATTGCCTTCCTGTTTCGTGCCATTTACTGTGATAAAAACCTGCTGTCAACTGACTGAAACCTCGGCGTTGTTTTCAAAGTTTGCAGCAGTTGAGCACAAGACTTAATTATTGTTTCCCATTAAAAAAACATGTTGTAAATTCATATGTTGCATGTTCGTTTTCATGGCATTTTTTATCTTATAAATCATCGCTAACTTGATTCTATTAGAATAAGAACTGATGATGCCTACTTAATCGGCGAAATATATACTCCGTAAAACATTTTTTGTCTGATTCTTTGCTGCGCAAGGATTCCATTCGATAGACAGTGTCATCGCTAACTTTGCTTCTTCTACGGTATGTTGCTTTATTATGTCAAATTTAAAAAATGTTTGTAAAACTAAAAAGAAACTTTTTAAATGAAAATCTTTAGTGAAAAAAAATTAAAAAAATATATTTTATAAATAAAAATTCTACATTGATTTTTTAAAATATTAAAATATTTACATAACGCAAACGGGCCACTATGGATATCTGGCAGATAAACACCCGAATGGCAGATAAACACCAGACGAAGAAGCAAGGAAACGCCGTTCCCTTCAATACATATAGATTGTATCATGTTTTTCCGTTTCAAATTCGACTACATAGCAGGATAAGAGCTATGCCAAACGAAACATTCATTTAATTTTTTTTTTAAAGTGAACTTTTATTTTACCAAAAATATGATCCTGGCAGCTATGTAGAGTAATTAATGGACAACCTCTCCTGAAGATAACGTATTTATTCGATTGTAAGCCGCAGTTTTAAAGTTTTTTTTCATAATTTCGTGCGGCTTACAATCAAGGGCGGCTTACATTTTTTCTTTAGCTTATCAAAATGTCTAGATGATGCCCAGTCTTTCCTTGGCTACGTTTTGTTGACCAAATCCTCTTTTCGCATTATCTTATCCTCTCTTCCGCAGCATGTGCACATCCGTCACAGGAGGGAGTACGATGAACAAAAGGCAGTTGTAGTGGGTTAATCACATAGGTGTACGGGAGCAGTGGCGATTCTAAGGGGGGCCTGGGTGGGCCATGCCCCCCCAGATTTTTGCTTGGTCTCCCCTTTGGCCCTCACAGTTTTTTTCCTAATTTCCTGTTTAAATTCGTTTGGTTGACATATTAGGTTTGCCAATTGCGTTTTGCAAAAATACCGGCCAATTTGTCAACAGCGCCAGATCTAAGCTGTGTCGTAATTTGTAAGCGGCACAGGAAAAACAGAGATAATGAGTATTGTTAAGCCACAATTAATAATTTCCCAGTATTTTGGCTGATTCGCTACATTTCGGTGTGTGTGTGACGTGACAATCGCACCAAGGATTGCGTCAACAGCAGCAAATAAACTTCGCTGAAGCAACTGTTCTGATAAGATTCACTACAAGAGTCACTATACTTTGAGAAATTCTGCATTAGTTCTTTTTGAAGTTACGGCAAATTAT
>Ga0210059_1014714_pt1 | contig 11524 bp, 6 predicted proteins | sample Ectturendosymbi2_FD_188042 | JGI IMG/M metagenome (GOLD analysis project Ga0210059, IMG submission 188042) | Ecteinascidia turbinata endosymbiont from Florida, USA - Sample 2 (SPAdes) (version 2) | ecosystem: Host-associated > Tunicates > Ascidians > Unclassified | place: Key West, Florida... | reverse complement strand
AACTCAGCCATACAAGATTCTAACTGAAATTTGTGAATGTGGACGATGAACTGAATTTGCTAAAACTAGTGTTTGTATCATTCTCGTAGCCTTAGTTTATCTTGAGTCCGCGAAGGTTTATACTGGTTCGAAAATAGTCCTTGTCTTAAAAAGGTTGAGAAACACTGAATTAGAGCATACAACCACATAGGAGTACGGGTCGCCTGTTGTAAGACTTGGCCACCCTAACTGACGTAAAGATATCAAAACCAGCGAGCAGTATTGCTAGGTTTTAGGGCAAGCGAAACAAATTCTGGCCACTTGCGGGCCAGAAGAGACATTTACGAATAAAAAGATAAAAGAACGTTTTCTCGTCTTTCGGACATTTTCACTGGAATCACTGAAAAAATCGCGTATGATTGTTCTTTTTGCTGAAAATTAAAGCAAACTACGGGCGAAAAAATCGAAGCAGAGGGATTTCATCAAATCAAAAGTTTTAGGCCTTTGCTGTCAAACCTCTTCCAGTACGCATCTGAGCAACTCTTGTCTTCACCAAAAACTTCAGCAAGTTCAACCATATTAGTTTGCACAAGAAATAAAAATATTAAGAACAAATTTTCCATCTCACCGTAAGTAGATTCCAGGGCACTAAGAAACTCGTCATAGACTTGATCATTCTCATGTTTCTTTATTGCTGCTATGAAGGCAGTCACTTGTTTATTGCGATCCGTCTCATCTTTCAACTTTTTGAAAACTAAAACAAAATTATCAAATATTTTTAGAACATGTCAAATAGACAGAAATTAACAGAAAACGGATGTAAAATAACTACGAAATATTAGCTTACTGCCACATTTGCCAACACAAAGAGCATTATGCACTGACAACCTAGTTTTCACTCAACAAGTCAACCCCCATATATGTTAGAACCAGCGTATAAAATGTTTGATGTGCGGACCATGTTTTTGCGTAATACGGATCTTAACATGCATCTAACATCTGAAAAACACGTAAGCAATTGTTTTCAAAATTAATTGGAAATATTTGTTATTTAGACAGAAACGTAAGAATTGTACCTATAAGTTGAAACGCATTCGTTTCATTTTGTTTCGATACACAGTTAGATGTTTGAGTTCACTTGGGTGCAGGAGTTCAGTTTGCATCTCTCAGTTTTTGGGTTACAAAACCTGATTCAAGGTGTTAAATGTTGCTTAAACTGATTGCATTTCATGAGTTGATATAACTTTGTGTCTTAAAAAATGTTTACAAGGGTTGACTAGACCATTTTTCTTTATTATATTTAGCATAAATCGTACGACAAACTGTCATAAGCTGATGTCCCTTAGTGGGTTTTTGAGCCAGGTGGAAGAGGGAGTCAAGACTGACCTTGAAGCTTATCAAAACTTATTAATTTAAATCTCATACACTGTCGTATAAAATAATGAATTGGATTTCCATTTAGAAGTTTAGGCCCAAAATTCCCCTCCGTAGCAATAGGTCTGTTGCATCAGCCGTCAGCCTGAGCCGGATTTGTAAGCTTGCGCATTTGCGTTTCCAAAACTTTATTCAAGGTGGTAGACACTTTTTTCACAAATCAAACCAGTTCTAAAAGTTTTGTGCAGCTACACATGTATCCACCGTACTTATACTTGAAGGATCGTTCGATGAAGCAATGGTAGATGTGCGTTCCTGTATTTGTAGTTGACAGCGGCCTGGAAAACGCTGTTACTTTCTGGCGTTCAAAGCGGGCATTCCCGTGGCAGGTGCATCGTTGGCGTTCGAACTTTTCACAATTGTTAAGAACTTTTGAACTCTGCTTTCTAAGCACATCTGCAATGTTCCCTATATAACTGCTGCTTGAAGTCAACGTGTTTTCGTCAAAAACTGTGATGTCCTCTTAGATGGAGGATGTGCTGTTTTATAAAAAATCCTTAAATAAAACTTCATGATATGGGTTTCTATGTTCATGAGGTACGTACGGCAGCAGCACTCAGTCTTGAGGTGATGGTTAAAATAGCTTACAATTCTTGCTTTTCTCGTCCACAATGCATTTTCTATCCATGAGGTTTTCCTGCAACCCCATGTCATGCATGTCTGTAATTTTAACACACTTTTAGTTACTGCAACTGAATCTTGAAACTCGTTCATCATGATCAGTAAAAAGCCTGGACTGCTTGGAGAGTGTTTTTGCCTTTACACAAAATAACTTGTACGTTTTGTTAAATGGGTGCATTTTTCTTTTGTTCAAGTATAACATCACGCAACGAAAGTACTGTTGCAACCTCTCCGGTGGCGTTGCGTTAAATGTGTGATTCCCCACGAACGGGATGTGCGCGAAGAACAACACCATACATATATGTGGCCATGGGCGCAATTTGGTGGGGGACGCGGGGGACATGTCCCCCACTTTTTCAGACGGGGGGACATAATATGCCATCTCCCCCCACTTTTTTCTCTTTAGGTTTTGTATTTGTAGAGATTTCAAAAATAAAAGTGATGTTTGTCACGTGTTGTGTGAAGAGCTTTACATGTTAGATGGTAGGCCACACATAGCCAAATTGATGTTGAAACAGAGTTTGGTGTGGTATCATTGATTCTGTTAGTTTATAAATTTTAGCTTCGATAAAATAATTTTTAGCATTTCTCAAGTTTCTAGAGACCGGGAAAGATGTTTAACTCCTTCTGTCCGACATTTTACCCTGTGTTGTATGCTGTTAGAAAGGTTATTTTCTTGTAACAGTGAGAGTATTACAGCTGCACACGTGAGAGACCACAGTACAGCCATTATTTGTTTCGTGCAGAAATGCAACTGGCTTTGCTGCAACGTGGGTTGTCACGTATTCAGAAAGACAGCGTATAATTTAACGATGTTAGTCTATATAATGTTAGAAAGTTAGATTTTCAGGCAAATTTCTGCGAAGTTTTTGCCGAAGACAAAAAAGCAGCACTATTGTGGAGACTTAGTTTTGGGATGGGAAGTTTTGCAAAAGACTGTTTTCAACCATTAGTGAACAGGATTTCAGCCAAAACGTTGAAGTAACCTACAGTATCTACCTAGCTGTAGATTGACCTATATCTCAAAACATAGGGACTTGACTTCGGAAATAAAGAATAACTTCTGGTGATGTCGCGGCAATCGTGACCAACAAATCCAAAATATATTTTTTCCTTGACTCTTACACTTTGTGCTTGTGCTGAATGCATTGGTTCATAAGTCATCTGATTTACTTGAGTTTAACCAAACCCACAATGCAGCAATGTTTTCATCCAAGTGCAAAACATTTGCTTTACAGATACATCACACATAGTTTTGTTGGACATCCTTTTCGGGTTAAAGGTGAAACTTGGAACTTTTTTGCCAATTCACCGTTGTGCATTTTGATTCTCAAATATATTTTTGTGTCGTTATGCAAGTAGAACTCTTAGAATGAAACCTTTGACATGGTGCAGAGTTATAAGTCGGGCCTGGCTCAGGCTTAGGTTTGTCAAAATATTTCGGGCCTGCAGACAAAACTTTTTTACAGCATTAAGAGTAACGATTTTTTTCTTTCGCGAAGTAGATTTGTTGTGCTCACCGCGGTAACTTCTATGAGTGAAGTGATTGCGATTTTTCTTCAGCTAATTCTGTTTGCAAACACAGCTGTGTTCTTTCATTCCCTGCTGGGATTGGTCTCACACTGTTTTTGAGAAGGCGACAGCGGTGAGGAAATTAGCATGCGTTGCGGTTGCGTCGAAAAGATCAATCACTCACGCGATTCTTGGCTTGTTTTGAGAAGCCTACAAGCCGGCTTTTCATGTCTATAACGCTATCCCAGAAAGTTTCTTTTACACCTATAGCGCCATTGTAGATAGTTTCATGATAGTTTCTTTTTTTCTTGAGAAACATTATGTTCCGCAGTATTATCGTTGACTAACATGCTACGTTTGTGCCACACTATGCCAATGTGTTGGTCCAGGTGGTTGCTATTTTCGATGTGACAAACCGTGTACCTACAACTACACCTGCACACAGCGTTTTTTGTTACTCCGCAGTCACGCATATCTTAACTCCCTCGGTAAATTTGGATTTCGGGCCTAAATCGGGCTTCAAAAATAAATGTCGGGCTCCAGCCGTGTTCGGGTTGGGTTCAGGCGTCAAAATGAGGCCCTTTTACAACTCTGCGTGGGTATGTTTACAGGGGGCAACAAGGGGAGATTGAAAGGATACATCCTCCACCCACAAACAGTAAAAATAGATTGAAATCATTTCCCGAAGTACGCTACGCTAATTTTAGGCCCAATGTTTTTGCTGCTGGTAAGAGGATATCAATGGAGATTTTGGTGCGGATGCGGCTGTATGCATGATGCCGTAACATTAAAAAAGTTTTGTAGCTTTTTCAATAAACGGAAATGTGCAAGAAAAATAATTATCGTCTTTGTAACGTTAAGCGACTTGAACAAGACATCAAATCGCGCTGTAACCCACACTTACAAAATGCATGAAAATTGAAGTGTTCTTCTGTAAGAGTGATATGCTCGAGCTACCAATGCGATTCAGCATTTTGTGCACTCCAACTGACAGCTCTGATAATTTAATTTAATTTATTTGTTTGTGAGCAGACACGAAGTCCATAGTATGAACACACACACTCTGCAGAACGCAAGTTGATAAAAACAGACAATACAGAACGTAGTACAAGACATTGAAGCCGACGAAATCACAGGGTTACGGCGAAATCACAGGGATAAAACCCAGTTGATGTGTTCTACTACACTGCTGTGCTTGTTTGCATCCAAATACGATATTAATGGAAGCAGGCTTAACCACAGTACCGTGTCCAGCAACACATTTAAGTATATTAATATTTAAATCATCTGCAAAGACAAAAAATTAACAATGAGTTAATGGGTTAAAATCTGCCCTATTTGTTTGAAGTAATAGGTTTTTGGTGGTGCTGCTGAATGTTTTCTTGATGTCTTCGATGACTTCATTTTCAGCAAGGTTGATCAGGCAGTACTTGTATTTGGTGCAGAAATGCTTGTGATTGTACATCGCAACAAATACATGTTTTTTTATCTAAACATTCCCTCTATCATCAGCATTTGGTCCATGTGCAACAATATTTGATAAAAAAGTTAATGGAAGTCAAATCTGCTTAGTCATTAGTTTGATAGGATTTGGTCTTGCGTTGCGTCAACAGTTTGCTGTAATGTTCTTTTTTCATAAATGACTAATTTATGCTTTTGCCTATAAACACAAGCAAATGCCATAGTTATCAATTGTTCTTACAGCCTTTATTTTTTGCAAGCTGTATTTAACTGCTTTGATTAAAAGCATCTTCATAACTTTGGTCTAAACTTCTTCAGACCACCTTAAGTTTGTACATGGTCAGGCATGTTGTCAAGCCTTTAAGCCAAGCATCCATTTACTGACTGTTTATTGCCTTATGCAGCCAGTCTTAAAACATGACTATCCAAATCTGCACACTTGTTCCTAAATCAATGTATAAAATTGAAAACACTGCTGTTATTGTTTGGATGGTGAAGTTTCTTTTTCTTTCAAATTAGAAATTATTTTGAAAACAGTGTAACCTGTTGACAAGCAATCAAACCCTGATTTTCTGATATAGTGCTTTTCATGAACAACTTGTAAACATGATATCCATAACTTCAAACAAAACTTACTTTCGCTATTTATTCCAAATGTGGCAGTCATCTTCTCACAAACAGGTAACGGAAAGAGAAACAACTCCAGAACTTTTTCCCAGTGTGATATTAAATTACGACTCATTTTGAGGTAAAATTAATATAAATTTAAAACACTCTGTACGAAGTAAAATTTTATAAATAATTTTATTGTCAACAATAAGAATATATCATTAGGGCCTACTTCTGGACTTGGATAACCATATAATTGTAGTTGTCTAGTTCGACCAATTAAGAGCAAATTTCTTGTCATTATATTTTATTTTGTAAAAAGCTTGTGTGTTAGAATTTTACTTCAAATTTATGGTTTTCCAAACATATTATCAGGATATTTGATACTCTGACAAGAAACAGCTTGAATGTGTTTGTTCAAAATAAGTACATCATCAACTTAATTTTTATCCACTTACATCAAATGTCTAATGCTTTGCATAAGTCTTCATTTTGTGCCTTTGTATTAGGTAATGCTTCTCCTATAACAATAATCAAATGCAATGACCTCCTGATACATTGTTTTAGTGTTTGTTCCCTTCTAGTATTGCTTGTGCCTATCATTTAGCATTTGCTTGTGAGTGTGACGTGCTACAGCAAAGCATCTTCATATTTTTGTATTTTCTACAAAAACAAAAAATTCCTGTGATGTGAAGCATGTGTTTGATTCAAACGTGTAAACCAGTGGTTCTCAAAGTGATCGATATTGACCCCCAGGGGGTCAATAAATAGTCAAGGGGTTGAATGGGGGTCACTGAATGGCTAGGGGGTCAATAAAAAACTGCTGGGGTCTACTGGAGGTATGAAGCCTCCAATTCAAAATTATTGTTAATTGGGCAAGGAATGCAAACGGCCTTTTTCAACAAATCAAACAGAATTAAGAGGGCTGAGCAAATATCAGCTACAGTAGTTTAAAAGGACATTCCATGGGTGGCCAAACCTGCTCCATGTATGAGCCGCAAATCGTAAAACCCAAGTTACAAAGAGCTGCAACATAAAAATCTAAAAACAAGATTGTTTTTGCAATCTATGCTTCCGTGACATCATAATTTTTTGTATCGACTTGCAAAAGTAATACCATACGGCACGCTAGTCACCACAGTCAGGGACGGATTTAGGCAGCGCGGGACCCTAGGCCATCTTAGTTTTGGGGTCCCACGCAGGTGTGACCTATTTGGCCATTTGTCTGAAAAGCAAGAAAGTATGCACCTCTTGTGTGTAGAGCCCCCTCAAAAATCTATCTTTTGTGGTGCTGATTTTGGTTCTACGACTGCCTTAGATCTTCAACAGAAATTGAAGCCTTTCCTACATTCTTCTCTGGAACAAATGGCAATACGATCTTTTCTTGGAATTTATGGCTCTTTCGTGTAATTCAGAAGTTCTCTTCATTAAATTTCCGAAATTTCTAGTGTTTTTTGTAGGTTTATTTTTCAGATATATACATTTTCATAAAGGACCGTGTTGCTGCCTTCAGAAATATCTTCTAGTTGTCGATCTGATGAGCTGTACATAAATTCCTTTGTCATAGTAACCACATATTTTGTGGAACAAACAAGCACAATCCATTCAGTGGACACAGGGTTTACTTATGCCTTTTTAAGTTGTCATTTTCCAAGCAATACGAAGTACAGCGTTTTAATCCTCTCAGACTGATGGTAAATAGCATGAAAACAAGCTTTGCACAGCAAAGTATTGTCGCAACACCCTCAGCTAACCATATGAAATAAGCCCAACGCAGACACGTTTTTCCAAATAAAACTTATGAGAAACTGTTCTAGTCAATTTACCTAACATAGGCGCATAGAGTTTCAACAAGCAATCTCTGTTTGCAGACAATCTAGTTCAGTGGTTCTCAAACTTTTTCTGATCGCGTACCATTTGTGTGTCCCGTACTGTCATCACGTACCACCTTGTTCCAGGAAAAGTCAATGTGCCAAATATCATTCGATCAAGAGTCTGGAAAACCAGAATTGGCACAAATGCAACGTGAACAAAATGGCCGTGAGAAATTTTAATGGTCATTTTTAGAAAACAGCAAGGGAAGTAGGCAACACAAAAATTCAGGAATTTATTAACAGAACCCGACAAGTAAAAACTACAGCTGTGAATATACTTTTTGTGAAGAAAAACAGAAAGTAGGTCTCTTCGCGTACTACCTTGAAGGTCTTTGCATACCACTAGTGGTACGTGTACCACAGTTTGAGAACCACTGATCTAGTTGATAACAACCAAACGTAGCATCCAATACTGACAATATTGCTGTTTGTCGGAGTTTTGCAGTGCCTGGCTGTCTTGCGTTGTTGTGAGCTTTTTGTCTGGAAGATTGAACATCAAGTAAGTAGGCTACTGCTCTTTCTTTTTCATTCTTTTCTTGTAACCATAGGCGTAGCCAGGGAGGCAATGGAAGCATTCCCCCTAAATTTCTAACATATCTTGTCATTTTGTGCTTTAACAAGCAATGTCCAAATAAAATATCGTTGCTTGTTTTAAGTCATAGTATTTGGCCCTCCCAAAAATTTGGGGCTAGCAACGCTACTGCTTGTAACCACTTTCATACAGACAGCCTGCATCTCTCTCGCGCCCAGCCATGTTCCTCAGTATCAAACCGTTGACAGAGCACTTCCTTATTCGATGTTCAATCTTCCACTGACAAAAAGCTCGCAACAACGCAGGACTGCCAGATACTGCAATATTCTAATTCTTATATTGCGTAGCAAACAATATTATCGTGTTGCTAGTGTACTGACAGTCTAGACTAGTTGTTTGCATTTTCGCTCGTTTCAAAGTAAATTGTGAAGTTATGACTCTTCACAGTTTCGCAAATTTTCAGTTAATAATGAGTCGTCATAGGAAGGAGTTGCGCAGGGCCGCAAAAGTGCGGGACCCTAGGCCATGGCCTATGCATAAATCTGTCACTTACCACAGTACCACTCAATAATATTTCTACACTTTGCCATATGTAGAAATAAAAATACAATTTTTCGGAAAGCTCAAAGAGCCGCGGTTTGGCCACCCCTGGTACATTCAATTCAAATAGTTTTTTATTAAATTATCCATTATGATGACACTATGAAACCTGTTCTGTTTGTTACGTCACAAACAATATTGTAGTGCATGTGTCGCAGTTCGGCAGTTGTTAGCAGGGTTGCCAGGTTGGCCCCTTTGGGGCCAAATTTAAGAAATTTGGTCCCAAATAACACTTGTTCGCCCCCAAATTTTCGTTTGGCTCTTTGGCTTCTTTTAGCCCTTTTTCAGGATATGCTAGCCCTTTATAAGAATTAGCTCTGACCACCCTGGGTCCTGTCTGAGAAACCATATTTTTTCACTTTTTTGACTAATTCATTGCAGATTTTCACCAAATTTCTATATTTTGAAGGTTTTTGGTTACAAAATTTTGTTAGGATCCTTAGAGTTTCTGAGTTAAGTGAAAGTGAGTTCAATAGAATGCCTGTTACTTGCTGCAGTTATGGAGGTAGCAGTGAGAATTGTGTTGCCTAACTTGTGGCCTACTGTTTTTCAGGTGGTGCACGTGTTTGCTGGTTTTGTTCAAATTGTTGTTGCATAAGCACTTATCGAAGGGTGGTAAATTTATCTCAGTTTATGGCTACACATGGAAATGAAGTTGTTCTCTTACGATCTTTCATCACGTACTTGTTTTGCTGTTGCGCTACAGTCGTGATTGAGGAACATTGCCATTTAATAAATTGCCAAGTATGGGTTCATACGACTTTGTAACTGCTGATAAGTTTCGAAAAAATGGTTGGCCCTTTTTTTGAATCCATGTCTTAGAATTTGGTTCTTTTTTGGTACTTTCAGGACTAGATTTGGCCCCTTGGCAAAAAGTAGATCTGATAACCCTGGTTGTTAGACTGGCAGTACAGCAGTAGGCTATGCAGTAGGATGGAGAACAATTGTTTTAATGTTATGCTTACATCTATAGTTCGAAGCATATTTTTCGTTTGTGTATTATTTTATCATGCATTTCAAGTAAATAGTACTCAAATTTGTTTTGACACATACTAACCTTGTATTAGTAACTGTTGGGTTAGGCCACGGGGTCTATAGAAAGTTTTATCCTTTAATTGGGGGTCAACGTGCAGAAAAGTTTGAGAACCACTGATGTAAACGAATGAAAGTTAGATAAAAAAAGCAATTTGAATTGTCACGCCATGAGGATGAGCATCAACAGCTTTAGCCTGTAGGCAAAAACATGAACCACTAGTCAAAACCACTAGTGCAGTGGTTTTGAAAGTTAATCATGCAGTAACTCATTTTGCAGTCGAATTTAACTTAACCTTCTGAAAATTTCCAATGCAGTTGTGCCTCCACAATAGAAAATCACAATGACTAAAAAATAACATATGATATCACTATGCTGGACAATGACTCGTTTATGAAATTCATGCACATGGTAGCATCAGTGAGAGAGACCATCTGACCTGTGCCGTATACAAACCACTTCACAGTACAACTCATTAGAAACTAGAAGAACTCTCTGCTAGCTACCACAATCAGATATATCATTTACAAACACATTCTTATGCCACAAAGCTATTCGTGTATTGCTCAATGCAACAGTACTGTAATGGTCATATCACACTCAAAAAAACTCTGTAATGGTCATAATCACACTTATCATTTTTGTCAGGTGATCTTATTATTTTGGCTATGACAAATGGTTCTATATACGAAATATAAAATATAGAAGTAGTTATGAATAATTTTATTAGAAGTTCTCATAACTCCTAGAAAAAAGGCAAACTACCCCATGGGGTCGCAACCCCCAGGTTGAAAGCCACTGGCCTAGTACTAGTAGTAGCTATCTACAAATGCTTACCAGGCAGTGTTAGCATTTTTTCTTGCAACTTGATTCAATAATTTTAGCAAACATACAAATTTCCTTAGGTGCCTCCTATCATCAACAAGGTGATAGTAGCAAAGTAGCACTAGTAGCCTTTAGATGCGTTATTACACTCACCATAAAAAAAATCTCAACAAAATCAAACACGTCATTTATTCATTTAATTACTTTAGATTTAGAACTAGGTTTACTCTCTAGATCGCAATTTCCTTAGCGATTTACTTAGAATAACCTTTTAACCCAACAAAACTGAACACACCTACTTACCAAGCAATCATTTTCTCTATAGAAAAGCTTATGATGAAGCTGCGAATGCCAAATGTCAGACACCATAGCACGTCGCATGTTTCAAACGAGAATACTAGAAGCAATCTTTTTGGTGATGGGACTTTCCCATAATAAAAACTTTTCTCTCGATCTATTCAATTTGTTGATGAGAAAAGCGAACAATGCGCAGATCAGTAAAGCGTGACGCCGTTCTCAAGCGTTTCTCCGTTTGTTGGCAGAGACGGGCATTGAACTGACTTGGATTGGACTGGATCCAACCTATAACTAATTTTTTGGAGTTGGATTGGATCCGGAGTGTAAATCGCTTTAAAAATTTAGGATCAGGACGGGATTTCGACAAGGTTACTGGAAAAGCTTGCGGCATTTTACTCTTTAAAAGCTGCATTTTATTAGCTTTTGGACTTAATTTGTACTTGGATTTCACATTTAAAATTTTTGTAGACTGTGGTTGGACTTGGACTGAATAATTGAAATTCTGGACGTATGTATATCGCAAAATATGACAATCTGCTCATCTCTGCTCGTTGGGTAGCAGTCAGCACTCAGCAGAGATGAACATGGATTTTTAATTTAATTTAATTTATTTGTTTGTGAGCAGACACGAAGTCCATAGTATGAACACACACACTCTGCAGAACGCAGGTTGATAAAAACAGACAATACAGAACGTAGTGCAAGACATTGAAGCCGGCGAAATCACAGGGTTACAGACACTTTTTG